>ERZ1090865.713-NODE-713-length-18298-cov-10.585430_pt1 | contig 18298 bp, 18 predicted proteins | sample MGYA00478478_ERZ1090865 | MGnify/ENA primary metagenome ERZ1090865 (study PRJEB33644, sample SAMEA5815715) | chicken gut metagenome | biome: Chicken; feature: Gastrointestinal Tract; material: Caecum | place: Ireland | collected 2019-01-01 | study: A study of the... | reverse complement strand
GTGCTGCGCCGGGGTTCCAGCGGCAGCGAGGTGGAGCAGGTGCAGTTCTGGCTCTCCGAGCTGGCACAGTTCAACAGCGCCCTGCCCGATCTGACGGTGGACGGCAGCTTCGGTGCCGCCACCGAAAGGGCCGTGAAGATTTTCCAGCAGGAACAGGGCCTGACCGCCGACGGCGTGGTGGGGCAGGCCACCTGGAACGCACTGTACGCCGCCTGGGTGTCCATGCAGAGCGACCTGGGCGGTACCGCCTGGCCCGGGGTGGTGCTGCGTCGCGGAGATACCGGCATGGACGTGCGGCTGGTCCAGTACTGGCTGCGGCTGGCGGCAGAGAACTACGCCGCGCTGTCCTCAATCAGCGTGGACGGCAATTTCGGTGCCGCCACCCAGCGGGCCATCACGGGATTCCAGACGCTGTTCGGCCTGACCGCCGACGGTCTGGTGGGGCGCGCCACCTGGAACAAACTGAACGAGGTAGCCCTGGCCGTGGCCAACCAAATCGTGGAACCCGACGTGGCCCCCGGTCAGTTCACCACCACTGTGCGGGAGGGCAGCCGCGGCACCGCCGTGCGGGCCGTACAGTATTATCTGCGGCGGCTGTCGGCCTACTACAGCGACATTCCGTCGGTGACGGTGGACGGTGTCTTCGGGGCGGCCACCACCCGGGCCGTCAAAGCCTGGCAGACTAGGGCCGGGTTGACGGCGGACGGCGTGGTGGGGCAGCTGACCTGGAACAGTCTGTACAGCGCAGCCCAGGCCCTGGCCGACAGCGGCCCCGTGGTACGCTCTTCTTCCCTGCCTGCCCCGGCATCCACCCTGCAGCCCGGAGATTCCGGGGCCTCCGTTCTGCGGCTGGACCGTCTGCTGCTTTTTCTGGGGCAGTGGCTGCCGGAGATCAACTTTCTGGGCAGCACCACCCCCAACGACGGCTACTCCGATGATCTGGCCATCACCGTCCGCAGCGCCCAACGGTATTTCGGCCTGCCGGAGACCGGCGAAGTCTCCCCTGCCGACTGGGAGGTCTTCCTCCGGGCAGCCCGGGCACTGGCCGAGGTGAACCCTGCCGCAGCCGCACCGGAACCGGACGGCATCTGGCCCGCGGCCGCCCTGACACTGGGCAGTTCCGGGCCCGCCGTGCGGCAGGTGCAGCGCTGGCTGAACCGGATTGCCTCGGTGGACCAGGGGTACAGCTTCGTGCCGGAGACCGGCGATCTGGACGAAGCCACCCAGGCCGCCCTGGAAAATTACCAGCTCACCGCCGGGCTGCCCACGCTGGGAGTGGTGGACGCCGCCACCTGGGAAAGCCTGCGCACGGCCGCCCTGGCCCTGTGCAGCACCTGTCAACAAGCCGAGGAGGGATAACGCCATGGCGAAAGTATTTGTCTACGACAGCTACACCAACAAGTTCTACACCTACAACCTGAACGAGAGCGATCCCATGCCCTACAGTTCCGGCACCACACTGCGAGTGCGGGAGTTCCGCGGCTCCAGCAAGTCCAGCGTGCTGTGGACCACCGTGGCCGCCATGGAGGCCTGGAACCTGACCCGCCGCCGCTACGGCAGCGGCATTCCGGTGGGGTACGCCTTCAAGCGCATCTGGGAAGGCGGCCACGGCACCACCAGCCAGCACTATGCCGGGGTGGCCTTCGATGTGGGGCAAAGCCTGGGCAGCACCGCCCGCAAAAAGATCTACGACACCGCCGTGGCCACCGGCGCCTGGGGGTATGTGGAACCGCTCTCCATGACGCCCACCTGGGTGCACTTTGACCGCCGCTACGGCAAGCCTTCCTGTCCCAACACCACCGCCGGCTACCCCACCGTCCGCCGGGGCAGCCGCAGCACCTATGTGCTGATCCTGCAGGACGCCCTCAACGCCCTGGGCTATCCCACCGGTTCGCTGGACGGGGTCTTCGGCGCTGCCACCGAGAGCGCCCTCAAGGCCATCCAGAAGGACTTTTCCCTGACGGCCGACGGCGTCTGCGGCTGCAACAGCTGGAAGAAGATCGCCTCGGCGGCGGTGGGGATCGGCCGCACCTCCACCGTGGTTGATAAATGACAGACAGACTGCTATACTGATACCAAAATCAAGAAGGATGTGAATTGCTGTGGATATGATGGAATTTCTGCGCACCCGCCGCACCTACCGCCGCTTTGAGCAGCGCCCCGTGGCCCCCGAGCTCCTGACCGAGGCCGTGGAGGCCGCCCGCATCGCCAGCTGCGGCAACAACCGGCAGACGCTGAAGTATATGATCGTGCAGAGCCCCGCCATGGTGGCCGCCGTACAGCCGCTGGTGCACTGGGCCGCCAGCCTTCCGCCGGAATTGGGCTGCCCCAAACCGGGTGAACAGCCGGTGGCCTTCATTGCGGTGCTGCAGGATGAACGCCTGCCCGGCGGCAGCGACACCGACGTGGGGCTTGCCATGGGCAGCATGACGGCCGCCGCCTGGGCCCACGGGGTGGGCAGCTGCCTGATGGGTTCCATCGACCGCCCTGCCCTCACCCAGCTGTTGGGGCTGCCCGAGGGTGTCAAGCTGCGGTATATGGTGGCTTTCGGCTATCCCAGCCACCAGAGCCATCTGGTCACCGCCGTGGACGGCAACGTCAAGTACTATCTGGACGACGCCCGGGATTACTGCGTACCCAAGCGTCCCCTGGAAGAAGTTCTGCTGAAAACCCTGTAACATTCCACAGAAAATGTCCCCGGCCCGCATGGGCCGGGGACATTGTATTGTCTGTATCAGCCGAGAATGGCAAAGCTCTGGGCGCCCAGGCGCAGTGTCTCGCCCTGCACCTCCGCCTGCCCGATGACAAAGAGCGGCCGTGTGCCCTCCTCCAGCTTCAGCGGCAGGTCGGCCGCCGCACCCGCCGGGTTGACCGCACAGCACAGATCTCCGCGGCGCCAGGCAAAGGGACGGTAGTCCTCTTTGGCTTTGGGGGCAAACAGCACCTTGAAGGGCGCGTCGGCGTCCAGTTCCCGGTGGGCATGGCGGAAGGCCAGCAGGTCCTGCACGGTATGCCACAGACTGCCCGGGTCGGCCTGCTGGGCGGCCACGGTGGGGGCGTCCGCCGCCGGGTCCACCGGCAGGTAGAGGGTCGCCGGATCGGCCTCCGAAAAGCCCAGGTTTTTCCCCGGCGCCCACTGCATGGGGGTGCGGGAACCCGTGCGGAAGTAGCCACCCTCCTTGGTGGGGAGCTTCTGGTACCGCATGCCGATCTCATCGCCATAGTAAAGGAAGGGCGCACCCGGCATCGTGAAGATCATGGCGTAGGCCAGCCGCAGTTCGTCGGTGGTAAGCCCCGCCGACGGCCGCACGGTGTCGTGGTTGCAGGTGATCAGGCAGTACAGCCCGTCCTTGTGGGTTGCCTTGTAGCTGGGCAGCCAGTCGTCCAGGAATTTGTCGATGCCGGTGCCGGAATCCTTGCAGAAATAGGCCTTGCCGATGTGGCGTGGGTTGCTGTCCATCTCGCCGTCGTAGGCGCGCAGCAGCCAGTCGTAGCCGTTGCCCGCCTCGTTGAGCATGAAATCCATGTCAAAACCGCTTTTCAGCGACATCCGGGGGCCGTTCCATTCGCTGACCAGCGCCGCCTCGGGGAATTCTTTCTGCATCATGGCGGAAAGTTCCCGCCAGATGGCACAGGTATATTTCTTGTGCCGGGTGTCGTTCTTGACCAGGCTGGACGCCATATCCACCCGGAAGCCGTCGCAGCCCATGGACAGCCAGAACCGCATCACATCCTTGATGGCCTCCACCGTGGCACGGCAGTCCGGCGCATCGGTGGGCTGCTGCCAGGGCTGGTGGATTTTGCCGTAACCGTAGTTCAGCGCCGGCTGGCACTTGAAAAAGTTCAGGATATAGGTAGCGCTGCGCTCGCTCTCCCCGCCCACGAAGGGCATACCGTCCCCCGAGGCAAAGCAGTGGTCGGTCCAGATATACCGCCCGGAATACTCGTTTTTCTCCGCTTTGCTGCTGGCCAGAAACCAGGGATGCTCCTCGCTGGTATGGCCGGGCACCAGGTCCAGCAGCACATGGATGCCCTTTTCGTGGGCGGTGCGGAACAGCTCGGCCGCGTCCTCGTTGGTGCCGTAACGCGGGGCGATCTTTTTGTAATCCCGCACATCATAGCCCGCATCCTTGAAGGGGGAATCAAAGCAGGGATTGATCCAGATGGCATTGCAGCCCAGTTCCTTTATATAGTCCAGCTTCGCGGTGATGCCCGGCAGATCCCCGATGCCATCCCCGTTGGTATCGTAAAAACTCTGGGGGTAAATCTCGTAAAAGACCGCGTCCTTCAGCCACGTTTTCATACCTGACCTCCTGTGCGTACCGTCGGTACGCCTGTTTTTTCTTTATACTAGTCAATCCAATGTGTCTTGTCAATTCCGCACTTTGTACAAAACGCTCTATAGATTTTCTGCTTTTCCACCAAAAAACGACCATTCCGCCAAATTATTAACAAATCGTGGATAAGCCGTTGACATCGCCATATCAGCGCGCTAAAGTAATGAAGCAAGCGATTGTAAGACTAATATTGGAAAAGAGGGAGTAAAAATCATGAATACGCTTGTGATCGTTCTGATCGCAGCGGTGTGCCTGGTATGTGCGTACGCCGGGTATGGCCGCTGGATCGCCAAAAACTGGGGTATCGACCCCAACGCCAAAACTCCTGCTGTGCGGCTGGAAGATGGCGAAGACTATGTTCCCACCAACGGCTGGACCGTGTTCAGCCACCAGTTCTCCTCCATTGCAGGTGCTGGCCCCGTCACCGGTGCCATCCAGGCGGCCGCTTTCGGCTGGCTGCCCGTCCTGCTGTGGGTGCTGCTGGGCGGCATCTTCTTCGGTGCCGTCACCGACTTCGGCGCGCTGTACGCCAGCGTGAAGAATGACGGCAAGTCCATGGGCATGCTGATTGAAAAGTACATCGGCAAGCTGGGCCGCCGCCTCTTCCTTCTGTTCTGCTGGCTGTTCACCCTGCTGGTCATCGCGGCCTTCGCCGACATGGTGGCCAACACCTTCAACGCCTACACCACCACAGACGGCGTGACCTCGCTGGCCGCCGCTGCCCAGACCAACGGTGCCGCCGGCATGGTCTCCATCATGTTCATGGTGTTCGCCGTCATCTTCGGCCTGATCCAGAAGAAGTTCAACTTCGATGGCTGGAAGGAAGCCGTCATCGGCATCGTCTTCATCATCCTGTCCTTTGTGATCGGCTCCAACTTCCCCATCATCCTGGGCAAAGAGGGCTGGATCTACATCACCTTCGTCTACATCTTCTTCGCGGCCGTGCTGCCCATGTGGCTGCTGAAACAGCCCCGTGACTACATGACCACCTTCATGTTCATCGCCATGATCATCGGCGCCGTGGTGGGCCTGGTGGTGGCGCATCCCACCATGAATCTGCGCCCCTTCACCAGCTGGACCGTGGTCAGCGGTGAGAACGGCAGCCTCATCAGCGGCAGCCTGTTCCCCATCCTCTTCGTCACGGTGGCCTGCGGTGCCGTTTCCGGCTTCCACAGCCTGGTTTCCTCCGGCACCTCCTCCAAGACGGTGGAGAATGAGAAGGACATGCTGAAGGTCGGTTACGGCGCCATGGTGCTGGAAAGCCTGCTGGCTGTGCTGGCCCTCTGCGTGGCTGGTGCTTCCGCCGCGGCCGACGGCACTCCCGCCGCCGGTACCCCGTTCCAGGTCTTCAGCAACGGCGTGGCCGGTTTCTTTGAGATGTTCGGCGTGCCCGTCTATGCCGCCACCGTCTTCATGACGATGTGCGTCTCCGCCCTGGCCCTGACCAGCCTGGACGCCGTGGCCCGTATCGGCCGCATGAGCTTCCAGGAGCTGTTCAGCGTGGACGACATGAAGCATGCCGAGGGCTGGCGCAAGCTGTTCTGCAACACCTACTTCTCCACCATCGTCACGCTGCTCTTCGGCTTCATCCTGGCCAAGATCGGTTACAACAACATCTGGCCGCTGTTCGGTTCCGCCAACCAGCTGCTGAGCGCTCTGGTGCTGGCTACCCTCTGCGTCTTCCTGAAGGTGACCGGCCGCAGCAACAAGATGCTGTTCCCGCCGCTCATCATCATGCTCTGCGTGACCTTCACCGCCCTGGTGCAGATCCTGGTGGGCTGCGTGCAGGCCTACATGGCCGGCAGCGCCACCTTCCTGATGCAGGGTCTGCAGCTGATCCTGGCCATCCTGCTGATCCTGCTGGGCGTCATCATCGTGGTCAACTCGCTGCGCGTCTACGCGGCCAGCGAGAAGAACAGCGAGAAGGCTTCTGCGCAGTAAGCTGTTTTTTCCCATTTGAGGCAGCAATCTTGACAAAATAGAGTGTAAAGGGTACAATACCGTTATGGCCGCAACGGCGCGGCTGCGCGCTGCGCCGAGTTGCTGCCGGGATTTGTAGCTTGAACCCCGGTATTCCGCAAGAATACCGGGGTTTTTAGCGGTATTGAGGGAATTGGATATCATTAAGGAGGAGCCCCATCATGAAGCTGAAGAAAACCTTGAGCCTGTGCCTGGCTGCCGTGCTGACGGCCGGCCTGGTGGGCTGCGGTTCTACCGCCACCACCAGTGAGAGCACTGCGGAGAGCGAGAGCGCCGCTTCCACCGCCGAGACCGGCAGCACCGAGGCAGACGCCGCGGCCGCCCCGGACGGCGACGGTGATCCCACCACCCTGACGGTGGCCATGGAGTGCGCCTACGCGCCCTACAACTGGACCCAGAGCGACGATTCCAACGGCGCTGTGCAGATCCGCGATTCCAGCGACTACGCCTACGGCTACGACGTTATGATGGCGAAGAAGATCGCCGATGCGCTGGGCCAGAAGGTCCAGGTCGTCAAGCTGGACTGGGACAGCCTGATCCCCGCCGTCATGAGCGGTGACGTGGACTGCGTCATTGCCGGCCAGTCCATCACCAGCGAGCGCGCCCAGCAGGTTGATTTCTCTGACCCCTACTACTACGCCTCCATCATCACGCTGGTCAAGAAGGACGGCCCCTACGCCAGCGCCAAGAGCGTGGCCGACCTGACCGGTGCCACCTGCACCAGCCAGCTGGGCACCATCTGGTATGACAACTGCCTGCCCCAGATCCCCGACGCCGACATCCTGCCGGCCCAGGAGACCGCTCCGGCCATGCTGGTGGCTCTGGAGAGCGGCGCCTGTGACGTGGTTGTGACCGACCGTCCCACCGCCCAGGCCGCCCTGGTCGCCTATCCCGACTTTGTGGCCCTGGACTTCGGCGGCGGTGAGAATGACTTCCAGGTCAGCGACGAGGACATCAACATCGGCATCTCCATGAAGAAGGGCAACACCGCTCTGAAGGATGCCATCAACGGCGTGCTGGCCACCATGACCACCGACGACTACAACACCATGATGGATGAAGCCATCAGCGTGCAGCCCCTGAGCGAGTAAAATCGTACAGCCCTTGCCCCAGGCAGCCCTCGCGGACTGTCTGGGGCTGTGGTGGTTTCAGGCCCCCTGGCAAGGAAATCAAAAAGGAGTTATCCCCATGCAAGACTTTTTCGTAAACTGCGCCACCGTACTGCAGAAATACGGTTTTTCCTACCTGCGCGGCGCAGGCACTACCCTGCTGCTGGCGCTGGTGGGCACCTTCTTCGGATGCCTGATCGGCTTTGCCATCGGTGCACTGCAGACCATCCCTATCGACAAACAGCGCGACCCCGTCTGGAAGCGTGGTCTTTTGCACCTGCTCCACGGTGTGCTGCGCTGCTATGTGGAACTGTTCCGCGGCACCCCCATGATCGTGCAGGCCGTCTTCATCTACTACGGCCTGATGCAGCTGTTTGACATCAAGCTGGGCATGTGGCCCGCCGGTTTCCTCATCGTCTCCATCAACACCGGCTCCTACATGGCCGAGACGGTCCGCGGCGGCATCGTCTCCATCGATCCCGGCCAGACCGAGGGCGCCATGTCCATCGGCATGACCCACTGGCAGACCATGCTCCATGTGATCCTGCCCCAGGCGCTGCGCAACATCATCCCCCAGATCGGCAACAACTTCATCATCAACATCAAGGATACCTCGGTGCTGTCGGTCATCTCCATCACCGACCTGTTCTTCGTCCACAAGAGCGTGGTGGGTGCCCTGTACACCTACTTTGAGAGCGCCACCATCGTCATGATCATCTACCTGACCATGACGCTGCTGGCCAGCTATCTGCTCCGTCTGTGGGAGAAGGCGCTGGACGGCCCCCAGAACTACGACCTGAACACCACCGACACCCTGGCCTACACCAGCGGCATGTACAATGCCCCCGACCCGGCCCACGAGCCGCAGAATCTGGATATGAAAGGAGAGGCTTCCCATGTCTGAGTCCATCATTCAAGTTCGCCACCTCTCCAAGAGCTTCGGCACCCACGTGGTGCTGCGGGATGTGGATTTCACCGTCAATGCCGGCGATGTCACCTGTGTGATCGGCGCTTCGGGCAGCGGCAAGTCCACCCTGCTGCGCTGCATCAACCTGCTGGAGACTCCCACCAGCGGCAATGTGCTCTTCCACGGGCAGGAGATCACCGCCAAGGGCTTTGACCCCTGCGCCTACCGTGCCAAGGTGGGCATGGTATTCCAGAGTTTCAACCTCTTCAACAACATGTCGGTGCTGGACAACTGCACCGCCGGCCTGCGGTATGTGCTCCACCAGGACAAGGAAACCGCCCGCCGCACAGCGCTGGAAAACCTGGAAAAGGTGGGCATGGCCCCCTACATCCACGCCAAACCGCGGCAGCTTTCCGGCGGCCAGAAGCAGCGTGTGGCCATCGCCCGCGCCCTCTCCATGCAGCCCGAGGTGCTGCTCTTCGACGAGCCCACCTCCGCCCTGGACCCCCAGATGGTGGGCGAGGTGCTGGCCGTCATGCGCCAGCTGGCCAAGGACGGCCTGACGATGATCGTCGTCACCCACGAGATGGCCTTCGCCCGGGATGTGTCCAGCCATGTGGTCTACATGGCCGACGGCGTCATCGCCGAGGAGGGCACCCCCGCCGACATCTTCGAGCATCCCCAGAACCCCCGCACCGTGGAATTCCTTTCCCGGTTCCGCCAGGAGTAAAAAAGTGAAAAGAGCCGCCTGCATTGCCAGGCGGCTCTTTTGTTTATTGCAGCAGTTCCCGCACAGTCTTCACCCCCTCCTCGGTGAGGGCGGTCTCCCGCCCCGCACGCCGGGTCTCCGCTGTGGTGTACTGTACGGTCAGCCCCGGTTGGGCAGTCAGATAGTCCAGCGTCTTTTCCAGGCCACCCAGCTCGGTGGCCATAAGGTCGGTGAGGGTGCGGGCACTGTACTGCCGCCAGGCTTCCGGCATGGCGGCCAGCAGATCGGGATTCTGCCGCACAAAGGCCTCCCACACGGCGGCCCGCACATCGGCCTGTCTGCCTGCCGTATCCAGGGCGCCCTGCAAGGTGGCAATCAGTTCCGGCGCATCCGCCGCACTGAATTCCGCCACCGAATCCTCCCCGTAGCCGATCTCCGTCCGCTGCTCTTTGGAGAGCAGCGCCGCAGTGTCCAGACGGGCCGTAGCCGTTGACCCCACGCAGTCCTGCCAGCAGGCCGGTGTGGCCGCCAGATAGTACAGCTCCCCCACCGCCGTCTCGCCGGTGGCAATGGTCTGGCTCAGCAGCTGGGCCGCCCGCCCTGCCCCCGCTGACAGCGCACAGTCGGCCAGCGTGGTGGTGCCCGCCGGGGCCGCCACCTGCAGATTGCCGGGCAGCGCGCAGAGCGTCACCGTCTGGGCCGGGCCATCCACCCGGGCCACCACAAAGGCGGGTTCCTCCTGCTGCACCACCAGCAGCATCCGCCAGCTGTCCTGGGCGCCCTGTTCCACCGGCAGGCCGCCCCGTTCGGCCGCAGCCTGCCGCAGCACATTCTGTTCCTGGCGCTGGTGCACCAGAAAGGCCGTCAGGCCGATGAGCGGCAGAAGCAGCAAAAGCGTCAGCCCCAGGCTGTACCAAAAAACACCGGGCCGTGAACGCATAAACAACACCTCTCTGTGTCAGAATCTAGGTATAGTGTGGGCCGTGGAGCCCGCCTGTATACCAAAGGAGGTTTGAGTTATGTTTCATGAACCGTTTGGCCCCCGCGGCGCCGAGGATGAGCGCGACACCTTCTGGACCGACCTGGGAGAGGTGACCGACGCGGCCTACCGCAGCGATCCCGAGGACACATTCCCGGAGACCCGGCGCACGGTGGACACCCAGTCGGCCCACCACTACACGCCGGATTCGGACCAGCAGGTGCTGCCTCTGGCCCCCGAGACACTGACCGGGGAGGACAGCGCCAGCCGGCAGGACCCGCTGGGCAGCTGGACCGGCGTGCCCCGTGATGACAAGTACGAGACCCCCACCCAGGACGCCGACGACCTGTAAAAAGCACAAAACGACCCGCTGCCTGTAAGACAGCGGGTCGCTTGTATTCTGTTCAGATTTTGCGGTAAACAAGATACCGGAACCCGACCTCGGTGGTCAGGGTATGGCAGACCGCCAGCCGGGCCGCACCGTCGGCGGGGGTATTCCAGTAGTAGGGCGTCATGGCAAACAGCTGCTGCACACTCTCCCCTTCCAGGGTCAGCGTGGCCGTGGCCTCCCGCTCCTCCACGAAGGCAAAACCCTCGTAGGCGGTCTGTTTTACCTCATTTTCATAGGGCGTTTTGTAGAGCACCTGTTTGAGGCCGTAGAGATGCCGGGCCGTGGGCACTGCGTAGACCAGATATCCGCCCGGGCGCAGCATGCGGTGGAACTCCGCCCCCGCAAAGGGAGAAAAGATGTTCAGCAGAAGATCCGCCCAGCCGTCCCGCACCGGGGCACTGAAGCTGCCGCCCACGCAGAAGGCGGCCTCCGGCACCTTTCTGGCCGCCAGCCGCACCGCTTCCTTGGAAAGGTCAAAGCCGACGATCCGGGCATCGGGCAGGGCGTCCTGCAGATAGCGGTCATAGCTGCCTTCCCCGCAGCCCGCATCCACAATATGCCCGTGGGGCAGGCCGGCGCACAGTGCGGCCAACGCCTGCATCAGCGGTTCGTAGTGTCCCGCCTCCAGGAAGGCGCGCCGGGCGCGGACCATCTCCTTGCCGTCCCCCGGATCGGCTGCATGCTTTTTCTGGATGGCCAGCAGATTGGCATAGCCCTCCTTGGCCAGGTCAAAGCTGTGGGCCTTGGGGCACCGCAGGGTACGCCCCACCAGCAGCAGCGGACCACCGCACACCGGACAGCGCAGGGCCGCCGCCAGGGCCGGGGTCATTGGGCAGCTCCGTCATTCACCGGGGCCGTTTCTTCCTCGGGCAGCGGCACCGTCATGCCGCCGTGGGCCGCCAGGTATTCCTCAAAGTTGGCAAACTTCTGTTTGGGCGGACGGCGCGCGATGAGCTCCAGCCCGGGGTCCTCGTCGGACGCCCGGCGCTGGCTGCGGGAAGCGCGGGAAGAGGGCTTCTGGCCGTGGTTCTGCTCCTTGGCCGGAGCCTGCTGCTGTCCTCCGTTGCCGCCCCGGCCGCGACGGCCGGAGGAAGGCGCCTGGGAAGCGGCCTCCCCCTGGGCACCGCCCCGATGGCGGCCGCGGGCGGAAGGTGCCGGGGCGTTCTGTTCTTTATTCTCTTTGCGCGGCGGCTGCTGCCGGACAGGTTTCTCCTTGGCAGCCGGCTGGGCCTGCTTCCCGTTTTCCCGGGCGGCCTGGCTCTGGGCATTCTGGGAAGCACCCGCGCCGGAACCGCGGCGGCGACGACGGCGGCGCGGTGCGCCGGACGGATTTTGTGCGGTTTTTTCCATACTTCACCTGATTTTCTTTTAACCGATCACTCGGCATTCATTGTAATAACGTTTTTCCTCCGCATGGCCCATGCTGAAGGTCTTGCGCGGCAGTACGCCGCCCAGCACAACGCCCCGGAAGAGATCCGCCTTGTTGAAGTCGGGCAGCAGAATGGCTGTGGCCGGACGATCGGGGCGGGAGGCCAGCGCCATCGCCGTGGAGGCACCGTGGATGTAGTCCACGCTGGCATCGGGATGCTTGGGCAGCCAATCCTCCAGGAAGGCCTCGATGCTGCCCACTGTCAGCGGCGCCGACGGATTCTGCAGCGCCACGGCGATCTCGCCCTGGCGGTCCGCCAGACGGAACCGCTGGGTCGACGGCTCGGTGCGCTTGCCCTGGGCATTGTCCCAGCGGTCCAGGTCCTGGTACAGCTCCTTGGCCGTGACGCCGAACACCACCCGGTGGATGGGTTCGATCTCGATGGCCGGGCTGTGCACGTTGCAGACCTCCGCCAGGCACCAACGTGCCGGATGAGTCTTGCGCTGTTCTTCGGTGAGGGTGGGTTTCAGCTCCTCCCAGTAGGCTTTCGCCGTGGCCAGGCTGTGGTTGCCGTCGCCAACGGCCAGCACCATGGGGGTCTGGCCCGCGGCTGCCGGCCACCGCCGGGCAAACGCCTCCGGGTCAGCCAGCGCCGCCAGGGCGGCATCGATCTGGGCAATACGGGCGGGGTCCTCCACCGCCCAGCCCCGCAGGTGTCCGCCGCCCAGCATCAATTCGCCGTCATAGAGCAGCGGCAGTTCCTCCTTGCAGGCACCGATGGGCTCGATGAGCGTCTTTCCTGCGTCGTCGGCCAGCATCATCACGTGAGGCGTTTCCAGCAGCGCGCCGCGGCGTACCTTCAGGCGCGGCGGAATCCGCTCCACCACGGTGCTCTCGCTGGGGCGGATGGCCGTGTGGCTGCCCGGCGCGTAGTCGTACGCCTCCAGGTCCACAGCGCCCACCAGACCCTGGCGGATGCTGCCATCCACCTGGGTCCGCTCCACATACACATACCCGTGCACCTGGCGCGTCAGCACCCGGATGCGGTACTGCTCCATGGTATCACGGATATCGTGCAGCCGCTGTTCCTCCTGGGGCGTGCCAAGATAGGCCTCGGGCAGCACGATGTGCAGCGTACTGGGATGGTCCTTGGCCAGTTCCTCGGCGCGCTGCCAGTATTCCGGCTGGGAAGTAAACTGATCCACCGCAATGCAGGCCCAGGGGTCCAGCGGGGTGCCCTCAGCCGGAAGCAGAATATCTGCAGCAACAAAGCACGGAAGTGCCATACAAAAAAGCCTCCTCCAAATCAGAGCACAACGGCATGTCCCACCAGACCGTAGATGGCCAGGGAGAGAATGCCGATATAAATCAGGGAACTGGGAAGTCCCTGGAAGATCGCCGGTACATCCTTACTGCGCAGGCGGCGCCGGCCTTCCCGCACGATAAAGATGATGAACACATAGCCCAGCGCACTGCCCAATCCGAAGGCAATGCTCTGCATCATGGTATAGTTCTGGTTGGCACAGATCAGCAGAACACCCAGCACGCCGGTACTGCAGCCGCCCAGGGTCAGCTGGGCGTGGCAGGCCTGCCGCTGACGGCGGGGCAGCACAAACAGCAAAATCCAGGTCAGGATCATGGCCGCCGACGCACAGCTCAGGTAAATCAGCGGGCGCAGGGCCGCCACGGGCAGCCATTCCGGCAGGTAGTTACGCAGCCAGGGAAACAGCAGATTGTGGGCCGCCCAGCCCATGGGGGCGGAAAAGGTCATGACGAGAATCAGGGGCAGACTGAAGTCCCAGACCTGGGCTTTGTGGTCGGGGACCAGCTTCAGCAGACGGGTGACACCCAGGGCCCGGGCCAGAATGACGTTTTCCGCAAAGATGGCAAGGCCCATATAGGTGATGAAGTCCAGCACACCGCGCAGCAGCGGCACAAATTCAATGTTTACGGCCGGCATACAGGCGATGCACCTCCTCCCGTTTATAATCGGTGTAGGCATTGGCTACCGCGCACCAGACCGCCGCGATGACGCCCACCAGGACGAAACCGCCGGCAGGCTGTGCCGCCAGCGGCAGCGGCGCCGTCTGGATCACCTCATGACCGAACACCGTACCGCTGGCCAGGAACTCCCGCAGGCAGCCCACAATCAGCAGGGCTATGCACATGCCGATGCCGTTGTTGAAGCCGTGGCGCAAAGCGTCGCCCAGCGGTTCCAGTTCACTGAATTCCATGCGCTTGACAATGGCCGGTTCCACAACGAGGATAGGCAGATAGATACCCAGGGCCGTCAGGCTGTTGCCGAAGAATTCATACAGCAGAATGTACACAGGGATGTAGAGCAGGGCCGCCGCGTAGCTGTAGATGACGGGGCGGAACCGGTTGCCGCTGAGATGGCACACCGCCACCGCCAGCACCCGGGTAAAGGTGATGAGCAGCAGGCTGGCCACACAGAGGATCAGTGCCCGCTCCCCGTCCAGCGCAGCACCGATGACCGGTGCCAGGCCAAGGCCGCGGACCATCACGGGGTTGGACAGCCAGATATGGTCGCTGCGGATCTTTTCATTCAGTTCCGCCTCCGCCTCGGCGCGGCTGCGCAGCAGTCCGGCCTGGCGCTTCGGGGCGACCGGCGGCGCTTCCCTGCGGGGGGCCGGTTCTTTCTGAACCGGCTGCTGTTGCTGGGGTGCCGGTGCCGGTTCCGGCACTTTCTGTGCCGGTTCCGCGGGACGGGCAGGCTGCGGTGCCGGCTTTACCGCCGGGATGCGGATCGTCGCCTCGGTGCGGGATTCCGCTGTTTCGGCAGGCCGGGCTGCAGGCTGCTTTTCCGGTGCAGGCCGGGACGTGGGGAAATGCCAGGCCGGGCGCTGGGTGCGGTGGGATGCCTCCTCCCGGCGCTCCGCCTCCCGCTGGGCCTGCTCCTGCCGCATCTGCTCCAGCATCGCCTTGCGCTCCTCGTCGGTATGGCGCTTGCGGCTGGTGGGAATGATGCGGCGCGCGTCCGGTTCGGGCTGCGGCTGGGACTCCTCGGGCTTCGGGGCGATGGTCCCCTGCATCTCGGCAATGGCCTGCTCGATCTCGGCACGGGATGCCCCCTGCGCCGCCATCGACCGGGCCTTTTCCAGCATTTCCTTGGTGATATGGGGGATGATCAGCGTTTCGGAATGTTCTTCCCGCTTGCGGCGGTTATTCCGGTTTTGTAAACTGGGCAAGGCGCTGCTCCTCCTTCCTCATAAAGCGGATACGCTCGGTGCGGTGGCTGATCAGATCCAGCCATTCCGGAATGGCGCCCACAATGAGCAACGCCAGGCAGGCGGCGCTCTCGTAGGGGCTGAACACCCGGAAGGCATAGGTGGCAATGCCCAGCGCTGCACCATACACAATACGGCTGCTGGTGCGGTTGGGCATGGTCACCGGCTCACAGATCAGGAACAGACCACCGAACAGCATCGTTCCCGAGAGAATGATATATTTTTCCAGATAGATACGCTGGCGCACATATTCCCACGGCCAGCTGACCACCGGCAGCTCGTTGAGCTGGGGCAGCAGCCAGGGCAGGCCGATGCAGAAGATGAGGAACGGGATGAGCACCGACAGACGGATGCGTCTGCGCACCAGCAAAAAGAGGCCGCAGGCAATGACCACAAGGGCTGCCGTGGTGCCCAGGCCGCCCGACACGTTGCCGGTGAGCAGGTTCATGGTGCTGGCGCTGGGCAGACCGCCGTCCCGCAGGGTGGCGTTCATGCCCTCCACCAGGTCGGCATCGGAAACGCCCCACACCGGCAGCCAGACGCCGGGGGCGGGATACTGATAGACGGCATCCGGCCAGGAAATGCCGGCCACCGCCATGCCCACCGCCGCCGGGTGGAAGGGATAGTGTCCCTCGCCGCCGAAGGCCTCCTTGACCAGCACCGCCGCAATGACGGCCGCAACGACCACCGCGTAGGGTACTGTTGCCGGCATCATCAGCACGATCAGGGCCGCAAAACATTCGCTGGACGGCTCATGGGAATGGTACCCTGCCCCGTGCAGCGGTGCCAGGGCACAGTCGCACAGATAGGCCGTCAGCAGTCCCGTCAGCAGCAGCAGCACCGGACGGGGGCCATAATAGTACCAGGCCATTCCGATCAACGGAACGGAACACCACAGCAGATCACGATAATAATCGTAATTCTCGCTGCGTTCGATTTTCATACGATTCGCCATGGGATTTGGTATCTCCTTTGGTTCGTTCAGGCCTGCCCGTGGAGCAGACGCACCACCGCGGCCGGATCCTCCGCGCGGAACAGCGAATTGCCGGCCACCAGCCAGTCGGCGCCGGCCTGCACACAGGCAGGGCCGGTCTCGGCGTTGATGCCGCCGTCCACTTCCAGCACGGTGGAACAGCCCCGGCGCTTGCGCTCGGCATCCAGCACCGCCAGCCGCCGGGGCGTGCCGGGCAGGAACTTCTGGCCGCCGAAGCCGGGCTCCACGCTCATGACCAGAATCAGATCCGCCACGCCCAGATACGGGAAGGCAGCTTCCACCGGGGTGCCCGGCCGGATGCTGATGCCCACCTGGCAGCCGGTGGCCCGGATGGCGGCAATGACTTCCTCCGCCGTGTCAGGCACTGCCTCCAGATGGAAGGTGATCAGGTCGGCGCCTGCCTTGGCAAAATCCGCCGCGTACCGCGCCGGGTCGCTGATCATCAGGTGCACGTCGTAATAGGCATCGGGCAGCGCCTGGTGCAGGCTTTGCAGGACCGGTGCGCCGTAGCTGATGTTGGGCACAAAGTGGCCGTCCATCACATCAATATGCAGAAGATCCACGCCCTCCTGCAGAAGGCGCGTACAATCCTCCTGAAGGTTGGCAAAGTCCGCCGACAGGATCGAAGCGGCAATTTTGGTCATAGGAAGTTGCTCCCTTTCTCTATCTTTCCCACACTCCTCCGTGCCGTATTTCCGCACAGAGATATACTAGAATATTATAGCCGATTACCACCCAAAAAGCAAGGCAGCGGCCCCGGCGCCGGTCAGCAAAAATACCGCAGGTCCGCGCTGCGGCGGCTCTGCGGTATTTTTTTACATCAGCCCAGTTCGGCCCGTACCCGGTCCAGCGCCACCTCGATGACGCGGTCCATGTCGTAGTACTTGTACTCGCCCAGACGGCCCCCGAACAGCACGTTGGGCTGGGCATCGGCCAGCTCCTTGTACCTGGCATACAGTGCGCCGTTGGCCTCGTCGTTCACCGGGTAGTAGGGCTCATCGCCCGGTTTCCACTCGGCGGAATACTCCCGGCTGATCACCGTCTTGGTGCCCGGCTCGGTGGAGCCGAAGACAAAATGCTTGTGCTCGATGATGCGGGTGTAGGGGATCTCGGCATCGGTGTAGTTGATGACCGCGTTGCCCTGGTAGTTGGGCATGTCCAGCGTTTCGGTCTCAAACCGGACGCTGCGGTACTGAAGAGCCCCCAGCTTGTAATCAAAGTAGGCGTCGATGGGGCCGGTATAAACCACCTTGGAAGCCAGTGCATCCAGGGCGGCGCGGTCCTTGAGGTAATCGGTGTTCAGCCGCACCTCGATGCCCTGCAGAAGGTTGGCCACCAGCGCCGTGTACCCTTCCACGGGAATGCCCTGGTACAGGGCGTTGAAATAGTTGTTGTCAAAGGTGAAGCGCACCGGCAGCCGCTTGATGATGAAGGCCGGCAGCGCCGTGCAGGGACGGCCCCACTGCTTTTCGGTATAGCCCTTGATGAGCTTTTCGTAGATATCCATGCCCACCAGGTTGATGGCCTGCTCTTCCAGGTTGCGGGGATGCTCGGTGTAGTGGGCGGCCCGCTGCTCCTCGATCTTGGCCTGGGCCTGGGCCGGCGTGATGACGCCCCACATCTTGTTGAAGGTGTTCATGTTGAAGGGCATGTTGTACAGCTCGCCCTTGTAGTTGGCCACCGGGGAATTGGTGTAGCGGTTGAAGGTGGCAAACCGGTTGACGTAGTCCCACACCTCCTTGTTGTTGGTGTGGAAGATATGAGCGCCATAACGGTGCACGGCGATGCCCTCGATGTCCTCGGTGTAGATGTTGCCGGCGATGTGGTCCCGCTTGTCGATGACCAGGCAGCGCTTGCCGGCCGCCGTCGCCTCGTGGGCGAATACCGCGCCGAAAAGACCGGCGCCCACAATCAGATAATCATACATGAACCGTTTCCTCCTCAACTTTCCGTACTGTTGTATTGCGCAGGGGCCTCTGCCTGCGGCGGGTCGCATACACGGCCCAGCCCAGCAGCCCCAGAATCGTCACCAGGGTGACCGCTTCCGCCCCGTGCCAGAGCAGCGGCGGCGTATAACGTACCTGCACGGTTCCCCGGTACCCGGCCGGTACCGTCACCTGCAGGCAATGGGATTCATTTTCCGTCAGAGGCAACGTCTGCCCGGTGGCGGTATCCACAGCGGTGTAATGCTGGTAGGCCAGCAGCGGCAGGTCAACAGCAGCCTCCTGTGCCGACGGATTCTCGCATTCCAGCATGCCGTTCTCCTGCCAGGAGA
>ERZ1090865.711-NODE-711-length-18305-cov-8.005918_pt1 | contig 18305 bp, 17 predicted proteins | sample MGYA00478478_ERZ1090865 | MGnify/ENA primary metagenome ERZ1090865 (study PRJEB33644, sample SAMEA5815715) | chicken gut metagenome | biome: Chicken; feature: Gastrointestinal Tract; material: Caecum | place: Ireland | collected 2019-01-01 | study: A study of the... | reverse complement strand
CGGGGTCTTTGACTATCTGAGATGTGATAAATAACTCCTAAAGAAAATCCTTTACCGACATACGAAGACATCAATTTAAGGAGGAATGTAAATGCTGAAACCTGATTATGCAACAGCTGAGAAACTGGCAAAAAACTATTCTGTGATTCCTGTATGCCGGGAAATCTTAGGAGACAGTACCACGCCTATTGCAGTACTGAAAAGGCTGGCGGCAAAAAGCAGCCGGTATTTTCTTCTGGAGAGTGTAGAAGGAGGAGAAAAGTGGGGAAGATATTCCTTTCTGGGCTGTGATCCGAAGCTGAGGATCTTCTGCCAGAACGGAAAGGTAAGGATCCAGGGAGAGGAAGGAGAGTACGAAACAACGGAGAAACCCCTGGAAGCAGTGAGAAAGCTGATGAAAAAGTACAAGGCCCCGGTGCTTCCTGATTATCCACCTTTTACCGGAGGACTGGTGGGATACTTTTCTTATTCTGTTATCGGTCTGGCGGAACCGGTCCTCCATATAAAGAATGAAAAGTTTCCGGATTTTGACCTGTTTCTTTTTGATAAGGTCATTGCCTATGATCATCTGAAGCAGCGGCTGCTTTTTCTGGTGAATATAAAGACCGATGACCTGGAAGAAAACTACCGGAGAGCAGATCAGGAGATCTGCAGGCTCCGAAAACTTCTGGAAGAGGCTGAGGACAAACAGGAAGATCAGAGAGAGAAAATGGATTTCCAGTGTACTACCGGAAGAGAAGAATATTATGAGATGGTAGAAAAGACCAAACAACACATACGGAGAGGAGATATTTTTCAGGCAGTGATCTCCAGGCAGTTTCAAAGTCCCATGAAAGGAAGCCTTCTGAATCCGTACAGGCTTCTGCGGACATCGAATCCTTCTCCCTATATGGTGTATTTTCACACAGAGGCGCTGGAACTGATGAGTACTTCACCGGAGACTCTGGTAAAGCTTCACAACGGCAAGGTAACTACTTTTCCTGTGGCAGGGAGCAGACCCAGAGGAAAGAACGAAGAAGAGGACAGAAAACTGGAAAAAGAACTTCTCCAGGATGAAAAAGAACTGTCCGAGCATAACATGCTGGTGGATCTGGGGAGAAATGACCTGGGAAAGATCTGCAGATTCGGAAGTGTGAAAGTAACAGAATATATGGCAGTCCACAAATATTCAAAGATCATGCATATCTGCTCCCAGGTGGAAGGGATGATTCGGGAAGACAAAGATGCATTAGACGCTATTGAAGCGGTCCTTCCTGCAGGGACCTTGTCGGGAGCCCCTAAGATCCGGGCCTGTCAGATCATAGAAGAGCTGGAGAAAGAGGAACGGGGGATCTACGGAGGAGCCCTGGGATATCTGGATTTTACAGGAAATATGGATACCTGCATCGCTATACGCATGGCGGTAAAAAAAGACCAGAAGGTTTACGTCCAGGCAGGAGGCGGTATCGTGGCCGACAGCGTTCCGGAAAAAGAATACGAAGAATCCGCCAATAAAGCGGCAGCTGTGATCCAGGCGATCATTCAGGCAGAGGAGGAAGGAATATGATTTTAGTAATTGACAATTACGACAGCTTTACTTACAACCTGGTCCAGTATCTGGGGACCATCCGGCCGGACATCCAGGTGGTCAGAAACGATCAGGTGACTCTGGAAGAAATCGAAAAATGGGATCCTTCCCATATCCTTCTTTCTCCGGGACCGGGCTATCCCGATGAAGCAGGAATATGTATAGACGTGGTGAGAAAATTTCAGGGAAAGATCCCTATACTGGGAGTCTGTCTGGGACATCAGGCTATATGTCAGGCCTATGGGGCAGTGATCGCTCCGGCAAAAGAACTGATGCACGGAAAGAAAAGTCTGGTGACACTTAGCTCGGATAGTTCCCTGTTTGCGGGACTGGGCAGTACCATAGAAGCAGCCAGGTATCATTCTCTGGCAGTGAAGAGAGATACCCTTCCGGACTGCCTGAAGATCACAGCTCAGACAGAAGACGGCGAGGTTATGGCGGTAGAGCATAAAGAATATCCGGTATATGGGCTTCAGTTTCATCCGGAGTCGGTGCTGACGCCAAAAGGAATAAAGATACTGGAAAATTTTATAAAAATTGAAAGAAAGGAAAGAAAAGTTATGATAAAAGAAGCAATCCACACATTAATGGAAGGAAAAGACCTGTCTTATGAGATGGCGAAAGGAGTTATGGAGGAGATGATGGACGGAACCGCCACTCAGGCCCAGATGGGAGCCTTTCTGGCAGCTCTTAGGATGCAGGGGGAGACCATTGAAGAGATCACGGCTTTCGCTCAGGTTATGCGGGATAAAGGGATCAAGATACAGCCTCAGAGAGAAGTCATCGATATTGTGGGGACAGGAGGAGACGAAGCCGGAACCTTTAACATCTCGACCACATCTGCCTTTGTAGTGGCGGCAGGAGGGATACCTGTGGCAAAGCATGGAAACCGGAGTGTTTCCAGTAAAAGCGGAGCCGCGGACGTGCTGGAAAAGCTGGGAGCCAATGTTTCCCTGGATCCGGAACAGAACGAAACCATTTTGAACCGTACAGGCATGTGTTTCCTTTTTGCACCGGTTTATCATTCTTCTATGAAGTATGCGGCCCCGGTAAGACAGCAGATGGGAGTGCGGACAGTCTTTAACATTCTGGGACCTCTTTCCAATCCGGCGGCAGCTACCATGCAGCTTTTAGGAGTCTATGACAAAAAGCTGGTAGAGCCTCTGGCAAAAGTCCTGGGAAATCTGGGGGTGACCAGAGGAGTAGCTGTATGCGGAGCGGACGGTCTGGATGAGATTACCCTTACCGGAGAGACTCTGGTGTGCGAGATCCGGTTTGGAGAAGTAAAAAGCTATACTATTTCTCCGGAACAGTTTGGTATGAAGCGGTGTGATCTTTCCTGCCTGGTAGGAGGAGATCCTCAGGAAAACGCCAGGATCACCAGAGATATCCTGGAAGGAAGAGAACGGGGACCAAAGCGGGATGTGGTGCTTTTAAACGCCGGTATGAGCCTGTATCTTGGCATTGACGGCATTACTCTGGAAGAAGGAGTAAAGATGGCGGGAGAGCTCATCGACAGCGGAAAAGCCGCAGCGAAGCTGGAAGAGTTTATCAAAGCTACGAAAGAATATGAGGTATAGAAGATGATATTAGAAAAAATTGCGGCTTCCACCAGGAAACGGGTGGAAGTGAGAAAAAAGGAAGTTCCCTTTGAGAAGATAAAAGCCCAGGCAGAAGCTATGGAGAAAAATACCGGTTATCCCTTTTACCGGGCTTTGGCCCAGGAAGATATGTCCTTTATCTGCGAGGTAAAGAAGGCTTCTCCCTCCAAAGGGATCATTGCAGAAAAATTCCCTTACCTGGAAATTGCCAGAGAATATGAAGAGGCAGGAGCTTCTGCAATCTCCTGTCTCACAGAGCCGGAATTTTTCCTGGGCAAGGATCAGTATCTGAAAGAAATTGCAGGAGAAGTTTCCATTCCGGTGCTGAGAAAAGATTTTGTGGTGGATTCTTATCAGATTTACGAGGCTAAGACCCTTGGAGCCTCTGCAGTGCTGCTGATCTGTACCCTGTTAGGGGAAGAGAACCTGAAAGAGTATCTGAAGATCACCAGAGCTCTGGGTATGACGGCGCTGACAGAAGCTCATGATGAAGAAGAGATCCGTCAGGCTCTCAGGGCGGGAGCTGATGTGATCGGGGTAAACAACCGGAACCTGAAAAATTTTACAGTAGATGTGGAAAACAGTCTGCGGCTGCGAAGATATATACCGGAAGGAATTCTTTTTGTGGCAGAAAGCGGTATTCACAGCCCTGAGGATATTTCCAGGATGGGAGAAGCCGGTGTGGACGCTGTGCTCATCGGAGAAGCTCTTATGAAAAGCGAGAACAAAAAGAAGATACTGAACTGGCTGAAGAAAGGAGATACCAGTGACCAAGGTTAAGATCTGCGGACTAAAGACAATAAAAGATATACAGGCCGTAAACCGCTGGAAACCGGACTTTGCAGGATTTGTTTTTGCACCGGGAAAACGGCAGATCACTCCTGGTCATGCCGCAGAGCTCCGCAGGGCTCTTGATCCCGGGATACAGGCAGTGGGGGTTTTTGTAAATGCTCCTGTCGAAGAGGCTGCCGCTCTGTCAAATACTGGCGTGATCCAGCTTATCCAGCTTCATGGAGATGAGGACGCCGTTTATATGGAGGAACTCAGGAAAAGGACAGATAAGCCTCTGATCAAAGCAGTGGCGGCCAGAAGCCAGGAAGAGATCCTGAAAGCTGAAAAACTTCCCTGTGAGTATCTCCTTCTGGATGCTTACCAAAAAGGCAGCCCGGGAGGAAACGGAGAGACTTTTGACTGGAACATCATCCCTCCCCTGAAAAAAAACTGGTTCCTGGCAGGAGGCCTTTCTCCGGAAAATGTGGAGCAGGCCATAAAAATCTGCCGGCCCTTTGGAGTGGACGTCAGCAGCGGAGTAGAGATACAGGGGAAAAAATCAGAACAACGGATCAGAGAATTTATAGAAAAAGTGAGAGGATAAGAATATGGGAAAAGGAAGATATGGAATTTTTGGAGGACAGTATATACCGGAAACCCTGATGAACGCAGTAGAGGAGCTGGAGGAGGCCTATGCCAGATACAGCCAGGATCCGGAATTTCAGGAAGAACTGGAGGACCTGCTGAAAAATTATGCAGGAAGGCCTTCTATGCTGTACTATGCAGAGAAAATGACGAAGGATCTTAAAGGGGCGAAGATTTATCTGAAACGAGAAGATCTCAACCATACCGGTTCTCACAAGATCAACAATGTACTGGGCCAGGCACTGCTGGCAAAGAAAATGGGCAAGACCAGGATCATTGCGGAGACAGGCGCCGGCCAGCATGGAGTGGCGGCGGCTACAGCGGCGGCGCTTATGGATATGGAATGTGATATTTACATGGGCAAAGAAGATATGGACAGACAGGCCTTAAATGTTTACCGCATGGAGCTGCTGGGGGCAAAGGTCCATGGAGTTTCCAGCGGAACAGGAACCTTAAAAGACGCGGTGAATGAAACTATGCGGGAATGGACCAGGAGAATGGAGGACACCCTTTATGTTTTAGGATCTGTTATGGGTCCTCATCCTTTTCCTATGATGGTCCGGGATTTCCAGAAGGTGATCGGAAAAGAGATACGGGAACAGCTTATGGAGAAGGAAGGGCGCCTTCCTGACGCGGTGATCGCCTGTGTGGGAGGGGGCAGCAATGCTATGGGAGCTTTTTATGAATTTATTCCCGATGAGCAGGTCCGCCTGATCGGCTGCGAGGCGGGAGGTCTGGGCATTGATACGGAGAAACATGCAGCCACCTTAAGCCGCGGGACCACAGGAATCTTTCATGGGATGAAATCGGTTTTCTGCCAGGATGAATACGGTCAGATCGCTCCGGTATATTCTATATCTGCCGGTCTGGATTATCCCGGTATCGGTCCGGAACACGCCCATCTGGCAGAGATCGGCAGAGCTGAGTATGTGCCTATAACTGACCGGGAAGCTGTGGAGGCTTTCGAGTATCTGTCCAGGACAGAAGGGATCATACCTGCCATAGAAAGCGCCCATGCAGTGGCTTATGCCAGAAAGCTGGCGCCTAAGATGGAGAAAGACCAGATCATAGTAGTAAACCTCTCAGGAAGAGGAGACAAGGATGTAGCGGCAATCGCAAGATACAGAGGAGTGGAGATTTATGAGTAAGATTTCAGAAGCATTTAAAGATACTAAAGCATTTATTCCGTTTATTACGGGAGGAGATCCTTCCCTGGAGATCACGGAACAGCTTTTATACGCCATGGAAGAGGCGGGAGCAGACATTATTGAGATCGGGATCCCTTTTTCAGATCCTATTGCAGAAGGTCCTGTGATCCAGGCCGCAAATGAGCGGGCCCTGGCGGCAGGCTGTACTACAGACAGGCTTTTTGAAACGGTGAAAAAGGCGAGAGAAAAGGTACAGGTTCCTATGGTTTTTCTCACTTACTTGAATCCGATCTTTACCTATGGAAAAGAGCGTTTTATGGAGCGGTGCAGAGAATGCGGGATCCAGGGTGTGATCGTGCCGGATATGCCTTTTGAAGAAAAAGGGGAACTCCGGGAAGTCTGCAGAGAATATGGGGTAGAGATCATTTCCCTGATCGCTCCCACCTCCCATGAGCGGATCACGGCTATCGCAAAGGAAGCGGAAGGATATATCTACTGTGTGTCTTCACTGGGAGTAACAGGAATGCGGAAAGAAATTTCCACAGACATTCAAGGCATGGTGGACAAAGTCCGCCAGGTGACTAAGGTTCCCTGCGCAGTGGGATTCGGTATTTCCACACCGGAGCAGGCGCAGAAAATGGCGGCGGTTTCTGACGGTGTCATTGTAGGGAGCAGGATTGTGAAAATTGTGGAGGAGTATGGAGAAAAGGCTGTCCCCTACGTAAAAGAATATGTTGGAAATATGAAAAAAGCACTGGAAAACATCCAATGAGATGTTAAAATATTATCACAGCCTATTGAAAAAAATCTTAAAAAAGGGTAAAATTAATACGCACATTGGTTTTATTTATGTAATGTTTTAAATGACCAAAATATTAAAAAACGGAGGGCTGATAAATGAGTAGTACAGCACAGAGCTTAGCAGGCAAAAGAATTTACTCTTTGCTTGATGAGAACAGTTTTGTTGAAATTGGCGGCTGTGTGACAGCAAGAAATACAGATTTCAACTTATCTGAAAAAGAAACGCCGGCAGATGGTGTCATTACCGGATACGGCGTCATTGAGGGCAGCCTGGTATATGTTTACAGCCAGGATGCGTCTGTATTAAACGGATCTATCGGCGAGATGCATGCAAAGAAGATCGTACATCTGTATGATCTGGCCATGAAGACAGGAGCTCCTGTGATCGGTCTGATCGACTGTGCAGGCTTCAGACTTCAGGAAGCTACAGACGCTTTAAATGCATTCGGCGAGATCTACACAAAACAGGTAATGGCTTCAGGAGTGATCCCCCAGATTACCGGTATTTTCGGAAACTGCGGGGGCGGACTTGCAGTAGTTCCTGCTCTGACAGATTTTACTTTTATGGAGAAGGATAACGCCAGATTATTTGTAAATTCTCCAAATGCTCTGGAAGGAAACGACAGCTCCAAATGCGATACTTCCAGCGCCCAGTACCAGAGCCAGAACGCAGGTCTTGTTGACGTTCTTGGCAGTGAAGAGGAGATCCTGGCCCAGATGAGACAGCTGGTAGCTATGCTGCCATCTAATTATGAAGACAACTCTGCATATACAGAGTGTACCGATGATCTGAACCGGGTGTGCCCGGAACTGGAAAACTGTGTAGGCGACACTTCCATCGCTCTGTCACAGATCGCAGACAACAACGAATTCTTTGAAGTAAAAGCAGAGTATGCCAAAGATATGGTAACCGGCTTTATCCGTTTAAACGGAGCTACAGTAGGATGCGTGGCAAACAGATGTGAGATTTACAATGAAGAGGGAGAAAAAACAGATTCCTTTGACAATGTATTATCTGCAAGAGGCTGCAAGAAAGCGGCAGAATTTGTGAAATTCTGCGATGCTTTTGAAATCCCTGTGCTGACCCTTACTAACGTAAAAGGATATAAGGCAACCAAATGTTCTGAAGCAAATATGGCAAGAAATGCAGCAGAGCTGACCAACGCATTTATCAGCGCTACTGTTCCGAAAGTTAACGTAGTGATCGGAGAAGCCTTCGGAAGCGCTTATCTGACTATGAACAGCAAATCTACAGGAGCTGATATGGTCTATGCATGGCCTTCCGCTCAGATTGGTATGATGGATGCCAAACTGGCAGCTAAGATCATGTATGCCGGATCAGACGTGCAGACAATCAACGAAAAAGCTGCAGAATATGCTATGCTCCAGTCCAGCGCTCTTTCAGCGGCAAAGAGAGGCTATGTGGATACCATCATTGAGCCTCTGGATACCAGAAAATATGTCATCGGTGCTTTTGAAATGTTATTCACAAAGAGAGAAAATCGTCCTGACAAAAAACACGGCACGGTTTAAGCGAGGTGAAGCATATGAAGCAGATAGGAAAAAAATTAGGAGGACTCGTATCCTTAGGTATTCTGACCCTTTCTATGACAGGCTGTATGGGATCTCAGGAAGAGATCAATGAGACAGTTATGAATAACCTGTACAGCACCACTACATCCACCATGGAGACACTGGTCGCTTATGACAACGCCACCATGGAGCAGGCCATAGAAGAGAATCCCAATATGGACGATTTTACCAAGAGCGCTTTTCAGGCCTGGATGGATTCTTCGGAGGAATTAGGAGCCTATATCGGATTTGAAGACGTAGATCCTCAGGAAGCAGTAAAGAAAGACGGAAGCAACTATGTAGTGGATCTGGAAGCAGAATTTGAAAATGGTATGGCTGATGTGGAAATGGTTTATGACAGCAAGCTGAACGCAGACAGTATCGGATTCAGCCCTCAGTATACCATGGGCGAAAAAATGCAGTCTGCAGTCATGAATACGATTGTGGGTCTTGGCACAGTATTTATCATTCTGTTCTTCCTGTGCTATGTCATTGATGCTTTGAAATTTGTACCCGGATGGGTAGATGCTGTAGGAAAGAAATTTAAAAAGCAGCAGCCCGGGGAAACACAGGAAGCCGTTGAAACGGTACAGCCGGTTCAGACCCCTGCAGCGGCACCTGAGGTTTCTGAGGAAGAGGAAACAGATGATCTGGAACTGGTAGCTGTTATCGCAGCAGCCATTGCAGCTTCTGAAAATACTTCACCGGACAGTTTTGTAGTCCGCTCTATTAGAAAATCAAAGAAAAATAATTGGCGTTAGCTGAAAGTCATAGGAGGAAAAGAATATGAAATCTTATACAATCACTGTAAATGGCGTTGCGTATGATGTAACAGTAGAAGAAGGCGCAGGCAATGGAACAGCGCCTGCGGCAGCACCAAAAGCCGCACCGAAAGCAGCACCAAAGGCTGCACCTGCTCCAGCAGCGGCACCTGCGGCAGCAACACCGGCAGGTTCTGTTGAAGTAAAAGCTTCTGTACCAGGCAAGGTATGCAAGATCGAGGCAAGTGTAGGACAGACTGTAAAACCAGGAGATCCTATCGTTGTTCTGGAAGCCATGAAGATGGAAATTCCCGTTGTGGCACCTCAGGACGGCACAGTGGCAAGCATTGACGTGGCAGTAGGTGATGCTGTGGAAAACGGCGATATCCTTGCTACCATGAACTAAAACTGCGCAGACTGTGTTAAAGTCAAAGAAAAAATACGGGAGGTAAAAACATGACAAGCATTGCAGATGTGGTGTCAAATCTTATCGGCCAGACCGCTTTTATGAATTTGACATTTGGAAATCTGATTATGATTTTAGTGGCGTTTGTGTTCCTGTTCCTCGCCATTAAAATGGGCTTTGAGCCCCTTTTGCTGGTACCCATCGCATTCGGTATGCTTTTGGTAAATATCTATCCGGATATTATGATCGCAGCGGAAGAGGCTTCAAACGGAACACCGGGACTTCTGCACGTATTCTATATCCTGGATGAGTGGAGCGTTCTGCCTTCTCTGATCTTCCTGGGAGTAGGAGCTATGACAGACTTTGGTCCCCTGATCGCAAATCCCAAGAGTTTCCTCATGGGTGCTGCGGCACAGTTAGGTATTTATGTAGCTTATTTCCTGGCAATCTTTATGGGATTCAACGGAAAGGCTGCAGCAGCCATCTCCATTATCGGAGGAGCTGACGGTCCGACTTCTATTTTCCTGGCAGGAAAACTGGGCCAGTCCGGACTTATGGGTGCCATTGCGGTGGCAGCATATTCCTATATGTCTCTGGTTCCTATTATCCAGCCGCCAATTATGAAACTTCTCACAACAGAGGAAGAGAGAAAGATCAAGATGGAACAGCTCCGTCCGGTTTCCAAACTGGAAAAGATCCTGTTCCCTATTGTTATCACTGTAGTAGTATGTCTGATCCTGCCTACTACCGCTCCTCTGGTTGGTATGCTGATGCTTGGAAACCTGTTCCGTGAATCAGGTGTAGTTAAACAGCTGACAGAGACAGCTTCCAATGCTCTTATGTATATTGTTGTAATCCTTCTGGGAACTTCTGTAGGAGCTTCCACAAGCGCAGAAGCATTCCTGAAGATGGATACTCTCAAGATCGTTGTCCTGGGTCTGGTAGCCTTCGCCTTCGGTACTGCAGGAGGCGTGCTCCTGGGCAAGCTGATGTGCAAGCTGTCCCACGGCAAGATCAACCCGCTGATCGGTTCCGCCGGTGTATCTGCTGTACCTATGGCAGCCCGTGTATCCCAGAAAGTGGGAGCGGAAGCAGATCCTACCAACTTTCTGCTGATGCACGCCATGGGACCAAACGTTGCCGGAGTAATCGGTACAGCCGTAGCTGCGGGAACCTTTATGGCGATCTTCGGTGTGTAAGGGATTAGAAGAATTTAGATGGAGGAAAGAAAGATGGCAGAAGTAGCAAAAAAACCTATTAAAATTACTGAGACGATCCTGCGTGACGCTCATCAGTCTCTGATCGCCACAAGAATGACAACAGAGCAGATGCTGCCAATCGTAGATAAACTGGATAAAGTGGGTTATCATTCTGTGGAGTGCTGGGGCGGCGCGACTTTTGACGCTTCCCTGCGTTTCCTGAAAGAAGACCCATGGGAAAGACTTCGTAAATTCCGTGACGGATTTAAGAACACAAAACTTCAGATGCTGTTCAGAGGACAGAATATTTTAGGATATCGTCCTTATGCAGATGACGTGGTAGAATATTTTGTACAGAAATCCATTGCCAACGGAATTGATATCATTCGTATCTTTGACTGTATGAATGACCTGAGAAACCTGCAGACAGCAGTAAAAGCCGCTAACAAAGAAAAGGGGCATGCGCAGGTGGCTATGTCCTATACTTTAGGCGAGGCTTACACTCTGGACTACTGGGTGGATCTGGCCAAGAGGATCGAAGATATGGGAGCGAATTCCATCTGTATCAAGGATATGGCCGGTCTGCTCCTTCCATATACTGCAACTGAACTGGTAACTGCTCTGAAAGAAGCTGTAGATATTCCTATCCAGCTTCATTCACACTATACTTCCGGCGTAGCTTCCATGACTTATCTGAAAGCTGTAGAGGCAGGAGTAGATGTGATCGATACTGCTATATCTCCGTTTGCCCTGGGTACTTCTCAGCCGGCTACAGAAGTTATGGTAGAAACCTTCAAGGGAACCCCATATGATACCGGTTTTGACCAGAATCTGCTGGCAGAGATCGCAGATTACTTCCGTCCGATCCGTGATGATGCACTGGATTCCGGACTGCTCAATCCGAAGAACCTGGGAGTAAACATCAAGACTCTGCTTTATCAGGTACCAGGCGGTATGCTTTCTAACCTGACTTCACAGCTGAAAGAACAGCATGCAGAAGACAAATACTATGAAGTTCTGGAAGAGGTTCCGAGAGTCCGTAAAGATCTTGGCGAGCCGCCTCTTGTTACACCGTCTTCTCAGATCGTTGGTACCCAGGCGGTATTCAATGTGCTCATGGGCGAGCGTTATAAGATGGTAACCAAAGAGACAAAAGATGTCTTAAGCGGCAAGTACGGCGCTACTGTAAAGCCTTTCAATCCGGAAGTACAGAAGAAGTGTATTGGCGATGCAGAAGTGATCACCTGCCGTCCGGCGGACCTTCTGGAGCCTGAACTGGATACCTTAAGAGGAGAGATGGCTCAGTGGTCCGAGCAGGAAGAAGATGTACTGACCTATGCTCTGTTCCCGCAGGTTGCAACAGACTTCTTTAAATACAGAGAAGCCCAGCAGACCAAGGTGGATCCAAAGGAAGCTGATACAGAAAACGGAGTATATCCGGTATAAAAAGTTTTATAAAGCAGGATAAGCTGCCTTTTGCAGAACCGGCCCCTGATATTCTGGCCGGTCCTGCAGGGCAGCTTCTTTTGCTTTCTGAGAAAAAGTGTGTTATGATAAAGAACATGTGAAGAAAAAGAAGAGAAGGGGCACATGACATGAACAGTACGGAACATCTGCTTGGCAGGATCAATCATCAATATCACAGTTTCAGCAAAGGACAGAAAAAACTGGCCTCCTATATTCTGGAAAATTATGATAAGGCGGCTTTTCTTACGGCGGCAAAACTGGGAGAGACTGTGGGAGTCAGTGAGTCCACAGTGGTACGTTTTGCTATACATCTGGGATATAAAGGGTATCCGGAATTTCAGAAGGCACTGGAAGAACTGGTGAGAAATAAGCTGAACTCCATACAGCGGATGGAGGTAACCTATGGAAAAGTACCTCAGTCTGAAATACTGGATACGGTGCTCCACTCAGATATTGATAAGATCAAGCTGACTCTGGAGGGGATCGATCACCAGGCTTTTGAGCTGGCAATAGAGCTGCTCCTTTCTGCCAGGAATATTTACGTGGTAGGGATCAGAAGCTGTGCGCCTCTGGCAAGTTTTATGAGTTTTTATCTGAATCTGATCTTCGATAATGTAAGGCTGCTTACTACCAGCGGTTCCAGTGAGATCTTCGAACAGATGATCCATATCGGAGAGGAAGATGTGATCGTAGGAATTAGTTTTCCTAGATATTCCATGCGCACTTTAAAGGCTCTGGAATTTGCCAATAACCGGAAGGCAAAGGTGATCACCCTGACTGACAGCATACATTCTCCCATGAATCTGTACTCCTCCTGCAACCTTATCGCCAGAAGTGATATGGCTTCTATCGTGGATTCTCTGGTAGCGCCTCTAAGTGTGATCAATGCCCTGGTGGTGGCTCTCAGTATGAGAAAACAGAAAGAAGTAGTGGAACGGCTGGAATCCCTGGAAAAAATATGGGATGAATATCAGGTATATAATAATGACGAAATCGATCCCACAGATGGGGAGGAGATCCAGCTGTTGGATCCTAATCTTTCAGACCGATAGAGGTATGGAAATACGAAGTTTGCAAGAACTGGAATTATAGGAGTGGTATATGGAAAAGATAGTGATTATCGGAGGCGGCGCAGCAGGAATGGCCGCCGGGGTTTTTCTTGGAGAGCAGGGACATAAGGTCCATATCTTTGAAAAAAATGAAAAGCTGGGGAAGAAATTGTTTATTACAGGAAAAGGCAGATGTAATCTGACCAATTCCTGCGATGAAGAGACTTTTTTCCAGTCTGTGGTGACGAATCCGAAATTCCTTTACAGTGCCTTTTATGGCTTTACAAATCAGGATGTGATACGCTTTTTTGAGAGCCTGGGATTAAGGATAAAAGAAGAGCGAGGCGGGAGGATCTTTCCTGTATCAGATCATTCTTCGGATGTGATAGGGGTATTGGAGAAAAAATTGAAACAGCTGGATGTGAAGATCCATTTAAAGAGCCAGGTTCGGGAAATCCTGACAGAGGAAGGGCCAGAAGGCGAAAAAAGAGTAAAAGGAATTGTCCTGGAAAATGGGGCCGAGATCCAGGCAGACAGGGTCATTGTAGCTACAGGAGGGTATTCATATCAGGCTACCGGCTCTACAGGAGACGGCTATCGCTTTGCCAGAGAGACAGGCCATGGGGTGACAGATATCCGCCCGGCCCTGGTGCCTGTGGAAACCCGGGAAGAGTACATTACCCGTATGCAGGGACTCTCTTTGAAAAATGTGGAATTGACTGTAAAGAATGGAAAAAAGGTTCTGTATAAAAATTTCGGAGAACTTCTGTTTACTCACTTTGGCATGTCAGGGCCTTTAGTGCTGACTGCCAGCTCTTATATTGGAAAACAGCTGGAGAAAGGACCTCTCCAGGGCATTCTGGATCTGAAACCGGCCCTGACTGTAGAACAGCTTGACCGGCGGCTTTTGCGGGAATTTGAAGAAGGAATGAACCGGCAGTTTAAGAATGTGATCACAGGATGGTTTCCTGCAAAGCTTTATCCGGTAATGCTGGAATTAGGCGGGATCCTTCCGGAAAAGAAAGTCAATGAGATCACCAGAGAGGAGCGTATGGCTTTTCTTGATAAAGTGAAAAATTTTCCTTTTACGATTACGGGACTGAGAGATTTCAGAGAAGCTATCATTACCCAGGGAGGCGTTAAGGTAAAAGAGATCGATCCTGGAACCATGGAGTCCAAAAAGGTGAAAAACCTTTATTTTATCGGTGAAGTTCTGGATCTGGATGCAGTTACCGGAGGATTTAATCTGCAGATTGCCTGGTCTACGGCGAAGGCGGCGGCCAGGGAAGATATAAGCTGAAATATAAAAAAGGAGTAAGAGATATGGCAGTAAATATTGCAATCGATGGGCCGGCAGGAGCCGGAAAAAGCACTATAGCCAAGGCGGTAGCGAAAGACTTGGAGTTTATTTATGTGGATACGGGAGCCATGTACAGAGCTATGGCCCTGTACCTGATTCGTCAGGGAATCTCTCCTGAAGAAAAAGAAAAAATGGAAGATGCCTGCCGTCAGGCGGATATCTCCATTGTATATGAGGACGGAGCCCAGCAGGTCATCCTGAACGGAGAAAACGTAACTCCTTATCTCAGAAAAGAAGAAGTGGGAAATATGGCCTCTGTAAGTTCCGGAAATCCTGTGATAAGAGAAAAATTGGTGGAGCTTCAGAGAAATCTGGCTGCCAGAGCAAACGTGGTCATGGACGGCAGAGATATCGGAACCTGCGTTCTTCCCAACGCAGATATTAAGATCTATCTTACCGCAAGTGTCAGAACACGGGCGCTAAGAAGATGTAAAGAGCTTGAAGAAAAAGGGATTCCCTGCAGTCTGGAGGAAATCCAGGAGGATATCTGCCAGAGAGACAAAAGGGACATGGAAAGAGAAATCTCACCTTTGCGTCAGGCTGAGGATGCGGTTCTTGTGGATTCTTCGGAAATGAACATCCAGGAGGTAAAGGAGGAGATCCTCCGCCTTTACAGAGAGAAAATCAGGGAAGGAAAGTAACGTAATGGAAGTAAAGGTTGCAAAGACTGCCGGCTTCTGCTTCGGCGTAAAAAGAGCAGTGGAAAAAGCTTATGAAGTGGCGGATGCCAAAGAAGGTCCGGTATATACCTATGGACCTATTATCCACAATGAAGAGGTAGTTTCGGATCTGGAAAAGCGGGGAGTACAGGTACTGGAAACAGAGGAAGATCTCAGAAATCTGAAAGAAGGAACGGTGATCATCCGATCTCATGGAGTGCCGGAGTGTATCTATGCTCTGCTGAAGGAAAAGAAGCTGGATTATGTGGATGTTACCTGTCCTTTTGTGCTGAAGATCCACAGGATCGTGGAGAGAGAAAGCAAAGAGGGACGCCATATCGTGATCGTTGGAAATCCTGATCATCCGGAGGTGGCAGGGATCCGGGGATGGTGCCATGGCCCCTCTACTGTGATCAGCACAAAGGAAGAAGCAAGGGCCTTTCTGTCGGAAGACCACGAAAAAGTTTGTATTGTGTCTCAAACGACATTTAATTACAATAATTTTCAAGAAATAGTTGAAATTTTGAACGAAAAGAGGTATGATAGACTTGTTTTAAATACGATTTGCAATGCCACGCAGGACAGACAGACGGAGGCGGAGGAGATCGCAAAACAGGTAGACGCCATGATTGTCGTTGGGGGCAGGCATAGCTCAAATACCCAGAAGCTTTATGAAATATGTAAACAGGAATGTAGAAATACTTACTATATACAGACACTTGCTGATTTGGATCCTGAACGTTTTCGTTCCGTTCAATGTATAGGTATTACAGCAGGGGCGTCAACCCCAAATAAAATAATTGAGGAGGTTTCAAAACATGTCAGAATTAAGTTTTGAACAGATGCTGGACGAGACATTTAAAACTATAAGGAATGGAGAGGTAGTCGAAGGCACAGTTATTGATGTGAAAGAGGATCAGATTATCTTGAACATTGATTATAAAGCAGACGGCATTATTACCAGAAGCGAATATTCCAATGACCAGAATCTGGATCTGAGAACTGTAGTTCATCCAGGGGATACTATGGAAGCAAAAGTACTGAAGCTCAATGACGGAGACGGACAGGTTCTGCTGTCTTCCAAGAGACTGGCTGCTGACAAGGGTAATAAGAGACTGGAAGAAGCATTTGAAAACAAAGAAGTGCTGAAAGCAAAAGTTACTCAGGTATTAGAGGGTGGCTTAAGTGTTGTTATCGACGAAGCCAGAGTCTTCATCCCTGCAAGCCTTGTATCTGATACTTATGAAAGAGACCTGACAAAATATCAGAATCAGGAAATTGAATTTGTGATCACAGAGTTTAATCCGAGAAGAAGAAGAGTGATCGGTGACAGAAAGCAGCTTCTGGTTGCTAAGAAAGAAGAAATGAAGAAAGAACTCTTCGAGAGAATCAAACCTGGAGATGTGGTAGAAGGAACTGTGAAGAATGTGACAGATTTCGGTGCATTTATCGATCTGGGCGGAGCAGACGGACTCCTTCATATTTCTGAAATGTCCTGGGGAAGAGTAGAGAATCCTAAGAAAGTATTCAAGGCAGGAGAAAAACTTACTGTTCTGATCAAAGATATCAATGGAGATAAGATTGCACTGAGCCTGAAATTCCCAGAGCAGAATCCATGGCTCCATGCAGCAGAGAAATATGCGGTAGGCAATATTGTAGAAGGAAAGATCGCCCGTATGACAGATTTCGGTGCTTTCATCGAACTGGAGCCGGGAGTAGACGCACTTCTTCATGTATCTCAGATTTCAAGAGCGCATGTAGATAAACCATCTGATGTGCTGAAAGTAGGTCAGGAAGTAACTGCTAAAGTAGTAGACTTCAATGAAGAAGAGAAAAAGATCAGCCTGAGCATGAAAGTGCTGGAGCCTGCAAAAGACGAAGCTGCTCAGCCTGTTCAGGAAGCAGAAGAAGAGACAACAGAAGAATAATAGATCTGTCAGGAATACAGGTTCCGGTGTGGCCTGGTATTTCTAAGTGATGATTTCAGTAGTTAAAAAAGGAGAACAGTGCAGTGGCTGTTCTCCTTTTTTTGACCTGAAGAACGCTTTTTTCCGGGACGGTAGAAATCTCGGAATGAAGCTGTCTTAAACAGGACGGCTGTATTTTAATATTTCCAGAAGATATTTCCGAAGAAATTCAGGAGACATATCCCGGAAAGGCCAGAGGGCAAAGGAAGCAGAACTTTTGTAGCTTTCTTTCAGAACAGGCAGAGAAAGATTTCCCGGAGCGGATACAAAGGTGCCGCTGTATTTTTTATAGCAGTCAGAAGCTTTCGCCTTTCTTCGCCTGGAAGGGTCTGTATAGATGGCTACACTTTTATGAATGGCTTCGTCTTCATAAGGAAGAAAGTAATAATTCTGATAATCTGGATAGAAATATTTTAAAGTGCCTTCATAGAGAGGCATTTTTATTTTTCCACTGGAATATTCTACAGATATACGGCAAAGATCAGTAACTCCGGTGAGGCGGACAGGAATTGAAAAGGGAAATTCCAGGGAAAAAAGCAGTTCCCTTTTCTGATAGCCCTCCAGTGTGGGTTCCTGGATCTCTTGGACTTCCCGGACAGTAAAACAGCCGGCAAACATATTTTTCAGATACCCCAGGGGAAGGAGAGAAAGCATACCTTTTAAGTCGTCACGGTTGTGGAGAAAGAGCATATTCTGTATTTTAATGTCTTTAGATTTTACGTAAATTTGATAAAAATTTATCATTTCCTTTCCCGAAAGCTGGTCTGTTCTGGGATACCCCATCAGATTTTCGTAAGATTTTTGTTTGTGATCCGGCATCTGAGAGAAGAATCGGGGAAACCTTGTCAATTCTCTGTAAAGATCGATCTGGGTAAGGGAGGAAAACGACTGTTCTAATCCCAGATAACGGCAGCGATGACTCAGATAGGGAACATCAAAAGAACTTCCGTTAAAGTGAACAAGGTATTTTTTCTTTTGGGTAAAGGCAGAGAAAGCCTTTAACAAAGCTTTTTCTTCATTTTCTGTGTTTTCCTCCGCCAGAAACTGAAGGAGAACAGGAAAAGGATCTTCCCTGTCTTTTGTAATGATACCGATAAGAAATACCCGGCTGTTTCCAGGACTCAGACCAGTTGTTTCAATATCGAAAAAGAGTGTATCCTCCAGACACATTTCTTCAGGAAAGAAGCCTTTGTCTATATTGATATTTTCCTGACAGAGAATTTCTTTAGTTGTTATCATTTTAACAAAATCCTTTCAAATTGTATTTAAAATTGTACGAAAAATTCCTAAATTTTTCTAGTGATTTCTCCAAAGAGATGATATATTATATAG
>ERZ1090865.709-NODE-709-length-18329-cov-10.960326_pt1 | contig 18329 bp, 15 predicted proteins | sample MGYA00478478_ERZ1090865 | MGnify/ENA primary metagenome ERZ1090865 (study PRJEB33644, sample SAMEA5815715) | chicken gut metagenome | biome: Chicken; feature: Gastrointestinal Tract; material: Caecum | place: Ireland | collected 2019-01-01 | study: A study of the... | reverse complement strand
ATGGAGTTCATCGGCCCCGGCGTGGCCAACCTGTCGGCGGACTACCGCAACGGCATCGATGTCATGACCACCGAGACCACCTGCTGGTCCTCCATCTGGCAGACCGACGAAGTGACGGAGCAGTATTTTGTCCAGCGCGGCCGCCCCGAGGCTTACAAGGAACTGAAACCCGCCGATGTGGCCTACTACGACGGCTGCATCGAGCTGGATCTTTCCACCGTGGAGTGCATGATCGCTCTGCCCATGCATCCCAGCTATGCCTACCCCATCCGGGAACTGAAGGCCAACGCCAAAGAGATTCTGGCAGCGGCCCAGGAGCAGGCCAACAAGCAGCTGGGCGGCAAGGTGACGATGGATCTGGTGAGCAAGGTGCAGCCCGACGGCCGCATCTATGTGGAGCAGGGCGTGGTGGCCGGCTGTTCCGGCGGTACCTATGAGAATATATGCGCGGTGGCCGAGATCTTGCGGGGCAAGAACTGCGGCAACGGCGAGTTCAAGTTCAGCGTCTACCCCGACAGCATGCCCACCTACCTGGAACTGGTGAAGAACGGCGCGGTGGCGGACATTGTCAGTGCGGGCGGCATCTTCCGGGAGTGCTTCTGCGGTCCCTGCTTCGGCGCCGGCGACACCCCGGCCAACGGGGAGTTCTCCATCCGCCACACCACCCGCAACTTCCCCAACCGGGAGGGTTCCAAGCCCGGCGAGGGCCAGATCAGCGCGGTGGCCCTCATGGACGCGCGGTCCATTGCAGCCACGGCGGCCAACGGCGGCTACCTGACCGCCGCCAGCGAGGTCTGCGACAGCGAGTACACCGCCCCCGAGTACCACTTCGACCAGGGCGTCTACGACAAGCGGGTCTACAACGGCTGGGGCCATCCCGAACCGGACTACGCCCTGAAGTTCGGCCCCAACATCAAGGACTGGCCCGAGCAGCCCGCCCTCAGCGATGATCTGCTGGTGAAGATCGTCAGCTACATCACCGACCCGGTGACCACCACCGACGAGCTGATCCCCTCCGGCGAGACTTCCTCCTTCCGGTCCAACCCGCTGCGTCTGGCGGAGTTCACCCTCTCCCGCAAGGACCCGGCCTATGTGCCCAGTGCCAAGGCGGTCCACGCCCTGGATGAGGCCCGCCGCTCGGGCAGCCTGTCGGAGGAGGTGGCGAAGGTCTACGCCGAGCTGGCCAAGCTGGGCTACACCCCCGATGCAATGGCCACCAACATCGGTTCGGCCATCTTCGCCAACAAGCCCGGCGACGGCTCCGCCCGGGAACAGGCCGCCAGCTGCCAGCGGGTGCTGGGCGGCGCGGCCAACTTCGCCTGCGAGTACGCCACCAAGCGGTACCGCTCCAACTGCATCAACTGGGGTATGCTGCCCTTCCTGCTGGACACCCCCAACGTGCTGGACAACGGCGACTACGTCTTCCTGCCCGGCGTGCGCAAGGCGCTGCTGGAGGCGGCGGACCAGCTGGAGGCCGTGGCGGTCAAGCCGGACGGCGGCCTCGTGAAGTTCACCGTGCGGCTGGGCGCCATGACCGACGCCGAGCGCCAGATCCTGGCGGACGGCTGCCTCATCAACTACTACAAGAACCACTGATCTTCTGCGGTCTGCGCATCGGGCGCGGGCCGCTTTTTTTGTAAAATTCTGGTTTGGGGCGCCGCTTTGGTGGCATATTCGCATGGGATATGCTATAATGGCGAACAAACACAACGAATCCGGGGAGGACCTTCTTTTGAAACACTGGTTGGAACGCACCCCCAGAACGTCCGGCGATTTCCTGCGCCTGGCGCTGGGCGTGGCGGTGATCTTCGGCGTGGTATGGCAGCTGCCGGCCATCGCGGGGGGCGTGCAGAAATTTCTCGATATCCTAAGCCCCTTCGCCTGGGGCATCGTGCTGGCCTATGTGCTGGATATTCCCGCCCGGTTTTTCGCCGGCAAACTCTTCGGCGGCAAGCGGGGCTTCGCGGTGCTGCTCAGCTATCTTCTGCTGTTCAGCGTGGTGGCGCTGCTCCTCTCGCTGGTGGTGCCCCAGCTGGTGCAGAGCATCACCTCCTTCGTGAACAGCCTGAGCAGCTATGAGGAGGATATCCAGAACGCCCTGACCTGGGTGCAGCAGACCTTCGGCATCGATACCGCCACCCTGGAAAGCTATGTGGGCGAACTGACCAAGGAACTGCAGAACTGGTTCAAGTCGGTGTCGGGCCAGGCCGCCCAGGCGGCGGCCGGCGCAGCGGCGGGGGTAGCCGGCGTGGCCATGGACGGCTTCGTGACGCTGGCGGTGAGCATCTACCTGCTGGGCAGCAAGGATCTGCTGCTGCGGGGAGCGCGCACCTGCCTGCGGGCGGCGCTGCCGCCCCGCCAGGCGGGCAGCCTCTTCTCGGTGTGCACCATGGCCAACCGCACCTTCAGCGGCTACATCGGCGGCCAGCTGGTGGATGCTTTGCTGGTGGGTGTGGAGACCTTCATCCTCATGTCGGTGTTCCGGCTGGACTACGCCCCCCTCATCGCCGTGCTGGTGGGTGTGACCAACATCATCCCGGTGCTGGGTCCCTTCATCGGCGCGGTGCCGGGCGCCGTCATCCTGCTGCTGGAATCCCCGCTGCAGGCGGTGGAATTTGTGCTGATCATCCTGGTGGTGCAGCAGATTGACGGCAACTTCATTGCGCCGCATATCCTGGGCGGCGCCACCGGCTTGCCGGGTCTGGGGGTCCTTTTGGCCATCATCGTGGGCGGCAACCTGTTCGGCATCCCCGGCATGGTCATCGGCGTGCCCACCCTGGCGGTCATCGTCACGCTGCTCCGGGAGGCGGTGGGCGCCGGTCTGGCGGCCCGGGGCATCGACGAGGACGGCAACCCCCTGTCCGACATAAAAAATTAACAAGTGGCCCCTTGTGTCTTCATGCGGCGGACGGTACAATAGAAGGGAAGACGTAGAAAAAAGGGGAAACTGCAACCTTGAGCATCAAGCATTTCTGGGATAAAAAGCCCGATACCATGTTGGAATGGGTCAGCCTGGTCTTTGCCAGCATCGCTTTTTATCTGTTCCTGAGCAACCTGGGCTATTTTGTGGGCGGCTTCACCGAGCTGCTGCGCATCCTCTCCCCCTTTGCGGGGGGCGTGGTCATCGCCTTTGTGCTCAATCCCATGACCAAATGGTTCCACCGGGTCCTCTTCCGGGAATCGCCCGGCATGCGGTGGGCCGCCATCCTGCTGTCCTACATTGTGGCGGCTCTGCTGCTGGTGCTGCTGGGCTGGCTGGTGGTGCCGCAGATCCTTTCCAGCATTTCCATCCTCTTCAACAGCCTGCCCGGCTACTTCGAGAGCCTGCAGAAGACGCTGCTCTTCCTGCAGGATCAGTACGGCCTGCGGATGGAGAGCGTCCTGCGCATCCTGGACGATTCCGAGACGATGATGTCGGAACTGTACACGGTGGCGGCCGCCGCCATGCCCCAGATCGTCACCACCATCGGCAGTGTGGCCTCCAACTTCGTGGCGGTCTTCACGGCGGTGGCCTCCAGCATCTACATGCTGGCCGGCAAGGACAAACTGATCCACCAGCTCAAGACGCTGGTCCACGCCTTCCTGCCGGAATCGGTGGCCAACAACACGCTGCGCATCTGCCGCTACACCAACGAGAACTTCACCGGCTTCTTTGTGGGCAAGATCATCGATTCCCTCATCATCGGCGTGCTCACCTTTGTGCTCATGTCCATCCTGCGGCTGGACTTCGCGCTGCTGGTCAGCGTCTTTGTGGGCATCACCAACATCATCCCGGTGTTCGGTCCCTTCATCGGCGCCATCCCCAGCATCTTCATCCTGCTGCTGGTGGACCCCGTCCAGGCGCTGATCTTCGCGGTGCTCATCCTCTTCATCCAGCAGCTGGACGGCAACTTCATCGGCCCCAAGATCCTGGGCCAGTCCATCGGCATCTCCTCGCTGTGGGTGCTGTTCTCCATCGTGGTGGGCGGCGACCTCTTCGGGCTGGTGGGCATGGTCATCGGCGTGCCGCTGTTCGCCACCCTCTTCGGGCTGCTCCATGAGATCGTGGTCTACCTGCTGGACCGCCGCGGCATCGACGCCGAGGGCAACCACCGGGACGCCGTCCCGCCGGAGGAACCTGCCGCCTGCGAGGCGGAGGCCTCCGACGAGGACCGGGAACCCGCCACCATCTCCTGACACACAACACAAGAACCCCCGCCGCAGTGCTGCGGCGGGGGTTCTTTGCTGTAAACTCTTACTTCAGGAAGCCGTTGACGATCTGGTCCTCGGCCTCTTTCTCGGTCAGACCCAGGGTCATCAGCTTGATGAGCTGCTCCCCGGCGATCTTGCCGATGGCCGCCTCATGGATGAGGCTGGCGTCCACGCTGTTGGCGGTCAGGGCCGGGCTGGCGATGACCGAGGCGTGGTCCATGATGATGGCGTCGCACTCCGAATGGCCGGCGCAGGCGCAGTTGCCGTTGATGTGGCTGATGAACTCCTGCTTGCTCTCGTCCTTGGCCACGCTGCGGGAGACCACGTTGGCCGAGCAGCCCTCGCCGTTCAGGTCCACGTCAAAGTCGGTGACGGCGTGCTGGTCGCCGGTGGTCATGATCTTCTCATGGATCACCAGGCTGGCGCCCTCGGCCAGGTCGCCGCCCGTCTTGCGGATGGTGTCGTCCACGCCGGCGATCTGGGTGGTCTCCATCTCCATCTGGGCGCCCTCGGCCAGGTGCACGATGGTGGTGGGGTTCATGATCTGCTTGCCCCGGCCGTCACCCTCGCCGTAGTGCTTTTCCACATAGCGCAGCTTGGCGTTCTTGGCAAGCCAGAAGGTGTGGATGCCGTCGTGCTGGGCGTTGCCGCCGCCGCAGTTGTGGATGCCGCAGCCCGCGATGATGGTCACGTCGGCGCCCTCGCCGATATGGAAGTCATTGTACACCAGGTCCTTCAGGCCGGTCTGGCTCAGGATGACCGGGATGTGCACGCTCTCGTTCTTGGTGAACGGGCGGATGTAAATATCGATGCCGGGCTTGTCGGTCTTGGAGACAATGTCGATGTTGGCCGTGGTGTTGCGGCTCTCCAGCTGGCCGTTGGCCCGGATGTTGTACGCGCCCACCGGCAGACTGTCCAGTTCGGCGACTTCCTTCAGAAGATTTTTTTCAATGGCGTCCAGCATTAGCCGCGCACCCCCTCAACTTTATCGGTCAGCACGCTGCAGGCGGGGCTGGAGGCGTCGGCGCTGCCCAGCAGGCCGGGCAGGATTTCGGCGCGGGGGCCTTCCTTGGCGATCTGGCCGTCCTTGATGACAACGATCTTGTCGGCAATGTTCAGGATCCGCTCCTGATGGCTGATGATCAGGATGCTGCCGCGGGTCTGTTCGTACATCTTCTCGAACACCCGGATCAGGTTCTGGAAGCTCCACAGGTCGATGCCCGCTTCCGGTTCGTCGAAGATGGACAGCTTGGTGCCGCGGGCCAGCACCATGGCGATTTCAATACGCTTGAGCTCGCCGCCCGAAAGGCTGTCGTTGAGCTCACGGTCGATGTAATCCCGGGCGCACAGCCCCACCTCGCTGAGGTAGTTGCAGGCCTCGGTGATGCTGGTGTTCTTGCCGGCGGCCAGGCTCAGCAGGTCCTTGACCTGCAGGCCCTTGAACCGCACCGGCTGCTGGAAGGCATAGCTCATGCCCAGGTTGGCCCGCTCGGTGATGGACATATGGGTGATATCCACCCCGTCCAGCAGGATCTGGCCGCTGGTGGGCTGGTAGATGCCGGCGATGACCTTGGCCAGCGTGGACTTGCCGCCGCCGTTGGGGCCGGTGATGGCCACAAAACGCTCCTGTACGGTAAGCGAAACATCGTGCAGGATCTCTTTATTGTCGTCGGTTTCGTAGCCGACGTTACGCAGTTCTAGCATGGTAAAGAAGCTCCTTTGTTAGGGGTTAGGGATAGTGCAAGTATTGCCATATCCTACCGAAATAATACTATACCATGAACCCGGGCAAAGTACAAGAGGAATCTCTATAAAAATAGTAGATTTTGGCAAAAAATCTCCGGCCGGTTCCCAAAAAAATCTTGACAGCAGGGGGCAATGGTGCTATGCTTTAGCTGTTAAAAGTGTTGATCGGGAAAAGTATCGCCCAACATCCGCACAGAGAGCCCGGCATTCAGCTGCGAGCCGGGACGGGGACGGGGCGGGAAAGAACACCCGGGAGCTGCAAACTGAAACCCGCGAAGCGGGAAGTAGGGGCGCCGCAGGCCGCGCGTTACAGCGGCAGCGTTTCAAAGGTGAACGTGTACGGAAAAGTGACCGTACGCCGGGGGTTCCGGCTGCGGTAAGATAGGTGGCACCGCGGGTTCAAGACAGCAACTCGTCCTATACAAAGGGCGAGCGGGCTGTCTTTTTTTATTTGGAGCCGCTCGGGGAATACGGTTGTAAGAAATGTAAGGAGTGTCGTCAAAATGTGCTGTGTCATGGGTTATGCCGGGCATGATCTGCCCAAGGAAACTTTCACCGAGTATCTGCTGCGCACCACCTCCCGCGGGCCGGACGACCAGCGGGTCTGCGAGACCGAGTTCGGTCTTCTGGGCTTCGGGCGGCTGGCCATCATGGGCCTGACGCCGGAGGGCATGCAGCCTTTCTTCCGGGGGGCCGACTGCGTGGTCTGCAACGGCGAGCTGTACGGCTTCCGCCCCGTGAAGAAGGAGCTGGAAGCGGAAGGGTATACCTTCGAGTCGGATTCCGACTGCGAGATCATCCTGCCCCTCTACTATAAGTACGGCCTGGACATGTTCAAGCATCTGGACGCCGAGTTCGCCATGATCCTCTACGACAGCCGCAAGAAGCTGCTCATCGCGGCGCGGGATCCCATCGGCATCCGGCCCCTCTTCTACGGCTACAGCGAATCGGGCTGCATCGCCTTCGCCTCGGAGGCCAAGAACCTGGTGGGCCTGTGCAAGAAGATCTATCCCTTCCCCATCGGCAGCTACTACTGCAACGGCCAGTTCGTGCGGTACTGCGACATTGCCGACACCCCGGCCTACTCCCACGACGATATGCCGGAAATCCTGAAAAACATCCGGGAAAAGCTGGTGGCCGGCGTGGACAAGCGGCTGGACGCCGACACCCCGGTGGGCTTTTTGCTCTCGGGCGGCCTGGACTCCAGCCTGGTGTGCGCCATCGCCGCCAAGAAGCTGGGCAAGCCCATCCGCACCTTTGCCATCGGCATGAGCGAGGACGCCATCGACCTGAAGTACGCCAAGCAGGTGGCGGATTACCTCCACGCCGACCACACCGAGGTCATCATCAACAAGCAGATCGTGCTGGATGCCCTGGAGGAAGTCATCGCCATGCTGGGCACCTGGGACATCACCACCATCCGCGCCTCGGTGGGCATGTACCTGGTGTGCAAATACATCCATGAGCACACCGACATCCGGGTGCTGCTCACGGGTGAAATCTCCGACGAGCTGTTCGGCTACAAGTACACCGATTTCGCCCCCAGTGCCGCCGCCTTCCAGGCCGAGAGCCAGAAGCGCATCCGGGAGCTGTATATGTACGATGTGCTGCGCGCCGACCGTTCCATCAGCGTGAACAGCCTGGAGGCCCGGGTGCCCTTCGGCGACCTGGACTTCGTGAAGTATGTCATGGCCATCGACCCGGCCAGGAAGCTGAACACCTACGGCAAGGGCAAGTACCTGCTGCGCAAGGCCTTCGAGGGCGACTGGCTGCCCGAGGAGATCCTCTGGCGTGAGAAGGCGGCCTTCAGCGACGCGGTGGGCCATTCCATGGTGGACGACCTGAAGGAGTATGCCGAGGAGAAGTACACCGACCGGGAATTTGCCGAGCTGGCGGGCAAGTACACCTACGCCCGGCCCTTCACCAAGGAGAGCCTGCTCTACCGGGAGATCTTCGAGAAGTACTATCCCGGCCAGGCCGAGATGATCGTGGACTACTGGATGCCCAACAAGGCATGGCCGGGCTGCGATGTCAACGACCCCAGCGCCCGTGTGCTGTCCAACTACGGCGCCAGCGGGCAATGATTGGCAACAATTCGTAAATTTTCGCCGGAATGGGTTGCATTTTTTCAGCGGGCGGCCTATAATGGCGTTGGTAAATCCACTGCAGAGTAGGGATTCGCGCGTGGGGCGGCAGCCCCGAAGTGCCTGACCGACGGGGAGTTGTGGCAGGACGAAGTGACCGGAAGGTCCGCGGTGCGCATCCCGCATCCCGCTGCTGCATGACGGTGCGCAACGGCGGGTGTGGTCAGTCTGTCCACGCCCGCTTTTTTTGCCTCCTCCTTTGTGCAGCAATGCGCAAACGAGGAGGTTTTTGTATGCTCAACCAACCGCTGTCCGTCTTTTCTGCCGCCTACTGGCGCGCCGCCCGGGCCGAGTTCCGCAACGTGCGGGTGCTGGCCTTCGCCGGGCTGATCTGCGCCATGGCCGTGGTGCTGGAGAGTATCCCCATCTTTTTGCTGGGCCCCAGCCTGAAGATCTATTTCAGTTTCCTGGCCGTTTCCCTGGGCTGTATGTGCTACGGCCCGCTGGTGGGCATGATGGCCGGCGCCGTCATCGACACGGTGGGCTTTCTCATTTCCAGCTTCGGGGAACCCTATTTCCCCGGCTTCCTCATCACGGCCATCCTGTCGGGGCTGCTCTACGGCATGCTGCTCTACCGCCGCAAACCCACGGTGTGGCGTATCATTTTGCTGCGGATCATCATCAACTACGGCAGCAACGTGCTGCTGGGCAGCGTCTGGAAGGCCATGCTCTACGGCAAGGGCTATCTCTACTACGCCACCACCGGCCTTGTGAAGAACACCCTGCTGCTGCCCCTGGAAGTCTTCCTCACCTGGGTGGTGCTCAGCGCGGCCGTGCGGTATGGCCTTGACCGCAAATATATCCACGGCGTCACCGTGCGGTGAACCGCCGCTCTGGCCGGAGCGTCCCTCCGGCCTTTTTTGCACCCTAAACTGTACGCCATACAAATACACTTGACTTTATTGAAAAAGCATAGTATAGTAGGTACGTTGTCTGCCGGGCGGCCGGCAGGGTGTGTAAGAAAACATAGGGGGAACAATATGGAATGGTTTACGGCGCTGGTGGAACAGGCCAGCAGTTTTCTGTGGGATTATCTTTTGCTGTTTCTGCTGGTGGGCACCGGCATCTTTTTCACCATCCGGCTGCGGGGCGTCCAGCTGCGCCGCTTCGGTGAGGGCTTCCACCGGGCGTTCGGCGGCTTTACCCTCCATGGCAAGAAGGCGGGGGAGGACGGCATGAGCTCCTTCCAGGCGCTGACCACCGCCATCGCGGCCCAGGTGGGCACCGGCAACATCACCGGCTGCGCCACCGCTGTGGTCAGCGGCGGCCCCGGCGCCCTGTTCTGGGTGTGGGTGTCGGCCTTCTTCGGCATGGCCACCATCTACGCCGAGGCCGTGCTGGCCCAGCACTATAAAACGGTGGAAAACGGCCGGGTCACCGGCGGTCCGGCCTACTACATCCGGGCGGCCTTCAAGGGCCGGTTCGGCCGGGTGCTGGCCACCATCTTCTCGCTGCTCATCATCCTGGCCCTGGGCTTCATGGGCAACATGGTGCAGTCCAACTCCATCGGCGATGCCTTCGCCAACGCCTTCGGCCTCAACCGGCTGCTGGTGGGCGTCATTGTGGCGGCCATCGCGGCCTTTATCTTCCTGGGCGGTGTGCAGCGCATCGCCTCCGTCACCGAGAAGATCGTCCCCGTCATGGCGGCCTTCTACATAGTGGGCTGCATCGTCATCCTGGTGATGAACGCCAAGGCCCTGCCCGGCACCTTCGCCCAGATCTTTGTGCTGGCTTTTGACCCCCAGGCCATGGCCGGCGGCGTGGCGGGCGTCACGGTGCAGCAGGCCATGCGGTTCGGCGTGGCCCGGGGCCTCTTCTCCAACGAGGCGGGCCTGGGCTCCACGCCCCATGCCCACGCCCTGGCCAAGGTCAAGCAGCCCCAGGACCAGGGCGCCGTGGCCATCCTGGGCGTCTTCATCGACACCTTCGTGGTGCTCACCCTCACGGGCCTCGTGCTGATCTCCTCCGGCCTGGTGCCCCAGGGGCTCACCGGCACCGCCCTGACCCAGGCGGCCTTCAGCCAGTCCTTCGGCGCCTTCGGCCCCGTCTTCATCGCCATCTGCATGTTCTTCTTCGCCTTCTCCACCATCATCGGCTGGTACTTCTTCGGGCACACCAACTTCAAGGCCCTCTTCGGCGAAAAGTCCCTGCCGGTCTACAGCCTCATCGTGGTGGTCTTCATCCTGGTGGGCTCCACCCTCAAGGTGGACCTGGTCTGGGCCATGGCCGACTTCTTCAACGGCCTCATGGCCATCCCCAACCTGCTGGCACTGCTGGCACTGTCGGGGGTGGTGGCCGCCATCGACCGCGGCCGCAACAAGTAAAGTCTCCCCAAAACGGCAAGCGCCCCGCATCCGGGTATCCGGTGCGGGGCGCTTGTTTGGTTGTGATGAAAATCAGGCGGCGGATTCAGGGGTGGCGGGCTACGGCGTGGCGGCCGGGGCGGGGAAGAGCTGGTTGAAACGCTTCTCCACTTCCTCGCTGATATACTCGTCGCCGGGATAGGCGCCGTCGTTGCTGTCGGCGAACTCCTGGATGACCTGCTCCCGCAGCTCCGCCTTGACGGCGTTGTCCCGTTCGGCCTGGGTGCTGTAGCTGCTGCCTTCGTATTCGTAGTAGGCGGTGACCCGCTGGGCCAGCTGCTCGTCGGTGAGGCCCTGGGCAAAGCTGGCCAGGAAATCCAGCGAATAGTTGCTGCCGGTGCCGCTGTTGTCGGTGGAGCTTCTGAAATTGTAGTCGTCGGCGCGCACACCGCCCTGCTCGCTCAGCTCGGCGATGCGGCGGCAGTCGGCGGCAAAGGAAAGGGCGTCGGCGTAGCCGTTTTCCGGCAGTTCCACATAGACGCTCACCGTATCACCATCCTGCAGTGTGCATTCCCCACTCTCGGTGTGGTTAAAGTCCACATAGATCTGCAGGTTGCGGATCCTGGCCTTCAGGTCGGGGTCGGCGTTGAGGGCCTGGTAGAACTGGTCCTGCAGGGTGGACTGGTAGCGGCTCCGGGCATAGTCCCGCTGGGGGCTGTAGAGGCTCCACGCCACCGGCACCAGGGAGGAGCACCCCACCACCACCAGGATGAAGCCGCAGCCCAGCACGCTGAGCCAGTCAAACTTGATCTGGATGCGGGGATTGGCCGAGTAGACCAGCACCTCGATGCCCAGCAGAATGAGCAGCACGGGGGAGAACCGCACGATGCTCAACAGATCGAAGTGGGGCACGAACTGCTGCACCAGCAGCAGGATACCGGCCAGGATCAGCAGCACGGCGAAGGCGACCCGGCCGATGCGGCGCACCTTTTTGGGGGGCGTGGGGGCGGCGGAAGCCGAAGTGGTTTTATTTTCATCCATTTTGTTTACCTCATGTCATTTTATACGGATTGTATTACTGCGGCATCCCGTCGTGGGGGTAGGGGGGCAGGTTGTCGCTGTCCCGGCGCTGGGGATGCAGACCCAGCAGCCAGACGCCGGCGGCGATGAGCAGCACGGCGATGAGGACGGTGGGAATGGAGCTGATATAGTAGTAGGCATTTTCCACATGGAGCAGGGCCAGCAGGTCGTAGAGCATGGGCTCGATGAGGATGCTGTAGAGCGACCAGGCGCCCAGCGCCACCAGCCCCCAGCCCAGCAGCCGGTTGTGGCGGGGGATCATCAGTTTCAGGTCGGACCAGTTGCCCAGCAGAAGCATCTCGTCGGGCTTGGGGTCCCCGGCGGCCAGATGGCGGATCAGGTCGTAGGTGTCGAAAAAGCTGTACATCCAGACGATGAAGCAGGTGATGGCCAGCGGGCTGGCCAGGGCGCCCAGGATGAAGCAGCCGCAGAACAGGGCGATGAGGGACAGCCCCCGCTGCATATAGCCGTAGTACATCTGGCCGGCGCCGGGGACGCAGGCGAAGATAAAGGTGAGCAAGGCGTTCTTTTTCATGGTATCAATCTCCCTTGGCGGACGGGCCGTCGTCCTCGTGATGTTGCAGCTGGTCCAGGCCCTTCCCGGCGGCCAGCGTAAAGTTGCTGAAAGTGTCGTCCAGACTGTCGTAGAAGCCGCTGACGGTGGTGTCCAGCCACTGGCCGAAGCTCATCCGGGGCTCCTGGGGCGCCACGGCGCGGTCGGTCATCCGCTGGGAGGCGCCCACCGAGGCAAAGCCCCACAGCACAAAGGCCAGCACCACGGCGGCGGCCGCCGACACATACCGGTTGGTCATGATGCGGAACCGGCGCAGCCGCATCAGGTTCTGCACCTGGGGGATCAGGTCCCGCATGGGCTCCTGCAGGCAGGCGGGGGCGGCGTCGATGAGATCGGTGTAGCGCAGCAGACACAGATCACAGAAACTCAGATGCTCGGCCGCTTCCAGGGCACCCAGATCATCCAGGGTACCGTCCTTCAGGGCGTACAGACCGTCGTCGGTCAGGTGACCTTCCCGGTCAAAGAGTTTTTCGTTGTCAAAATACAGGCTCATTCCTTCCGCCTCCTTTCATGAATCTGCTGGCGCAGCAGCAGTTTGGCCCGCCACAGCTGGCTGCTCACCGTGGCGGGCGGTCTGCCCACCAGGGCGGCGATTTCGGCGGTCTCCTTGTGTTCCAGAAAGTAGAGCACCGCCACCCGGCCGTAGGGTTCCCGCAGGTTGCGCACCAGCGTTTCCAGTTCCTCGGCTCCGGCCCGGCTGGCCAGCTGTTCCGCCGGATCGGCGGCATCCCCGGGCGGTGCGCCCCGGGGTTCGGGCAGGGCGTCGTCACCCGGCGCCTCCACCCGGCGCACCCAGGCGCTTTTCAGGTGATCCTTGCACTTGTTGGCCGCCACCCGCACCAGCCACGCCTTGTAGTACTGGGGCTCGCACCGGTCGATGGCGGAAAAGGCCGCCACAAAGGTATCCTGGGTCAGGTCCTCTGCGGTGTGGGGGTCGTGGACGAACTGCAGACAGACTGTATAGACCAGCCGCTGATACTGCTGCATCAGGCCGGTGAATTCCTCGTTGGTCAGCGCCCACACCCCCTTCCCTTTGTCTTTCTATTCAATAAGACGATTCCCCCGCGTCGGATTTTGCAACGCGGGGGAAATTTTTTCAAAAAAATTTGGTTGAGGCAACTCTTACAGGTCCAGTTCCAGCGTGACCGGACAGTGATCGCTGCCGAAAATGTCCATCAGGATGTCGGCCTTCTCGATTTTGTCCGCCAGACGGTTGCTCACGAGGAAATAGTCGATACGCCATCCCGCGTTGCGCTCCCGGGCGCGGAACCGCATGCTCCACCAGCTGTAGACGCCGGTGGCGTCGGGGTGGAGGTGGCGGAAGGAGTCGGTGAAGCCGGCGGCCAGCAGCTCGTCCAGCTTGCCCCGCTCCTGGTCGCTGAAGCCCGCGGCGCCGCGGTTGGGGCCGGGGTTCTTCAGGTCGATCTCGGTGTGGGCCACGTTGAGGTCGCCGCAGAGGATCACCGGCTTTTGGGCGTCCAGCGTCTGCAGATAGCGGCGCAGGTCGTCCTCCCACTGCATGCGGTAGTCGATGCGGGCCAGCTCGTTCTGGGAGTTGGGCACATAGAGGTTCACCAGGTAAAAGTCGGGGTATTCCAGCGTGATGGCCCGGCCCTCGTGGTTGTGCAGGTCCTCCTCCAGGCCGTACCGCACCGACAGCGCCGGGGTCCTGGCCCAGATGGCGGTGCCGGAATAGCCCTTCTTGTCGGCGCTGTAGATGTACTCGGTGTAACCCTCGGGGGCGAAGTCGGCCTGGCCGGGCTGCATCTTGGTCTCCTGGATGCAGAAGAAGTCGGCGTCCAGATTGCGGAAAGTCTCCTCAAAGCCCTTTTTCAGGCAGGCGCGCAGACCGTTGACGTTCCAGCTTACAAATTTCATAGGGGTCCTCCTTTGTGGGGGTCAGGCGGGGGTTTTGGCGGCGTGTTTCTTCCAGGCGCCGCTGGCAAAACGGATGACGAAGCAGAGCAGCCGGCAGACCCAGTCGATGATCATGGCCCACCAGACGCCCACGGCGCCCCAGCCCAGCTGGACGCAGAGGATCTGGCTGAAGCCGATGCGCCACACCACCATCGAGATGATGGACACCATCATGGTGAACCGCACGTCGTTGGCGGCGCGCAGGGCGTTGGGCAGCACGAAGGCCAGCGGCCACAGGAAGATGGCGATGCCGCAGTGAATCCAGATCAGCTCGGTGGAGAGCTTGGCGGTCTCGGGGGAGAGGGTGTACAGGCTGAGCAGCGGGCCCAGCAGGGCCAGCACCACGGCGTTGGTCAGACCCTGGGCGATGTAGTCCCACAGCATAAGTTTCTTGGTGTAGCGGATGGCCTGGTCAAAGTCCTGGGCGCCCACGCAGCGGCCCACCACGGTGATCATGCCCAGGCACATGGCGTTGCCGATGATGCAGCCCACGTTGTCCAGGTTGTTGGCCACGGCGTTGGCCGAGATATGCACGGTGCCGAACAGCGAGATCATGCTGACCACCAGCACGCGGCCCAGCTGGAACAGGCTGTTCTCGCAGGCCGAGGGGATGCCGATGGCCAGGATGCTGCGGACGGTGCCGCCCTCCAGGTGGGTGACGCTGCGGGCGGTGAGGCGGAGCAGATAGTCGTGGCGGGAAGCCAGCGACAGGATGATGACGGCGCCCACCGCACGGGAGACCAGGGTGGGCACGGCCACGCCGGCCACGCCCATCTTCAGCACATAGACGCAGAGGGCGTTGCCGCAGAAGTTGATGATGTTGACGATGACCGACACCTTCATGGACACGGCGCTGTTGCCGGTGGAGCGGAAGATGGCCGCGCCGGCGTTGTACAGGGCCAGGAAGGGGAAGGAGAGGGCCGTGATGGTGAAGTAGATCAGGGCCGCTTCCATGACATCGTCGGTGATGGAGCCGAAGAAAAGACGCAGCAGCAGGGTGCGCCCCACCAGACAGAAGGCGGCGATGGCGCAGCCCAGGATGGCGCTGAGGGTGACCAGCTGCCCGGCGCTGCGGGCGGCGGCATCGTTCTTGCGGGCGCCCAGGTACTGGCTGGTGACGACGGCACCGCCGGTGGCCAGGGCGCCGAAGATGGTGATGATGAGCTGGTTGATCATGTCCACCAGCGACACGCCCGAGATGGCTGCCTCACCGGCGGAGGAGACCATCATGGTATCGGCCATGCCCACCAGGACTTCCAGGGCCTGCTCGATGATGAGGGGCCACAGCAGGGTGATGAGCTGGTGGTTGGTAAAAATCGGTTTGTTCTGTTGCTGCATGGCAGCAAATCCCTTCTCTCTATAACTTTCCCGCAGATGAGTATAACACAAAAAAGAACCCCGTGCAATGCACGGGGCAGGGCAACCCGGCGGGCAGCCCGGAGGAGCTTTATTCGTAGCGCAGCGCGTCGATGGGGTTGAGCTTGGCGGCCTTGTTGGCGGGGTAGTACCCGAAGAAGACGCCGATGGCCATGCTGAAGCCCACCGCAATGAGGATGGAGGCGATGCTGGGTTTGGCGGACATGCCCACCACGCTGCTGAGCAGGGCGCCCAGGCCGATGCCCAGCGCCACGCCGATGATGCCGCCGATCATGCAGAGGATGACGCTCTCGGTGATGAACTGCATGCGGATGGCGGAGCCGGGGGCGCCCAGGGCCTTGCGGGTGCCGATCTCCCGGGTGCGCTCGGTGACCGAGACCATCATGATGTTCATGACGCCGATGCCGCCCACCAGCAGCGAGATGGCGGCGATGGCCGAGATGCCCAGGGACAAAGTGTCCAGCATCTCGGTCATGGATTCCACCAGGCTCGAAATGCTGGAGGCGCTGGCGGTCCAGGTGTCGTTGTAGGTGTAGTAGCTGGCAAAGAAGCTGCCCACCGTGTCCACGAAGCTGGTCACGTCCACGCCGGAGGCCGCCACCACCGTGATGCTCTGGTAGCCGGGGTCGGCGCCGGTGATGGACTTGGCCACATCCAGCGGAATATAAATGTTGGTCTGGATCTGGTCGTCGTCGGTGACGCCGAACATGCTGGCGTAGACGTTCTCGGTGTACTCATAGACACCGGTGATATAAAAGGTATACAGGTTCTTGTTGATGGTCAGCGTGAAGGACTTGCCGATGGCGTCCAGGTTGCTGCCGCCGATGGCCTGTTCCACGAACTTTTCCGATACAACAGCCACCTTGCGGCCGGTGTCCCTGTCGTCGTCCAGCCAGCGGCCGGCCAGGATGGGGGTGTTGTCCTCCATGGCCTGAAGTTCGGCGGCGTTGGCGCCCGACACCGCGGCGGTGATGGTGGTGTCGGGGTCGCCGTACTTTTCGATGGTGCCGTTGCCCACCTCCTGGGTCAGCTCGATGCGGCTGACCTCGGTGGGGAAGGCGGCGGTGAAGTCGTCGATCATCTGGTCGGTGATCAGGTCGTCCGCCGCGGGCGTCGAGTCCATGAACCGCCGCAGCGTCACACCCTGGGCGGTGCCGGAGGTGTCGTCGGAATCCTTCTGGGTCAGGCTGACCGTGATGTTGCTCACGCCCATGCCCGACATGGAATCGGTGACGGTGCCGGTCATGCTGTTGCCCACCGTGACGATGGCAATGACCGCCGCGATGCCGATGATGATGCCCAGCATGGTGAGCAGACTGCGCATCTTGTTGCTGCGCACGCTGGCCAGCGCCATCGAGATATTCTCAAAGAGCTGCACGTTCGCCGGACCCCTTTCGTTCACTCACAATCAGGCCGTCCCGCAGTGTCAGCACCCGCTGGCATTCCTCGGCCAGCTGGGGGTTGTGGGTGATCAGCACGATGGTCTTGTGGTATTTTTCATGCATCTCATGGAACAGGTCCATGACGACGCGGCTGGTCTGGCTGTCCAGGGCGCCGGTGGGCTCGTCGGCCAGGATCAGCGCCGGTTCGTTCACCATCGCCCGGGCGATGGCCACACGCTGTTTCTGGCCGCCGGACAGCTCGTTGGGCTGGTGTTTCATCCGCTCGGCCATTCCCACCCGGGTCAGCCATTCCTTGGCCCGGCGGGTGCGTTCGCCGCCCGGCACCCCGGCGTAGAGCATGGGCAGCTCCACGTTTTTCAGGGCGCTCTGCCGGCCGATGAGGTTGTAGGTCTGGAACACAAAGCCGATCTTGCGGTTGCGGATGGCGGCCAGTTCGTTGTCGGCGGCGCTGTGGATGTCCACCCCGTCCAGGGTGTACTGGCCGCTGGTGGGCTTATCCAGCACGCCGATGATGTTCATCAGGGTGGACTTGCCGGAACCCGACTCGCCCACAATGGCCACGAACTCGCCGGGGTAGACCTTCAGGCTGATGCCGTGGAGGATCTCCAGCTCGTTGGGCTTGCCGATGTAGTAGCTTTTGTGGATGTCCTGCATCTCGATCAGCGGGCTGCGGGATGCGGCCGGGGCGTCCGGCAGATGCAGCTTGCGGCCCGGTTCCGGGGTGTCGTCCAGCAGTTTATCGGCCACCGCTTTGGCAAATTGTTCGGTATCGCGCATCTCACATGCCTCCCGGTGCGTCGCCACCGCCGCCGGGGCCGCCGCCCATGTCACCGCCGCCTGCCGGGGCTGCCGCCATGGCGCCGCCGTCGGTAACTACCATCTGGCCGCCCATCATGCCGTCGGCTTCCTGGGTGGCGGTTTCAATGCCCTGGGTCAGGTCGGAACTGGAGCGGATGACGTCGCCTTCGTTCAGGCCGTCGCCGGAAATCTCGATGTAGTAGTCGTTGGACTCGCCGGTGGTCACGTCCACCTCCTCAAAGGTCATGTCCACGCCCTCGCCGCCGGTCTTGCGCAGCACATAGCTGGAACCGTCGTCGTGGGTGCCCACCGCGTCACGGGGCACCGTGAAGATGTCGTCCTTCTCGCTGATGACGATCTCCACCTGGGCGGAAATGCCGATGAGCAGCCCCGTGTCGCTGCCGTTGACGGTGACGGTGGCGCCGAAGGAACCTTCCTCGTTGGCCACGGGGTCAATGCGGGTCAGCGTGCCGGTGATGGTGGCATCGCCGGTGGCGTCGCTGGTGATGTTGCACTGCATGCCGGTGGACAGCTTGCCCACCGAGCTGGCGGGGATGGTGACCTCCACCGTCAGGTCGGATACGTCCTGAATGGTGGCCACCGTGCCGGTGCAGACCGAACCCACCGTGGCATTCAGCTCGGTGATGGTGCCGTCCATGGTGGCGGTCAGGGTGCAGTCCTCCAGGGTGGACTGCAGGGTGGTCAGCGTGTCGGGGGTGCGGCTGGCCTGTTCCAGCTTGGTCTCGGCGCTGTCCACATTGCGGGAGTTGGTGGTCACGGCGTTGTCGTACTGCTG
>ERZ1090865.704-NODE-704-length-18373-cov-58.312097_pt1 | contig 18373 bp, 13 predicted proteins | sample MGYA00478478_ERZ1090865 | MGnify/ENA primary metagenome ERZ1090865 (study PRJEB33644, sample SAMEA5815715) | chicken gut metagenome | biome: Chicken; feature: Gastrointestinal Tract; material: Caecum | place: Ireland | collected 2019-01-01 | study: A study of the... | reverse complement strand
GAAGTCCGGGGGGGGCCGTCCCGTGCGGAAGCGTCGACGCGAACCGACCGACGCAGGCGCCGGACTTCGAAAGCCGGTAGCTGCGAAAACCGCACGACCCGCCGCGAGAACCGTCCGCCGCAAAAATCTTCCGCCGCAAAACGCCCGGCGAAAAAAGCCCTTCGGCACAAAACCCTGCCGCGAACGAGCGCCCTCCGGCAGGCGCGACGGCCGCGAACCGCCGCAAGGGGCCCGTCTAATTGGGCGAAGTCGCCAAAATCAGTTTGTAGCCGTTGTCGCGCGCGACGTTCATCACCTTCACCACTTCGTCCACCGCCACCGTCTTGTCGCAGTGGAGCGAGACCGTGGCATCCTCCCTGTCGCCGAGCCGCGCGCGGAGCGCCTGTTCCACGCCGTCGATGCCCTGTACACGTTCGAGCTCGACGTAGTAATTGTAGTGCGTGCCCTCCTGCTGGATCGACACCGTGGTCATCGCCTTGTCCTTGAGTTGGTTGGCACTCTTCGGGAGCACCAGCTTCAGGGCATTGGGGTTGATGAGCGTCGTGGCGATCAGCAGGAACAGCAGCAGCAGGAACATGAGGTCGGTCATCGACGAGGCCGAGAACGACTTGTCCACCTTGGAGCCGTGTTTGATAGCCATAATCTGTCTACTTTTGAACGGGTTGGTTCAGAATATCCATGAAGGCGATCGAGTTGGCCTCCATCTGGAATACGAGCTTTTCGATGCGGGCCACGAGATAGTTGTAGCCGAAGTAGGCCGGAATGCCCACCAGCAGCCCCATCACCGTAGTAACCATCGCCACGTACATGCCGCTCGAAAGCAGTCCCAGATCGACCGTGCCGCCCGCGGCCGACATGTCCATGAAGGTCTGCACCATGCCGAGCACCGTACCCAGAAAACCGATCATCGGAGCGCCGCCCGCGATCGTGGCCAGAAACGGAAGGTTCGTTTCGAGCTTCGAGACTTCGAGATTCGCCACGTTCTCGATGGCCGTCTGCACGTCGCCCATCGGTCGTCCGATGCGCTCGATGCCCTTCTCGATCATGCGGGCGATGGGCGTGTCGGTCTTCTTGCAGAGGTTCACCGCCACGGCGATCTTGCCGTCGGAGATGTAATCGCGGATGCGGTTCATGAAGTTCATGTCGAGGGCCGAAGCCTTGCGGATGGCCATGAACCGCTCGACGAAGATGAAGATCGTGATGCCGCCGAGCAGCAGCAGCGGCCACATCAGCCAACCGCCCTTGGTGAACAGTTCCCACAAACCCATGCGGGTCTCTTCGTTGACCGCCACCGTTTCGGCGGCCTGCAAAAATGTAATCATACGTTCAGAAATTTATTTAAGTTTTCAATTCGCCGTCCTCGCTTGTCCGGTTCCGTGCCGCCGCATGCGGCAGTACGCTTCATCCGTTCGCTCTTCCGTCGCCCCGGCCGTTCGCGCAGGCCGCCGGACCTCATCCAGCATAGCTGCACCGCCGTCCTGCACAGCCGGCAATCCATGCACACCCTGCGCCGCAATCCGGCGCATTCCGCGCACTTTGTGCCGCCGACCCGGCACACGCTCCGCAACGACACGCCGCGGTTTTCCGCATCCGGCCGCATACCGCGCCCTTTCCGACCGCCTCGGCCGACGCACCGCCGTCCGGCACAGCCGGCACACCCTGCACCCCCTGCGCCGCAATCCGGCGCATCCCGCGCACTTCGTGCCGCCGACCCGGCACACGCTCCGCAACGACACGCCGCGGTTTTCCGCATCCGGCCGCATACCGCGCCCTTTCCGACCGCCTCGGCCGACGCACCGCCGTCCGGCACAGCCGGTACACCCTGCACACCCTGCGCCGCAATCCGGCGCATTCCGCGCACTCCGTGCCGCCGACCCGGCACACGCTCCGCAACGACACGCCGCCCCCCGCCTTCCGCAAACTTCCGCCCCGCGCGACCTCGGACACCGCATTCCGCCCGCCGCACTTCGGGCAGCTATCGCTCCGCGGGGGCCGCCGCCCGTCCGGCCGCACCGTCCGCCGCCTCGGGCGAGAGGCCGCCGTCCGGACGGCCGATGCTGTCCTGCGCCTGCGAAAGGCGCTCCTCCGAACCGGCAGCGTCCGCTCCGGCAGGCGAAAGAGGCACCACCGAACGGGCGGCGGTGTCCTGCCGCGACGTCTCCTGCGCCTGCGGATGCCGCGACGCATCCCCGTTCCGCGCCGCGCTGTCCTGCCGGGCCCGCTCTGCGGCGCGGGCCGCACGGCGCTCCCGGCGCTTGCGGCTCGAAAAACGATCCCGGATTCGCTGGCGCAGGTCCTTGAAGGTGTTGAAATCCTCCTTATAATAGATGCCGATGCCGGTCTCCTGCAAGCCCTGATTCTCGTCGAAGCGGTCGATGGTCTGCGTGAAGGCCCTCAGACGCAGCGTCCCCGCGCGGTCGATGAGCCACGTTACGTAAGCCTCGCCCATGAAGTTGGACATGCTGCGGTTGACCGCCTGACTGTTGTCGAGGATGTAGTTGCCTTCGAGCTCGACGAACAGGCGGTCGTTGATGAGGCTCTTCGAGAGTCCGAAGTCCAGCTCGTCGCTCGTCAGATCGGTCTTGGGGCGGTAGTCGATCCGCACGTTGTAGTCGCTCGTGGAGAGCAGCCGGCTCAGCTGGTTGGTCAGAAATTCGATGCCCGTGCCGACCGACGAAGCGCCGAAGCCCGAGCTCAAGGAGTTGTCTTCGGCCAGAAAACTGCTGAATACCAAGAGGTAGAAAAACTGCGTGTTCATCGTCTCGGGCGTGGCGAGCGCATCGGAGATCACGGCCTGCGTCTCGGGGTCGGTCTGCGGCACGCGGACCGAGAAGGTGATGTCGGGGTGCTGGAGACGGTCGCCCAGATGGATCACGCACTCCACGGGCACCGAGCGGTCGCGGCTGATGTTGTTGGTCGTGGTGCCCTGCAACAGAGGCGTGAGCGACGCCTTGAGCTTGTAGACGGCGCTGATGTCGAGCATGGCGTTCATCGGCGAGCCGGTCCACATGATCGTGGAGCCGCTCTCGATCACGAACTTGCGCGAGATGAGGTTCTGGAGCGAGAGGTTGTAGCTGCCCTCCGCGATCGTATAGTCGCCGTATATTTCGAAGAGGTTCTGGCGCGGGTTGATTTCCAGATTGAGCGTCCCCTCGCCCCGTCCGCGCAGCACGCTGCCGGCCATGTCGAGCTCCAGATCGAGATTGGGGCGCACGTCGAGCGCCAGCGAGATGTTCATCGACCCCCGTGCGGCGGCGCGGGTCTGCTGCCGCCGCTGGAAGAGCAGTTTCTTGCGCGTGAGATAATCCGTCGTATCGGCCGTGCGGGGCGATTCGAAGACGACGAAGTCGGCGGTCGAAATGTCCGACTTGCCCGACAGGGGCAGGACGAACGACGAGCGGTCGGCCGTAGCGGCCGAGATGTCCATGTTCACGCCCCGCTTGTCGCCCGTGATGGTCGCCGCGCCCGAAGCGTAGATCCGCCCGTAGAAGGTGTCGTTGTCGCGGGGCGTCGTATCGAGCACGAGCATCCGCTCGGGCGTTACGCGCACGCCGTAGGCGATGTTCGAAAGGTGTCCCAGATCGAGGTCGATGCTCAGTCCGCCGCGGTTGCCCTCGGCGTCGTAGAACGTCGCGCCGTCGGCGATGAGGTGGTTGTCCGCCACGTCGAGCGTCAGCTCCGGCACGCGATAGACGACCTGCGTGAAATCGACCTTCGTTTCGAGCCCCGCCACGCGGATGCGGCCCGCGAGCCGCGCATCGCGCCGGCGGCCCCGGAGCTCCGCGCGGATGCCGGCCGATCCCTTCGTGCCGGAGACCACCCCTTTGAGCACGGGGTCCAGCAGGCTCATGTCGAGGCTGTCCACGTCCATGCGGGCATAGTACCGCGCTTCGGAGGGCACGTAAAAACCCTGCACCAGCGTGTCGAGCCGGCGGCGGTCCGTAACCACGACTCCGGCGCGGTTGCGCTGCATGTCCCACGTCGAGACGAGCCGCAGAGGCGGCGCGGGCAGATCGTTCACTTCGAGGCTGTCGAAGCGGATGTCGGCCGCGATCTCGCTGCGGCGGAGCGCCGAGCGGATCGTCGCCGAGCCGTTGGTGATGCCTTCGATCGAATAACCCATCTTGTTGACGATCTGCGTCAGCGGCGCCAGATCGAAATTCCGCAGCCGCACGCGAAGCGTGTCCTCCAGACGGCGCGATGCCGTGCCGTCCACCAGCAACTCCTGCTGGTTGTTCATCACGCTGAAACGGTCGATGCCGATCCGCGCCGTGTCGATGAGGATGCGCTGCGCGAAGATCCGCCACGTCTTGTCCTGCCGCGTGAGATGCGAGGGCAGGATGCGCACGTCCAGCACGCGCCCGTCGGGTCCGGGCTCCTCGGCCAGAGAGGCCGCGATGCTGAACAGCCCCGAGAAGCGTTCGGTCGTATCGTTGAATCCGGTGGTGAGCTTCAGGCGCCCCTCGCGTGCGCCGCCCGCGAGCGAGAGGTTCTGCAAACGGAACATGCCCATGTAGAAATCCTCCGAAGCGGCATAGAGCGCCAGCGAGTCGCCGCGGTTGGTGGCATTGACCTTGATCTTCGTGGCCAGCAGCCGGTCGCGTTCGATGAAATCGGACGAAGCCGTGAGGGCCAGCCGATCGCTCGCGGGATTGAAGAGCAGTTGCAGGCGCGAGCCGTCGGCGACCTGCAACCCCCGCGCGATGGCATCCATCACGGGGTTGATGTTCTTCACGTCGACCGACAGGAGCGAAAAGTCGTTGGCCGCGGAGGTCGGCCGGGTCATGAGGCCCGCCGCACGTTCGCGGTCGTAGAGCATCGGCAGATACTTCCATGCGGCGGCCTTGAGGTATTCGAAGATTTCGCGGTAGCTGGTCTTGCTGCGGAACGTAACGTCGGCGAAGTCCGAGCGCAGCTCGACGAACTTGCTCCGGGCGGAGTTGACGCCCCGCAGGAGGATCTGCCGGGCCTCCACCACGCTGTCGTTGTAGCGGTAGCGGGCGTCGGCGATCCGGATGTCGCCGTTCAGGTCGTCGAACGAACGGCCGCTGCCCTTGGCGGTCAGACGGGCCGAGAGGTTCGAGACCGAATCGCGGCGGTTGAAACGCATGGCCGCCAGATCGGCCTTGCGCAGGTCGAGCGCGAAGTCGTAGCGGGGCACCGAATCGTTGAAATCCACGAGCCCCGCGAAATCGAAATCGAGGCTGCGGTCGCGGGCCGCGATGCGGCCGTCGAACTCGCGGTTGAACAGGTGGCCGTCGAGCCGCAGCGAATCGTAGAGGTAGCCGTTGAACTCGAAACGGCGGACTTCGCCGACGACGTTGGCATCGGCGAATCCCCGGCCCACGGCGCCGTCGACCCGCGCGGCGAGGGTCGCCGTACCCAGTTCGGGATTGGCGAGCAGCTCGCCCAGCCGGATGTCGCGGGCCGCGATCTCGCCTTTCACGCTGCGCCGGTCGCCCTTCAGCGGCCGCACGAGCAGGTTGCAGTCGGCGCTGCCGGCGAGCGTCGAGAGCGAAGCCTCCAGCCGGAACGAGGAGAGCGAACCGGCGAAACGTCCGCTGAGATCGAGACGCCCCGATCGGTCGAGCGTCCGCACCAGATCGTTCGGCAGCTCCCTGCCGCCGATCCCCGCGGCCAACTGGTCGATGTCGGCCGCCGTGGTGGTCAGCCGGCGTATATCGAGATCGAAATGCGTGCGCGCGATGTTCGGAAGGCCCTGCACCGCCGCTTCGGCGACGAGCTGCGTGCCGGCGCCCGTTCCGACGCCCGAGAGCGATGCCTTCAGATCGGCCACCGTGCCCTCGATCCGCAGGCCGATGTCGTGGAAAGTCGTATGCCACGTCCGCAGCTTCGGAGCGAAATAGGCCACGTCGTCCGTCGAGAGGCGCGAATCGCTCAGCGAGGCGTCGATGAGCACCTCGCTCAGGAAGTCTTTGTACTCGGCCCACGAATTTCCGACCAGCGAGATACTCGGAATCCGCACCTGCGAACGGGGCGTGCGGATCGTCGCATGCTCGAAGCCGATGCAGCCGTTGGTGAGGAAGAAGCGGCCCGAGAGCTCTTCGAGTTCGAAACCGCTCCGCTCCGCTGCCGCCAGCGACTCGATATTCATGGAGACGGAAGGGCCGTCGATCCGCAGGTCGGACACCCGGGCGGTCAGTTCGCCGAGGTGCATGCGGCCGAAGTCGATCCCGTAGGGAGGATTTCTGCGGTCGGTGCGGTCGAGGCAGAAATCCATGTCCTCGATCGAGGCCGAGACGATCGTCAGCCCGAAATCGCCCTTTTTCCGTTTGTCCTTCCTGCTCAGGCGGTCGACGACCTGCTTGATGTTCATCTCGCCCGACGGGGTCTCGCGCAGGTAGAGCTTGGCGCGTTCGAGCTCGGCGCTGCCGAGCACGAGCCCCTCGCCGAAGAGGCCGAAGCCCTTAACGAACGCTTCGGCGCGGCCCACGTAGAGCAGCGTGTCGCGCTGGTAGTCCTCCACGTAGAAGTCCTCGGCCCGCAGTCGGTTGAACAGCCCGATGTCCACCCGCCCGATGCTCACGACGGTCCCCAGCTTCCGCGAGACGAGGGCGGCGGCCTTGTGCGCGACGAAGTTCTGCACCGCCGGAATCTCCAGCAGCAGCGAAAGCAGCAAAGGCAGCAGGACGAGCGACAAAATCGCCGCCGAGACCGCTTTTGCCAATATTTTTATAACTTTGCGCACTGTACGGCTTTTAACCTGCAAATTTAACTAAAATAGTTAAAATATAACCAAAATCGAGATGGATATTACAATCTTAGGCATCGAATCCTCGTGCGACGACACCTCGGCCGCCGTGATCCGCAACAACGTCCTGCTGTCGAATGTGATTGCCTCACAGGCCGTTCACGTCAAATACGGCGGCGTGATCCCCGAACTGGCCTCGCGCGCCCACCAGCAGAACATCGTGCCGGTGGTGGACACGGCGCTGCGCGAAGCGGGCGTCGCGGCCGACAAACTCGACGCCATCGCCTTCACGCGCGGACCGGGTCTGCTGGGATCGCTGCTCGTGGGGGTGTCGTTCGCCAAAGGACTCTCCATCGCCCGCAACATCCCGATGGTGGAGGTCAACCACCTGCAAGGACACATCCTCTCGCACTTCATCGACCTTCCCGACCGGCAGCTGCCCCATCCCGACTTCCCGTTTCTGTGTCTGCTCGTGAGCGGAGGACACACGCAGATCGTGCGCGTGGACTCGCCGCTCGAAATGCGGATCGTCGGTACGACCATCGACGACGCTTCGGGCGAAGCCTTCGATAAATGTGCCAAAGCGATGGGACTGCCCTATCCGGGCGGCCCCGTGATCGACAAGCTCGCCAAGGAGGGCGACCCGAAGGCTTTCCGCTTCGCCAGACCGCGCATCGACGGTTTCGACTACTCGTTCTCGGGGCTGAAGACTTCGTTTCTCTACGCGCTGCGCGACGCGACGGCCGCCGACCCCGGTTTCATCGAACGACGCAGGGCCGACCTCTGCGCCTCGCTGCAGGCGACGATCATCGAGATCCTGCTCGACAAGCTCGTCCGCGCTTCGAAAGAGTTCGGGATCACCGACATCGCCATCGCCGGCGGCGTCTCGGCCAACTCGGGTCTGCGCGACGCCGTCGCCGAGACGGGTCGCCGGCGCGGGTGGCGCACGTTCCTGCCCGAGTTCAAGTTCACCACCGACAACGCCGCGATGATCGCCATGTCGGGCTACTACCGCTACAAGCACGGCGATCTGGCGACGCTCGACGTCGCCCCCGCAGCCCGCATCGAACAACTCCTCTAAGCCGCCGCGCGAACCGGACGGACGGACGCACCGCCGGGCTTCTACGACGATGTGCGCGAGCTCACTCCCGCCGAACGCAGGGCTTTCAACAAGGCGCCGTTCAGCCTCTCGGAGTACAAGAAGTCGCTTTCGATCGGCGCTGTCGAGGGCGAAGCGGGCTTCACGACGCTCGAACGCACGGGCATACGGCCCTCGCTCGACGTGAACGGCATCTGGGGCGGCTACATCGAGGAGGGCACCAAGACGGTGATTCCCTCCAAGGCTTCGACCAAGATCTCGATGCGTCTGGTCCCGAATCAGGACTACCGCAAGATCAGCAAACTCTTCGAGAAGCACTTCCGGGCCATCGCCCCCAAGAGCGTGAAAGTCTCGGTGAAATCGCTCCACGGCGGCATGCCCTATGTGGCGCCGACCGACATGCCGGCCTACAAAGCGGCCGAAAAGGCCATAGAGACCGCTTTCGGACGCAAGCCGCTGCCCTTCTACTCGGGAGGTTCGATCCCGATCATCAGCGGCTTCGAGGCGATTCTGGGCATCAAGTCGCTGCTCATGGGCTTCGGGCTCGCGGAGGATGCGATCCACTCGCCCAACGAGAGCTTCGGGCTCGAACAGTTCTACAAGGGCATCGAGACGATTCCCTATTTCTACGCCTATTTCGCCCGCAGCGGCAGGTAGGAGGCGCCCCGGCGGCATCCGATCGCGGAGAGGAGGGATAAAACCCCGCATCTCCGCGATCCGTTTTTTCCGTACATTTTCGCATCCTTCCCTTCGTTCCGGAGGCTTCCGTCCGGCAAAATGCGAATAAATTTGTTTTTGCGCCCGACTTTTTCGTATCTTTGCGGCAACATGGAAGCAGTCATGCCGAAACTGAAAAATACCCCCCCCCCGAAAAATTACGATAAACTCTTAATTACAAGAGTTTTAAGACCTCATCACACCCTGTCGTCCCCGACGGCGGGGCGGGATTTTTCGCATCCGTACCGTCCGATCTTTTTCAACCTATCCAATAACATTCTAAAAAACAAACATCATGGAAAAAAACTATGAAGCACCCCTCATGGAGGTGATGCCGGTACGCATCGAAGCCGGCTTCGCACAATCGATCACCGGTACGGGCGAAACACCCGTCGAAGGCGACCACTATTCCGTTTTTTGAACCGACCCGACATCAAACCGTTAGTCAACGATGAAAAAGTATGCATGGATGCTCGCAGCGCTTCTGGCCGGAGGCTGCGCGCAAAACGAAGAGGAGTATCTCGCAGCTCCCGACGGAAACCGGATCACCGCATCGCTCGAAGCCCCCGCGGCGACCCGCTCGGGCATGAACGCCGAAGGAAAATTCGTCTGGAAAAAGGGCGATGCCGTGGGCGTGATGAGCTCCGCGCAGCTCGACGCCAACATCTGCTACCAGCTCGACCCGGCTTACACCGACAGCGAGCAGGGCAGCTTCATCGGCGGCACGACGCAGGTGCGCGAAGGCGACCGCTACTACGCCTACTACCCCTATGCCGTGAACGCCCGCATTACGCAGGAGCGCAAACTCCGCATGACCGTGCCTGCGGTCCAGACCTACGAAACCGCCTCGTTCCCCACGATGGCCAATCCGACCGTCTCGGTGAGCGACGCGCCCGACACCTACGCATTCACAAACACCTGCGGCTATCTGCGGATCATGCTCCGGGGCGAGGCCACGGTAACCGAAATCGTGCTGCGCGCCGGCAAGCTCCATCCGGACGGCATCGGTCCGCAGCAAGCCTACCTCTCCGGCTCGGGCGACGTGGACCTCACGCAGTCGTCTCCGATCCTCGTGCTCAACGAAGCCTACGGCGACAACTCGCGCGAAATCAAGATCAACTGCGGAAACGGCGTAGCGCTCAGCCCGGAAACCGACACGCCGTTCATCGCCGTCGTGCCGGCCGGCAGCTACCGGCCCATTACGGTCGAGATCCGGCTCTCGACCGGCGAACTGTATTCCTACGTGCGCAGCGGCGACGCGAACGCGATCGAGGTACGGCGGAACGCCATCACGACGTTCGAAAAAATCGACATCACGGAAACCCCGCTGACGGCCGTCGAGGAGGTCGAAGGCGTCTACACGGTACGCACCCCCGCCGAATGGAACTGGATCGCCGTGCAGGTGGACCTCGGCGAAACCTTCGAAGGAAAGACCGTCCGACTCGCCGACGACCTCGATTTCACGGGCCTGAAATTCATCCCGATGGGCTGCGCGGCCGACTACATGACCGACATGAGCGCCAACACCAATGCGTTCGCAGGCACCCTCGACGGCAACCGCCGCACAATCTCCAACGTGCGGATCGACCGCACGAACGGCCGCGGCCGCGGCATCGTCGGACAGGGCAAAGGACTGCATGTCAAAGACCTCACCGTGGAGCACATGACCATCGTCGGCCCCGGAAAATGGACGGCCGGCATCGTGGGCTACGCCAACGGAGCCACCCTCGAAAACTGCCACGTCAAGAACATCTCGATCGACCCTGCCGATCCGGACAACAGTTCGGGCGAGTATTATCTGGCGTACCGCATAGGAGGTCTCGTCGGTCTGATTTCGGGAGCGGAGGCGACCATCACCAGCTGTTCGGTCGAGGGCGCCGACATCAAGGGCGCATCCATCATGGGCGGTCTGATCGGCTCGTTCCAGAGCAATGCGCAGATCGAAAAGTGCTCCGTGGACCGCATCACGATCCATCACACGGACAAGCGGTTCGCGGAAGCAGGACACTACGGAAGCTTCGATCCGCCCTATTACGACTCCGCCGCACTCGTAGGCGAAAACACGGCGACGCTGACCGTTCGGAATACCACGATCGGCCAGTGGGAGATCTACGACGAAACCGAATCCGACTGTCGTCTGCAACAGCAGACCTTCACGGCTCTGCCCTATGTCGGCGAACTGAGCGGCAGCGCCTCCGTAGACGGACAAGCATTGACGAAGGGAATACCCACCGTTACCACCGAGAGGAGCATCCTCGGCAACGACACCCAAATTTCGACCGGGGCGTCGCTCTAAGCGGCTCCCGCCCTCCGCACGAAGCGGTCTTCCCCCGGCCGGGGGAAGACCGCTTTTCGCTCACCTTCGCCCAAAAAAGACAGTACGGCGCAATTTTCTGCCGAATTATCGCTATCTTTGGGGCGATTTATTTTTCCTAATCCGCAATTTTCAATGAAAGCACTGCAAATCGGAAACCTCTCCGCTCCCGTCCCCATCGTTCAGGGCGGCATGGGCGTAGGCATATCCCTCTCGGGATTGGCGGCCGCCGTCGCCGAACAGGGCGGCATCGGCGTGATCTCGTCGGCCGGCCTCGGGGCCATCTACAACAAATTCTCGAAGGACTACCGCGCCGCCAGCATCTACGGTCTCAGGGAAGAGCTGCGCAAGGCCCGCGCAAAGACCAAAGGCATCATCGGCGTGAACGTGATGGTGGCCATGTCGAACTTCGCGGACATGGTGCGCACGGCCGTCGCCGAGAAGGCCGACATCATCTTCTCGGGCGCGGGCCTGCCGCTGAACCTGCCCTCGTTCCTCACCGAGGGAGCACGCACCAAGCTGGCGCCGATCGTCTCGTCGGCCCGCGCGGCCAAGCTCTTGTGCCGCAAGTGGTTCACGGAGTACAACTACATCCCCGACGCCATCGTGGTCGAAGGCCCCAAGGCGGGCGGCCACCTCGGCTACAAGACCGAGCAGATCGCCGACGAACACTTCGCGCTCGAACAGATCGTACCGGAAGTGGCGGCCGAAGTGGGTGCATTCGCCGACGAACACCGCTGCCACATCCCCGTGATCGCCGCCGGAGGCATCTACACGGGCGAAGACATCTACCGCATCATGCAGCTCGGCGCCGAAGGCGTGCAGATGGGCACGCGCTTCGTTACGACCGAGGAGTGCGATGCCGACGACGCTTTCAAACAGAGCTACATCGACGCCCGGCAGGAGGACATCGAAATCATCCAGAGCCCCGTCGGGATGCCGGGCCGCGCCATCCGCAACTCGTTCCTCGACCGCGTGAAGGAGGGGCTCAAACGCCCGAAGAACTGCCCGTTCGACTGCATCCGCACGTGCGACGTAACGCACAGCCCCTATTGCATCATGCTCGCCCTCTACAACGCCTTCAAAGGCAGGCTCCAGAACGGCTATGCCTTCTGCGGCGCGAATGCGTGGCGGGCTGAAAAGATCCAGAGCGTGCGCGAACTGATGACGTCGCTCAGGACCGAATACGACGATTTCGTGCGCAAGATCACCAGCCGCTGACGGTGCGGTCCGCAAGGCGGGTAGCCCGCCCCGCAAGCTCCGGACGCGGAAAACGAGGCTGTCTGACGAATCCCGGACAGCCTTTTCATTTCTACCGTCATTCGGGAGTTTTCCCGGACAGGCAATTTTCAAAGCGTAAAAAAACTTACGGAACAGCCTTGAGCCGTTGAAACCGCACCATGCCGGACTGCCTCCGCCGTTCCTGCCGCAACCGGCAAACGGATGCTCCGGACGCGAGAAGGACGACCGGTATCCGCCCCCCGGACGGAAGCACGGAAGCCGCCGCGGCGCGAAGTTTCGGTCCCGACGGCAGAGGACGCTCCGGCCGGTTCTCCGGTTCCGCACGGTCTGCCGATGCCGCCGCATGCGCGACCGGCACCGCCTGAGCAGTCGGCATCGTCGTTCCGCGCAGTCCGCGGCGGGAAACGTACCGCCAGACATGAAGACGGATTATTCGGGACAGAACAAGCCGGAGGCGGAAACCTGAAACGGGAAACGCAGAACCGAACGAAGACGGAAGAATAAAAACAGGGAAAAGAATCCGCCCGGAAAAGAATGCGCATGGAAAGCAGCCGAGGGAAGACCGGCATCGGAAAGGGGAAAGACCCGAGAGGCGGAAAAGAGAGCAGGCAAAAGAAAAGAGAGAAAAGGCGGAACAACCGTTCGGAAAAAGAGCGACGGTCCACGACACACCATGGCGGATACGTTCAATGAAAAACCGGCGGCAGAAATACTCCTGCCGCCGGCGCCGTGGCGAACCCGTTCCGAAATCCGTGCGGTCTCCGCGTCCGGCGGACGGCACCCTATCTGCCGCCGGCCGGATCGGCGAGACGCTCCGATCGGTTACGCCCGATTCGCGTGCGGACCAAGCCGCCTCAAAACAGCACAGGAACGGACCCGGAACTCATTCTTTAAGCCGGGAGCAGAGCCGAACGCCGGTTCGGTTTCTGCCCGAGGCGGGAAACGGACGAGAAAAAAGCAACCATTTCATTAAGCCGAGAGCAGAGCCGAACTCGTTCAGGCTATGCCGAGGCGGGGAAATGGACGAAAGAAATTCAACGCTTATTATTTGCCGCCCACTTGCAGGAACGCCACGGGACGGCCCGGATAGACGGCCACGATCCGAATCTCGGCATTCGTGCCCTTCTCGATCTTGATTCTGCCGTTGCCCAGCACGGTGATGCTGCCCGATACGACCGTGATCGAAGGGATGGAGCCGGCCGTGCCGAACTTGTTACCGTCCTTGTCGCACACGCAGCACTCGTAGACACCCGGTTCGTAGATGCTACCGGAGAGACTGGGCACCACGCGCGTGCCGATCTTCGCGTACTGGAGGTTGTTGTACTGGTAGCAGCGGCACTGGGTCGTGATGCCGCCGGTAGGCAGGATCGCCTTGATGTAGAAGAAACGGTCGATGGCCTGAGCCGGGAGCTCCTTGACGATCACACGCTTGCCCGAGATGGATACGAAGGAGTCGGTGGTGTAGTAGATCACATCGTCGGTCTTCTTCGTATAGATCGTTCCGTCCGCACGGCGGATCGTCAGCTCCGCCACCATGTCGAACTCGCGCCGATCGGCATTCATCGTGTTGCCGAAACCGGTCTCGGGATCGATTTCGGGGTAGATGGACAGAGACGATATTACTTCGCCGTCGGCAAGTGTCAAAGCCGCTTCGGCATTCGCATTCGGATTCAAAATCTGATTTTCCATTTTGATAAAAGTTTTAAGGGTTTCGCCGCGGAACCGTTCCGCAGCGGTAAAAAACGAGCTCGTCCGCCGCTCTTTCGACTCGATTCGCCGCCGCATCGCCCGCCCTCGTCGGCGTGCACGCCGACGATTGCAAGGGGCTCGCACGGACCGCGCCGCCGGCGGCAACACGCCGGAGCCGCCGGAACCGAGAGCGGAAGGTTTTGCGGACAAGTATCGAAAAACAAGACAACCGGTTGTCGATCGCCGGCCGGAACCGGAAAAAATCCGCACCGCGGCCTCGGCGCAGATGACTTCGAACCGCAACGATAGGGATTGCCGTCCGACGACAGTGCAAAGGAACGACACGAAAGAGCCGAAAGCAAGCCTTTGCATTAACATCCGCGCTTATGCGCATCGACATCGTGCGCAAATGCCGCCGCAAGGTGTGCCACGTGGCGTTCGCAACGCTTCAAGGCGGCTCGGGCCTTCGGTGCGCGGTTGCGCTGCAAACGGCTGCAATACTGGCTGTAAGCGCTCCGAAAAGAGCCGTACGTTCGGAACCGGCGGTGTCCCGTGCGGGCGGCATAGTCGCGCTCGGTCTGCTCGTAGGCCGCCCGATTGGTCGCACTGCACAGCAGGCTGCGCTCGTAACGATCGAAAAAGCGGGCCGCCTCGGCACGGTCGCGCGACATCGGGCCGGGCGCTATGTCCGACAATTCCGGGCCGGGGGATGCCCCCGCCGTCTGCGGTCGCTGCACATCAGCTGCCGTCGAATCCGGCTGCTCCGGCCGCTTCGCAGATGCCGTCTGTCCGACGTTCGCCCTTCGTTCCGCAGTTCGTGCCGGGTTCATCGTATTCGCCGGGTTCACGATCGCACCCGGGTGCGCGGCCTCCTCCGGTTTCGCTTTCTTTCCCGCATCCGCAGTCCTCCCGAATTTCACGGTTTCATCCGGTTTCGCTGCATACGCCCGGTTTGCGGCCGCACTCGGAAACACGACTTTCTGCGGAGTTCCCGTCTCCTCCGGATTCGCCGTCTTCTCCGGGTACACGGGCTCCGCCTGTTCCACAGCCTCCGTCGTTCTTAGGACCTCCACAGCATCTACTACGCCCTTCCGCGACAGTTCCGCCGCATCCGAAGTATCCCTCCAAACGGTCGGCCCCGAGACAACCGACGGGACAACCGACACCGCCCCGGCAGTCAAGGCGGCAGGCAGCGACACGGCCGGCACCGAGGCGACAGACTCCGAGGCAAGCGCCATCGACGCAAACGACGGAGCATTCGTTCCGGATGCAACCGCCACCGATGCAACCGGCAAAACACCAAAGCCCGAAACGCCCGGCGGCACGATCGGTCGCGATACGACCGGCGGGGAAGTCGGCGGTACGGCCTCCGTATGCACTGCGGCGGCAGACGGCCGGACGGCGTTTGTCGGCACGCGCCGTTCGGCCGGACGGCCGACCTCCGCCCGATCCGCGGCGGCAGACCGCACGGTCCGCATCGGGCCGGGCGCCCGAAGACCCAGCGACACAGGAGCCGCATGATGCGGACCGGCAGCGGTGCGATTCGACTGTTTTTTCATATGTTTCATTCGGATATTCAATAATCTATCTGTCATTTTACATCGAGGGTGCCGAACGGACGGACGGCAACGTCATCCTCTCCGCGGAAAGCTCCCGTCTCAGCGGCGGCAGCCCGTCGAAGCCTCCCGCTCTTCGCCCCGTCCGCCGAACGCTGTTCGGGACAAGCCGGGTCCGACGACGACACGGAAGGCGGCGCATTGCGACCGGCAGGATTTCACGGCGGTGCAGCTTCGCAGATGGTCGCCGACCGTTCTCGGACACACACCGTCGATCGGTTTGTAGGCTTCGGACACCGGGAAACACAAGAAAATGCGCGCAAGTTCCCGTCTCCCGCACACCCCGGCCGCTTCGTGCGGATCGCCCGCAACGAGCGCCGCCCGGCGGCGAAGAGCGCATGTGCCCGGCGAATGCAGTCCGCCGTGCGGGACGGCATCGCAAGGACGGTATCGCAGGACCGATCTCGGTTCGGCGAGGCCGCAGAGACTTCGGCAATCCGGCAGTCCGAAACCGCACCGGACGCGCATCGCCCCGCCGGCCGCGACCTTTCGAAATGTCCCGAAAGCCGACCCGCCGGCCGCCCGTGCGGACAATTTGCGAATTTCGATTCGGCGTCCGCCCGCCCCTGCGGACTGCGGGGAAGAGGTGCGCCGGCAAGAGCTGCCGGAAGGGGCCGGAAAAGGATGCACCGGAACCCGCACCGCGGCAATGCGGCCGGAAAAGCCGATGCTGCGCAAAGACACGACAACGCACCCCGAAACCCACCGAACCGAGACAGGTGCGCCGGCAAGAGCTGCCGGAAGGGATCGGAAAAGGATGTGCCGGAACTCACACCGCGGCAATGCGGCCGGGAAAGCCGATGCTGCGCAGAGACACGACAACCCACCCCGAAACCCACCGAACCGAGACAAAGGTGCGCCGGCAAGAGCTGCCGGAAGGGGCCGGGAAAGGATGCGCCGGAACCCGCACCGCGGCAATGCGGCCGGGAAAGCCGATGCCGCGCAAAGACACGACAACCCACCCCGAAACCCACCGAACCGAGACAGGTGCGCCGCCGAGGCAGTCGCTTCGAGCGGCGGAGATCCGCCCCGTCGGCCGCCGCCGGAAGCGGACGCGCATCGCCCCGCCCGAAGGCCGGAAGAGAACCCTGCGGCCGGCTAAAAGAACCGCACTCCTTTGATTTTCCGGCGTCCGCCGTTCGTCGCCTCGCATTCGACGATACCCGTTACGACATCGGGCGCATCGTGCCAGCGGTTCGCGCGGAACTTCCGGCGATAGGTCGTCAGATGGGCATAAAGCTCGGGCCACCGCTGCTGCCACCCGCGCGGAAAGCGGACCAGATGCAGCACCGTGGCCGAATTGGAGAGGATGCGGGCCTCCTTGTTGGCCGACTGGTGGAACCACCCGATGCGCACGGAGGGCGCGAGCCGCTGCAAGGCGCGGGCGAATCCGCGGCCTCCGTTGTTGCTCTCGACCGTCGCCTGCCGCGTGTCCGACGCGCGGAGCATGTCTGCCACGAGCCCCTCGGTCAGCTCCATCGGCTCGCGCGTGTAGACCGCATCGGTGATGTAGACCGCACCGTCGGCGTCGACGGCATAGCACAGCGAACAGAGGTAGTCGTCGCCCGTGTCGGCCGTATCGGTGTAGTTGCCCCGGCGCACGATGTCGCGGGGAAGCGCATCGTACTCGGCGAACTGGAGCCCGTAGAGCAGCCCTTCGCGGGCCGAGGGGCGGCCCTGATACATGCACTCGAATTGCAGCGGATCGAGCCGCCGCTTGGCATCGAGCAGTGCGGCGCTGTGCTGCTCGGGCCACAGGGCGGCACCCGCCGGACGAGGGTCGATCTCGGTGGGCGGCGAAGCCTTGAGCGCTTCGAAATTGAGGTGCAGCCAGCAGTCGCCGCCGAGTTCGTCCAGCTGGCGCCACGCGCGCAGTCCGACGAACCGCTCGCGGCGCATGAGCGTGCCGATCAGATCCTCGTCGTGCCAGCGCGTGAAGACGATCAGCTCGCGCGAGGCGTTGTGCATGCGGGTTCGGACCACCGACGTGTACCACTCCCAGCAGTTCTCGCGCACGAGCGGCGAGTGGGCCTCCAGAGCGTCCTTGTAGAGGTCGTCGAGTATGAAACAGTCTACGCGATTGCCCGTGAGCGAACCCTCGCGGCCCACGGAGAGAATGCCCCCGCGCCGGCCCACGATCTCGGCCTCGTCGGCCGTGCGGATGCAGCCGGGCGGCTTGGCACCCCGCTTGAGGGTCGTTTCGGGAAAGAACGCGGCATATTCGGCCGAGTCGACAATGCGCTGCACGCGGCGGTTGAACCGGGAGGCCAATGCTGCGGAATAGGAGGCGACAGCCACCCGCAGATCGGGGTCGAGCCCCAGCAGATAGGCCGGCAGGAGGGTCGAGGCGCCGACGCTCTTGCCGTGCTGCGGGGGCATCGTGATGACCAGACGGCGGATGCGCCCCGCGGCGAAGGCTTCGAGCACGCGGTAGTAGGCGCGGTGGAAAGGCTGCAATTCGAGAAAAGGATAGACGCCGAGCGCAAAATCGGCGAAAGCGGGTACGGAAAGAGACATAAAGCGGTATTTAACAATGGAACACGATGCGAAAGAGACTGTCCGACAAGTTCCGGACAGCCCTTTTGTACTTGCGCTGTTCGAGAGCTTTCCCGAACAGGCAAATCTCAAGGGGGGGGGCGAAAAACTCGTCGGACAGCCTCTCGGCGCCTGCCCCGGTACACGGCGGCGCGACAGGAAGGACCGGCGGAAACAGGCTCTCCGACGGGCAGCGCCGTGCCCCGGTCGGGTCGGGAGCGGAGAGCCGCCCCGCATCGCAGCGCACAGACGCAACAAACGCACAGGCGCGCAGGCGGAAATGCGCGCAGGCGGGATTCGGGCCACCGAAAGACGTCCGTCCTGCGGATGACGTCCGGCAGCGATGTGTTGCGGCGGGAAGGTCCGCCGGAAGCCGCGGCCGGCAAACGGCGCCGCACGACCCCATCCGCACCGGGACGCATGGCGCGGGGCACGAATGCGGGGGGGGG
>ERZ1090865.702-NODE-702-length-18394-cov-7.362779_pt1 | contig 18394 bp, 19 predicted proteins | sample MGYA00478478_ERZ1090865 | MGnify/ENA primary metagenome ERZ1090865 (study PRJEB33644, sample SAMEA5815715) | chicken gut metagenome | biome: Chicken; feature: Gastrointestinal Tract; material: Caecum | place: Ireland | collected 2019-01-01 | study: A study of the... | reverse complement strand
TCAATGGAGTTTTCCAGCAGTTCCTTCACGACAGAGGCGGGCCGTTCCACCACTTCACCTGCTGCAATCAGCTCAGCAGTATGCTTATCCAGCACATGGATGACTGCCATCCAGACACCTTCCTTTCATGTCGGCTGCCAGTCGGTCAGCCGGAAATGGATCCTTTCAGGGTTTTCTTCAGCTCATAGAGGAAATTCAGCGCTTCAATGGGGGTCAGCGTCTCCAGGTCCAGAGCCTCCAGCTTTTCCACCAGTTCACTGGGAACGGCCGGGGACTGGTATTCCTCCAGAGCGCTGAAATCCATCTGCTCCACATTGTTCTTGGGGGCGGAAGCTTCCAGTTTCCGCAGCACCTCGTGGGCGCGGCGGGTGACACTGCCCGGCAGGCCGGCCAGTTTGGCCACCTCAATGCCGTAACTGTCATCGGCGGGACCGCGGACGATCCGGCGGAGGAAGGTAATGTCCTCTCCCCGCTTCTTGACCGCGATGTTGTAATTTTTGACGCCTTCAATGCTGCCTTCCAGATCGGTCAGCTCATGGTAGTGGGTTGCAAACAGGGTCTTGCAGCCCAGACCATTTTTGGGGTCCACGATGTGTTCCACCACTGCACGGGCAATGCTCATGCCGTCAAAGGTGGAGGTGCCCCGCCCGATTTCGTCCAGAATCACCAGGCTGCGGCGGGTGGCGCTCTTCAGGATTTCGGCCACCTCGGTCATCTCCACCATAAAGGTGGACTGCCCGGCGGCCAGGTCGTCCGAAGCGCCTACACGGGTGTATACGGCATCCACAATGCCCACGTGGCATTCCCTGGCCGGGACAAAAGACCCGATCTGTGCCATCAGGGCAATCAGCGCATTTTGGCGCATGTAGGTGGATTTGCCCGCCATGTTGGGGCCGGTGATGATCAGGCAACGGTTTTCGCCGCAGTCCAACAGGGTGTCGTTGGGCACAAAGAGGCTCCCTTTCAGCACCTGTTCCACCACCGGATGGCGGCCCTCCCGGATCACCAGCTGATCGCTGTCGTCCACCACCGGGCGGCAATAGTTGTTGTCGGCCGCAACAATGGCCAGAGACACATAGACGTCCAGCTGAGCCACCGCACGGGCGGTGCGCTGAATCCGGTCCAGTTCCCGGCCAATGCCCTCCAGCAGGTCGGCAAAAAGCCGGTGCTCCAGAGAGATCAGCCGCTCGTGGGCGCCCAGGATCTTGTTTTCAAGTTCCTTCAGCTCAGGCGTGATGTACCGTTCCCCGTTGGTCAGAGTCTGCTTGCGGGTGTAGTTGTCGGGCACCATGCTCTTGTAGCTGTTGCTAACTTCAATGTAGTAGCCAAACACATGGTTGAAGCCGATCTTTAGCTTTGGAATGCCGGTTTCCTGCCGGAGCCGGGCTTCCAGCTGGGCCAGAATACCCTTGGTGTTTTCCCGGATGGACCGCAGCTCGTCCACTTCATCGTTGTAGCCTGCGGCAATGACACCGCCGTCCTTCAGCGTGGAGGGGGCGTCCGGGTCAATGGCCGCATAAATCCGGGCCTTGATGTCGTCCAGAGAATCCATCTCTCCCGAGAGCTCGGTCAGCTCAGCACAGCCACAGCCGTCAATCAGCTTCTTCAGCTCCGGCAGCCGGTCGAAGGTCTGGGCCATGGTGTAAATCTCTTTGGGGGTGGCCGAACCATAGACCGTCCGGGTCATCAGGCGCTCGATATCGGCAATGTACCGAAGGGTTTCGGACAGCTCCCCCCGGGCCATCGTGTGTTTGACCAGACATTCCACCGCGTTGAGGCGGTGGTTGATGATCTCGCTGGACACCAGCGGCTGTTCCAGCCAGCTGCGCAGCAGACGCTTGCCCATAGCGGTGGAAGTCTGATCCAGAACCCACAGCAGAGTGCCCCGCTTTTCCCGGCCGCGCATGGTCTCGGTGAGCTCCAGGTTGGCACGGGTCACATTGGACAGGTGCATATACTGGGCTTCTGTATAGCGGATCACGGTTTTCAGCCGGCCAACACCCTTGATCTGGGTATCGTGCAGATACTGCAGCAGGCCGCCCATGGCATATTTTACCAGGCCATTGGCGCCGATTTCAGTAGAATCGGCCCAGTCTCGGCCAAACTGGCCGGCCAGGGTGGTCTCAATCAGGCCGGGGGCATACCGCTCGTCCTCCATCAGCTCGACGGCGCAGTTCATGTACTTCTTGATGTAGTTGGTCACTTCCCGGGTGGACAGGATGCCGGTATTGATCAGCACCTCGCTGGGATGGTAGCGGCACAGCTCCCCGATGACCGCCAGGCCGATCTTGCTGCCCGACAGCTCGGTGACATGGGCGGTGCCGGTGGAGACATCTGCAAAGCAGACGCCGGCCTGCTCCCCTTTCAGATACAGGCTGGCGATGTAGTTGTTCCGGTCATCCTGCAGCATGCTGCTCTCAATGACGGTGCCCGGTGTCACCACCCGGACGATGTCCCGCTTGACAAGGCCCTTGGCAGTGGCGGGGTCTTCCACCTGCTCGCAGATGGCTACCTTGTAGCCCTTGGCAATCAGTCGGGCCATATAGGTCTCATAGCTGTGGAAGGGCACGCCGCACATGGGGGCCCGCTCCTCCAGCCCACACTGTTTGCCGGTGAGGGTCAGATCCAGTTCCCGGGACGCCGTGATGGCGTCGTCAAAGAACATCTCATAAAAATCGCCGATGCGATAGAAAAGGATCTCGTCCTTATGCTGCTGCTTGATCTCCAGATATTGTTTCATCATGGGCGACAGATCCGCCATGGCATTCCCCTTCTTTCTGTGGATGCACTGGGCATCCTGTTCCCCAATAAGACAAGGAAACGCGGCTCTGCAAATGCACAGCCGCGTTGATCACCGGACTCAGCCGCAGCCGCCGCAGGTGGAGCAGCTGCCGGAGCAGGAACTGGTGGGCTCCTGCACGGTCATGGGGTCGCCGCCATTCATCGCGGTGTTGATGATAGCGTCGATATAATTCACAAGAGCTTCGCAATCCCGCTTGGCCTCATTGTAGGCCACCATGCCCTCATCGTTCATAATCTTGCTGTAGAGGCTGTTCACCTTTTCGTTCAGCTCAGCCACCCGGGCGTCATCCCGCTCGGTCTTGCTGATCTCATTGTTCAGATCCATCCGGGCCAGATTGAACTCGCCGATCATGTTCTGCAGCTCTTCGTCGCTGTCGTTCATCTTGCGGGCCTGGTCCAGAGCCAGGTAACGGCTGTCGGTCTGCATGGCCATTGCGGCACGCTTGAAAAGATCAATGCAATCCATTGTAATTGGTCTCCTTTTTCTTTTAAAAGTTTCTGGCTGTTATCTTGTCCGGTCACTGAGCGACCCACTCGCCCAGCAGGACGGTGGCACGGGCGCCGGTCAGGTGAACCATCACGTACTGGCCCATCAGAGAGGCATCTGCCGGGAACTCCACCGTCAGGTTGTTGTCCAGTCGGCCCGAAAGGTTGCCCTCCAGGCGTCCATAGCCCTCCACCAGGACACGCACCGTCTGACCCACCTGGGCCTTCACCAGACCCATGGCAATCTCATCCTGGACTGCCAGCAGCCGGGACATCCGGTCGGTTTTCTCCTGGCGGGTGGTATCGTCCGGGTAGGTGGCAGCAGGTGTGCCTTCACGCTTGGAATAGATGAAGGTGAACAGCTGCATGTAGCCTACCTTCCGGACCAGGTCCAGGGTCCCCTGGAAGTCTTCTTCGGTCTCGCCGGGGAAGCCCACGATGATGTCGCTGGAGAAAGTGATCCCCGGCACCCGGACCCTGGCGTAGTCGATCAGCTCCAGATAGTGCTCCACCGTATAGTGGCGGTTCATCCTGGCCAGCAGCCGGTCGGAACCGCACTGCACCGGCAGGTGCAGATGCTTGCACAGATGGGGCTGGGCCGCGATGGTGTCAATCAGCTTCCGGCTGGCATCCTTGGGATGGCTGGTCATGAACCGAATCTGATAGTCCCCCGGCACGCTGCACAGCAGATTGAGCAGGTCAGAGAAATCGATGGATTCTTCCAGGCCCTTGCCGTAGCTGTTGACATTCTGGCCCAGCAGGGTGATTTCCTTGTAGCCGGCTGCAATCAGACCCTTGAACTCTGCCAGGATATCGGCAGGCCGGCGGCTCTTTTCCCGGCCGCGGACATAGGGCACGATGCAGTAGGTGCAGAAGTTGTCGCAGCCGTACATGATGGGCAGCCAGGCCCGGAACTCGCTTTCCCGCCGGATGGGCAGGTTTTCCACGATCACCGGACGCTGGGCCGGGTCCAGCAGAATCCGCTTGTGCTTTTCCAATTTGCGCACAATCAGGCCCGGCAAGGTGTCGATGCCGTCCACGCCAAAGACCAGATCCACATAGGGATAGCTCTGGCGCAGCTTCTCCACCACATGCTTCTGATTGGCCATACAGCCGCACAGACCGATGATGAGCCCCGGCTTTTTTTCTTTCAGCCCCTTGAGGGCGCCAACGTTGCCGAAGACCCGCTGCTCTGCGTGCTCCCGCACCGCACAGGTGTTGAAGAGAATCAGGTCGGCATCTTCCGGTTTATCACAAAGGCCGTAGCCGATGTCCAACAGTACGCCTTTGATTCGCTCGCCGTCATTGACGTTCTGCTGGCAGCCGTAGCTGTGGACGTAAGCCAGAGGCGGCGTATCATAATAACGGCTGATGACAGCCGCCGCCTCAGCGTTGTGTTCGTATGTTATGTATTCCAAAAATGACCATCCTTCACCCATGCGGACCAAGCCGCCGGGTTCCTTCTTTTCTGGGCCAGGCGGCCCGATTCCATCTTATCTATTATACAGGTTTCTCCCCTGCGAGACAAGGGAAATTTTTATGTACAGATTTACAGGGCTGCCTGGAGCGCTTCGCTGCGAGCCTTTTCCTTTTTGGCGCAGTTTTCGCACACGCCGATCCAGGTCAGCACGCAATCGGCAATCCGTTCGGGCTGGCTGTCCATGAGACGGCGCATCACATCGTCGCCCAGGGCCAGGTCACTGACCTGGCCGCACCGGGTACAGTACAGGTGGCTGTGCCAGGATAAGGTGTGATCAAACCGGTCGGGCTGTCCAGGTACCGACACCCGGCGGACCCGGCCAGCCTCTACCAGGCTGTTGAGGTTCCGGTAAACGGTGCCCAGACTCAGCCCGGGACACTCCTGGCGTGCATGCTGATAGATTTCTTCTGCGGTGGGATGATCGCTCAGGGCCTCTACCTGCTGCATGACCAGTTCCCTCTGTTTTGAGTAGCGCATTCCGTTGTCCCCCCTTTTAAACTTCGCCTTTGATTTTTGCCCAGTAGGCCTTGGCCGCCTGCTCGGTACGGTTATCCCCATAGGTATAATATTGGGCGTCCTTAATGGCATCAGGCAGATACTGCTGCTCTACCCAGTGATTCTTGTAAGCCTGGGCGTATTTGTAGTTCTGCCCTTTGACCAGCGCATCTGCGCCATCAAAATGTTTGTTCTGCAGCTGGCGGGGCACAGGCCCGGTCCGGCCGGCCCGAACATCGGCCAGGGCTGCATCAATGGCGGCTTCGCCGCTGTTGGACTTGGGGCTGGTGGAAACCAGAATCACCGCATCTGCCAGCGGAATCCGTGCCTCAGGCAGCCCTACCATGTTGGCGGCATCCACAGCAGCCTTGACGATGGGGATGATCTGGGGATAAGCCAGACCCACATCTTCACAGGCACAGACCATCAGGCGCCGGCATGCCGACGGCAAATCCCCTGCCTCCAGCAGCCGGGCCAGATAGTGAAGGGCTGCATTGGGATCCGAACCCCGCATCGACTTCTGATACGCAGAGACAATGTCGTAATGGTCGTCGCCGTCCTTGTCGTAGCGCATGGCGGTTCGGCGGGTAACCTGCTGGATCATGTCCAGGGTGACGGCCTTGCCTTCTGGGCCAATCTCGGCGGCCGCAATGGCAAACTCCAGGCTGCCCAGCGCTTTGCGCATATCACCGCCGGCGCTTTCAGCCAGATACTGGGCCGCTTCGTCGGTGATGGCAATGGGGGTTTCCTCCTGGGACAGCCGGGCCACTGCGTTCCGGATTCCCTGCTCCACATCCTGGGCCGTCAAGCTTTTGAATTCAAAGACGGTGCACCGGGACAGCAGAGCGTTATAGATATAAAAGTAAGGGTTTTCGGTGGTGGATGCAATCAGGGTGACGGTTCCCTCTTCCAGACACTCCAGAAGGCTCTGCTGCTGCTTTTTGTTGAGATACTGGATTTCGTCCAGATACAACAGGATCCCCCCTGCTCCGGCCAGGGTGCCAATGTCTTTGAACACCGCTTTGATATCCCCTGTCCCGCAGGACGTACCATTGAGCTTGTGAAGGGTCATACCGCTGTTTTCTGCGATGATCCGGGCCACCGTGGTTTTGCCGGTGCCGGAAGGACCGTAGAAAATCATATTGGGGATATGGCCGCTCTCGATGGTGCGCCGGAAGACCCGGCCCGGCGCCAGCAAATGCTGCTGGCCGCAGACATCCCCCAGCGTCTTGGGCCGCAGACGCTGTGCCAAAGGTTCCCGCATCACAAACCACCTTTCTGTCACAGTTTCCCAGCTGTGAGAATAATTATGAATATTATACAGCATTTTGGACCAAAGGACAAGGCCACTCAGTCACCATCGGTCATATTTACAAAATCCGCAAAACGTGATATCATCACAGCAACAATATCCAGGAGGTGGAATTTCCATGCCCAAAAAGCAGATGTCTGCCGCAGAGCTTGCGGCGAAAAAGGAACTGGCCCTCACCGTCATTGAGCGGCTGAAGGCGGAGTACCCCGACGCAGCCTGCACTCTGGACTATGCCGATGCATGGCAGCTGCTGGTCAGCGTGCGGCTGGCCGCCCAGTGCACTGATGCCCGGGTCAATGTTGTGGTGGAAGACTTGTTTGCCAAATACCCAGGCGTGGCCGCCCTGGCGGCCGCCGAGCCGGAAGAGATCGAGGCCATCGTCAAGCCCTGCGGCCTGGGGCACTCCAAGGCCCGGGATATTTCTGCCTGCATGCGTGTTCTGCGGGATAAATACAACTGCCAGGTTCCCACAACATTTGAGGAACTGCTGGCTCTGCCCGGCGTAGGCCGCAAGAGCGCCAATCTGATTATGGGGGATGTGTTTGGCAAACCCGCCATCGTTACCGATACCCACTGCATTCGTTTATGCAACCGGATCGGCCTGGTGGACAATGTGAAAGAGCCCCAGAAGGTGGAAATGCTTCTGTGGCAAATCATCCCGCCCGAGGAGGGCAGCGACCTGTGCCATCGGTTTGTACTCCATGGCCGGGCAGTCTGCGACGCCCGAAAGCCCAACTGTGCCGCCTGCTGTCTGGCGGATGTCTGCCGCATGGCCCGGGAAGCCAACACTGAAACAAACGCTGCAACCTAAATACAGCAGTTCTCAGGAGGTATCCCTATGTTGTTTTCTCTGTTTTCCCTGATCTTCAGCCTGTTGGTAGGTGCTCTGGCCGGCTATGTGGCCGGGCGCCTGATGGGCAGTGACACTTCCTCTGCGTTCCACAATATCATTCTGGGCATGCTGGGCGGCATCGTCGGCAGCTTTCTGCTGGGACTGATCGGCCTGCGGGCCTTTGGCTTTGTAGGCGATTTTGTCGTCTCAGTGCTGGGTGCCTGTGTCTGCATCTGGATTGCCCGGAAAATTGCCCGCTGAATGGGTTTCGACAGCCCTGCCGAAAAAAAGGCAGGGCTTTTTGTTTGGTATATTTGTTCACATTGATGCTTGACAATCTTGTGCGAAAAGCATATCATATGCTTCGACACAATCAGCAAGCTTAGAATCATCAAGGAAAGGTATTGATATGGTCAACCAACCTCTGCATCGCCTGCTGCTGCGCGCTCAATCTGCCATGAACCGCGAGATTCTCGCCCGTGCGTCTGCGTTGGGGCTGTCCCCCGGACAGCCCAAGGTTTTGGAATTTCTCCTGCACAATGGGGAAACCAACCAGAAAGCCATCGCCGACTACTGCGAGATCGAACCTGCCACCGTCGGCACCATTTTGACCCGAATGGAGCGGGACGGCCTGATTGATCGGGCGCGGCATGAGGGAAACCGGCGTTCTCTGTATGTTACGCTGACACCCCGGGGGCAGGAGGTGGCCCAGGCCATGGATCTTGCCTTCCGCCAGGCTGACGAAGCTGCTGCCGCTTCCCTGACGGGGGAGCAGCGGGAACTGCTGTGCGCCATGTTGGCTGATCTATGTGACACATTGAATGTAGAAAGGAAGAGTCCCACGTGAAAAACCGCACCGTAAACAATTTGATCCGCCGTTATCTGACCCTGCTGGTAGGTCTGTTTATCATGTCCTTTGGCGTAGCCTTTTCCATTAAGGCTGGCCTGGGCACATCGCCGGTATCCAGCATTCCCTATGTTCTAAGCATGATCGTTCCCATGACTGTGGGTGAAACCACCATCCTGGTGAACTGCTGCCTGGTGATCATCCAGATCCTCCTGCTCCGCCGTCAGTTTGAGCTGGTACAGCTGATTCAGGTGCCTGTGGCCATTGCTTTCGGCTATCTGACCGACCTGGCTGTCTGGGTTCTGTCTTCCATTACCCCGGTTGCTTACTGGCAGCAGTGGATTTTCTGCATTCTGGGCATCCTGCTGGTGGGTATCGGCGTCAGCTTCGAGGTTACCGCTGATGTGGTTACCATGGCCGGCGAGGGTGTTGCCCTGGCCCTGGTCAAGACTGTGAAGCTTCCCTTTGCCAAGGCAAAGATTTCGGTGGACTGCTCGATGGTTATCATCGCTGTGGTTCTCTCCTTCCTGTTCCTGCACACTCTGGCCGGCGTCCGTGAAGGCACCGTTGCCGCTGCTATCTTTGTGGGCATGACCGCCAAACAGGTTGGCCGCCCCATGCGCCGGATCGGCAAGCTGCTGCTGGCCTGATTGTTGCAGAGTCAAATACATAAACAAAAGCCCGGAACCAAAAGTTCCGGGCTTTTTTCCTTGTACAGCCCGCCTGCCAGGCGCGCGATTCTACAAATATGTACATGGGCAAGAATAAGAGGGCGATGAACAGTCCCTTTCAAAAAATGCCCCCGCCGACGGCGCGGCAATCCATAAGGAGAAAAGCGGTTCTGCCCAGGGACAGGTATTGGTTGGACCGACGTTACCCTCTATGCTTTGAATCTCGACGCTTGCTGTTTAGATGGAGCTGGAATCCAGAGGTGCATCCACATAGAAAATGGCCCCCGACGCTGCGCCGGGGGCCGATTGATTTTATGAAAATCAGGAGAGGATCATGCGGTCGTTGGCAAATTCATCGCCGCTGGCCATCTGGAACTTGGCCAGCAGATCCGAAACTTTCAGCTGTTTCTTTTCTTCGCCGCTTACGTCGTAGATGATGTGGCCTTCATGCATCATGATCAGGCGGTTGCCGTACTTGATGGCGTCTTTCATGTTATGGGTAATCATGAGGGTTGTCAGGTGATTCTCTGCCACCAGCTTGGCCGACAGGGTCAGCACCTTCAGGGCTGTCTTGGGGTCCAGTGCTGCCGTGTGTTCATCCAGCAGCAGCAGCTTGGGCCGGGTCATGGTGGCCATCAGCAGGGTCAGCGCCTGGCGCTGGCCGCCGGACAGCAGGCCCACCCGGGCTGTCAGACGGTCCTCCAGGCCCAGATCCAGGGTCTTGAGCAGTTCACGGTACTCCTCCCGCTCTTTCTTGGTGATGCCAATCCGGAGGGTGCGGGGTTTGCCGCGGCGGGCTGCCAGAGCCAGGTTCTCTTCAATCTGCATGGTGGCGGCGGTGCCGGTCATGGGATCCTGGAACACCCGGCCGATGTATTTGGCCCGCTGGTATTCGCTGAGGCGGGTTACGTCGACACCGTCAATCATGATCTTGCCGGTATCCACCGGCCAGACGCCAGCCACGGCATTCAGCATGGTGGACTTGCCTGCACCGTTGCCGCCGATGACGGTAACGAAGTCGCCTTCGTTCAGGTGCAGGGACAGATGGTTCAGGGCCGTCTTCTCATTGACGGTGCCTGCATTGAAGGTTTTGGAAATATCCTGAATGTCAAGCATGGGTTTCATCCTCCTTCTGAGCCTTCTTGGATACGGGTTTGGAGAAGTATTTTCCCTTCCAGTACGGGACTGCCAGGAAGATGGCAACGACGGCAGCCGACAGCAGTTTCAGCAGGTTGGCATCAAAGCCCAGGGTCAGGACCAGCTGGATGACAATGTAATAAATCACAGCGCCGATGGAAACCGAGGCCAGTTTGAGGGCGAAGTTGTGGAAGATACGGCCGAAGATGGCCTCGCCAATGATGACGGCAGCCAGGCCGATGACGATGGCGCCGCGGCCCATGCTGACATCAGCAAAGCCCTGATACTGGCTCAGCAGAGCACCCGACAGGGTTACCAGTCCGTTGGAAACCATCAGGCCCAGCACGATGTTGAAGTTGGTATTAATACCCTGGGCCCGGCTCATGTTGGGGTTGGAACCGGTGGCGCGGATGCCGCAGCCCAGCTCGGTGCCGAAGAACCAGTAAAGGATGGCAATCACAACAGCAGTGATCAGGATGACCATCACCACAGGGTTATGGAGCGCAGCCTCTTTGACCCACCGCAGAGAAATCAGCAGGTCGTATTTATCCACGTTGATGGACTGGTTGGCTTTGCCCAGGATTTTCAAGTTAATCGAGTAAAGGGCCAGCTGGGTCAAAATGCCGGCCAGAATTGCGGGGATCCCCATAAAGGTGTGGAGCAGGCCGGTGACCAGGCCGCACAGCAGGCCCGAGATCAGTGCCAGCAGCAGGGCGACCCAGATGTTGTGGCCCCCCAGCAGTGCCATGACGCAGACGGCACCGCCGGTGCCGAAGGAGCCATCCACCGTCAGGTCAGCCACATCCAGAATGCGGTAGGTAATGTAAACGCCGATGGCCATAATGCCCCAGATCAGGCCCTGGGCGACGGCACCCGGCAGCGCGCCGGGCAGATTTGCCAGTCTCGCGAGAACTTCCAAAATGATTCCTCCTATTTTTACGTATTTATGTCCAATCCTTCGGCTGCGACAGCTTCAGGACCAAAACAGCTTTGGACACGCCCACGACCGCCGGAGCCAAAACTCCGACGGTCGCACACGTAAAAGGCGGGGCGGATGGCTTGCCATTCTCCCCGTCGAGATGATTTAAGTAAGCGGTTTATGCCTCAATGGCCTCATAGCCCTCCGGAACCGTCAGGCCCAGGTCATCACAGATGGTCTTGTTGTACTTCTTGGTGACATCGGTGTACTCAATGGGCATGGTAGAGATGTCAGACTCGCCAGTCAGGATCTTGACAGCCATCTCACCGGTGGTGTAGCCCAGATCGTAGTAGCTGATGGACAGGGTTGCAACGCCGCAGCCCTTGCAGATGCCCTCTTCGCCTGCGAACACCGGCTTCTTCATGGGACGGCAGATACCATCCACAATGCCGGTATTGGCGGCAACAGTGTTATCGGTGGGCACATACAGGACATCGCTGTTGGTGGCAGCCTGCTGGCAGACCGAGGACAGATCGTTGGAGTCCGAGAAGGGATACTGGGTGACGGTCAGGCCGGCAGCCTCCAGCTCAGACTGGACCACGTCCACCTGGTACTGGCTGTTGGCCTCGGCCGAGCAGTAGAGCAGGCCGGCAGTCTTGGCATCCGGCATCCACTCCAGGATCATGGCTGCCTGCTGATCCAGCGGGGCCAGGTCGGAAGTGCCCGAAATGTTGCCGCCGACGGTGCCGTCGAAATCATCCAGGCCCAGAGCCACACCGTACTCAGTAATGGAGGTGCCCAGGATGGGAATATCCGCAGTGGCAGCCTGTGCAGCCTGCAGGGATGCGGTAGCGTTGGCCAGGATCAGGTCCACGCCGGCCGACACAAAGCCATTGCAGATGGTGGCACAGGTGGCGGTATCGTTCTGAGCATTCTGCAGGTCAAAGGTGACTGCATCGCCGAACTGATCGGTCAGAGCGTCCTGGAAGCCCTCGGTAGCAGCATCCAGAGCATCATGCTCCACCAGCTGGCAGATGCCGACGGTATAGCTCTCCCCCGAAGTCTCCGAGGCAGCTGCCGAAGAAGCAGCAGCCGAGGATGCGGTGGAAGATGCCGCAGTAGAAGACGAACCGCCGCAGGCAGTCAGGGCGCCGGCAGCGGCCACGGCAGCAGAAGCAGCCAGGAACGAACGACGGGAAATCTTGCGCATAACTCAAACTCTCCTCTATCCAAATATTGCGTGTGCCGCAGAACAGGACCTGCGGAAATCAGACCGGCCGGAACCGGCGGATTCACTTCACACGTGTGAATCGCTTTACGATTGTGAAGTATAGCACACTTTTTCTCAGATTACAAGAGAGGCGAGCCTGTTTTATGCCTTTGAAATGTATCGATTATTGATTATATTGAATGTTTTGATCGCTTTTTTTGATGGATGTTCTGCTGGATCTGCTCCAATTTGGTTCGTTCCGCCTGAAGCCAGACAAGATTTTGTTCCAGCTGCCCAAGCCATGGAAGGGCGGTATCGTAGCGATAGTACAGAGTTTCGCAGAGTTTTGCCCGAAACCGGCGCAGAATGACCGGGTGGAAGTCTGTTTCCCACCGGGACGCCTCCTGTTCCAGCTGCATGCAGCACTGAGCCCACCGGATGTCCATCGGTTCCCGCTCTCGAATCCCCTGCCCTTCCAGATAGTTCGACAGGGTGGCCCGGTAAACCTGGCCGCCGCACCGGGTGGACTGAAAATAGTAGCTGACCTTCCCTTCCGGGCTAATCTCCTGCCCCAAGGGATAGAGCGCACAGACCAGCGGCCGGGCCTCATGAATGGCGCAGCGGTTTTCGGTCAGAAAGGGACAGTTGTTGTGTTCTTCCTTGACCGGAGCCAGCCGGAGAACCGGCAGATGGCTGACAGAACCAATATAAATCCTGCAGAAGCTCCGGGCTGTCAATTTGGGCGGCAGCCCCAGACGCCTGGACAGCCGGTAGAGATCGTACCCGGAGAGGACGATGTCCTCCCGGTGCCGGCAGCATCCGCCGCAGCCGGCACACTGAAAGGAAAAAACACTGTCCCTCTCCAAAAGCGGCATATCAGGGGTCCGGCCCGCCCCCTCTGCACCGCATAAATCCACCTGATGGTCTTTCATGCTTCCTCCTCATCTTCCTGCAGAAGCTGCCGGATCAGCCGATCTTTTCCGTCCAGGAAAAGGCGGGTCAGCTGATAGCTGCCTGTTTCCTCATAGGTACAGGGATGGATCCCCTGATCGTCAAAGTTCAGGATGGCAGCATCCGGCGCCCCCAGCAAAATCGGCGAATGGGATGCTACAATAAATTGTGCGCCGCTGTGGGCCATCCGCACCATCTGAACCAAAAGGGCCAGCTGCCGCTGGGGCGAAAGAGCTGCCTCCGGTTCGTCCATCAGATAGAGCCCCTGGTCGCTGCAGGACTGGAACCAGGCCAGAAAGCTCTCCCCGTGGGACTGCTCATGGAGGGCGTGCCCGCCGTACCGGGCGTAGTAGACCTCTTTGGAAATTTCCCCCAGGGAGCGGTGCCGGTAGACCTCCGCCTGGCTGGCCACGTTGAAAAAGCTCTCAGCTCGGAAAAAATAGCCGAAGGGCGGGCGCTTATATCCCCTGGATACCTGCAGCGCCTGGCCCAGGCCGGCGCTCTCGTCAAAGGTGGAGAAGTGATAGTGGATGGTGCCGCCCTCGGGATTGAACCCACAGGCCACGGCGATCCCTTCCAGCAGGGTGGATTTCCCAGTACCGTTTTCCCCTGCAAAAAAGGTGATATTCCGGTCAAATCGCAGCCTGCCCAGGCTGCGCAGAGCGGGGATGCCCCGCAGCCAGATGTCCCCCGGCAGCTGATCCCACAGAATTTCTGCGGAACGAATGTAGCGCTCTTCCACCGTCTTCCCCTCCTTCCATTCCGTTGTCACGTTTCATTGTAGGATATCACGGAAACATCGGTACTGTCAATTTTGCAGGAGGGCCGGAATGGCGGGTTCTCGAATTACACTTTTTCAAACTTCAAGAGCTTTCCTGGTTTTGTTTTTAATTTCTTCAATATTTTATGGTATAGTAAGTGATACATTCTGATCAAAAAGTACAAAATGAAAACTTTGACTTTTCTTTTCTGCGCACAGAGAGTATACTAAATCTACCATGTGATTTGAACCCGGAGGCTTTCTTTTATGTATCAATTTACCGGTATTCCCTGTTCAGTCTGCGGCAAACCGCTGACTGATACAGACGATATTGTTGTCTGCCCCGACTGCGGTGCACCCTATCACCGCGACTGCTATGAAAAGCAGGGCGCCTGTGTCTATGCCGACCAGCACGGCTCCTTTGAATGGACACCGCCGGCTTCGGCTGTTCCGGAGCGCAAATGCCCCAACTGCGGCACATCCAACCCTGAATCGGCCAGCCGGTGCAGCCACTGCGGCTATTCCTTTGCCGGCGGGCAGGAAATGCCGCCCCGGCCGGATGCAGGCAGCTCCTCTTATCAGAATTCAACGGGCGGATTCGATTATGCCCGCCTCTACCAGAATGCACAACAGACCGGCCGCTGGCAGTCTGGCACCGCCGTAGAGCCCATTGACGGCATTTCGGGAGATGACTGGGCCACTTATATTGGACCTGCCAGCCCCCTCTACCTGCGTGATTTCACCCGGATGCAGCGGTTTGGGCGCAAGAGCTCCATCTGCTTTTCAGCCCTGCTGTTTGGCCCCCTTTACTTCTTCTACCGCAAAGCGTGGAAACCGGCTTTTGCCTTTTTGGCCATTGACCTGGTCCTGAACCTGCCGGCATTGATGGAACTGCTGGTACTCAGCGAGAGCTCCATCGCACCGGCCATCGGATCCTCGTCGCTGGTTATGATGGCGCAAATCGCTTCCATCCTTAGCTTTGTGGTGATGGTGCTCAGCGGTATGTTTGCCAAATACCTCTACCGCCGCACCGCTGCCCAGCGGATTCGCCGTATCGAAGCAGACTTCCCCGACAAGGACAAACGGGAGGTTGTTCTGCGGGCTCAGGGCGGTGTCAGCTGGGCCGCAGTCATCGGCGTTTGCACTGCCATGATCGTCGCCGGGGCGCTGTTCAGCCTGCTGCTGGGCCCCAACCTGGAGGCCGTCGCCAATCTGCTGGTATAATCGCCGAACAAACAATCCATCCCGCACCTGCCAGAGGGTGCGGGATTTTTCTTTGCATCGGGGCCGGACGCAAAAAAGCGCCGCCCATCCAACGACGGGCAGCGCTTTGGCTGATTGCTGATTGTTTTGAATTGGGTGAGCGAACTGATTAGTCGCTGACGTAGGGCATCAGGGCAACGTGACGGGCACGCTTGATGGCCACGGTCAGAGCACGCTGATGATAAGCGCAGGTGCCGGTCACACGGCGGGGAATGATCTTGGCCCGCTCGGAGACATACTTGCGCAGACGGGCAACATCCTTGTAATCGATCTCGTCAATGCGATCGACGCAGAAGCTGCAGACCTTCTTGCGGCCGCGGCGCACGGGACGTGCGGGGCGGGAGCCTTCGTTTTTCTCAAAAGCCATTGCTGGTTTACCTCCTGTTTGAATTTTTGTGTCGGGTTGGACGCCTTAGAACGGCAGATCGTCGCTGTCGTCGATGACGGCAAAGTCATCGGTATCCCCGGCAGAATAGCTGGGGACCGCCTCGATGTTGGACGGGCGGGCGGCGGGCTGGGCGTTCTGGCGGGGCTGGCTGCCATAAGAGGCGCCGCCCCCATTGCTGCCGCTGGAGTTCTTGGGCCCGGCGAAATTGATGTTGTTGGCGACGATCTCCACCGCGGTGCGGTTGTTGCCGTTCTTGTCCTGGTACTGCCGGGTCTGGATGCTGCCGTCGATGACGATCAGACTGCCCTTCTGGAAATACTTGCAGACAAAATCGGCCTGGCCGCGCCACGCAACCACGTCGAAGAAATCGGCCTGGCGCTGCTCGCCCTGGCGGGCAAAGTTGCGGTCGCAGGCAATGCGGAAGCGGGCCATATTGATGCCGCTGGTGGTGGTGCGGAGCTCGGGGTCCGCCACCAGGCGGCCCATGATAGCAACAACGTTCAACATAAGACGGGACTCCTTGTACTCTGTGGAATTAGTCTTCCTTTGCGACGATCAGGGAGCGCATGACGCCCTCGGTGATCTTGTACACACGGTCCAGCTCGGCGGGGAAGTCGGGCTCGCTGGTGAAGTTGATCACAGTGTAGATGCCCTCGTTCTCGTCGTTGATGGGGTAGGCCAGACGGCGCTTGCCCCACTCGTCGATGGAGTCGATCGTACCGTTGGCCTCGATCAGGGACTTGAACTTACCGACCAGAGCGGCGGTAGCCTCGTCGTCGAGGGTGGCGGTGGTAATCAGCATGGTTTCGTACTTTGCCATTTTGTGCACCTCCTTTTGGACTTAAGGGCCTCAAATGAGGCCAAGGATCCGCAAAAGTCCTTCTTTTGCGGGGCTGTCCTTACAGACAGCAACTTATTATACCAAGTGCAGGACAAATTGTCAATCACAATTTTCAGATTTTTCAAAAAAGAGACAAGTCAATCCAAGTCAATCCAACAACGCTCCAGCTCTTCGTCCCGGCCTGGCACAAAGACGGTGGATTCATAGACCCCACCGTTGGCCAGGATGGTCTTTCGACTGCCAATATTATCGGGCCGGCAGCTGATCAAAACTTTTTCCAGGCCGATCTGCCGGCAAAATGGCAGGGTATCCCGCAGCATCTGAGTGGCATAGCCTTTCCTCCGTTCCGACGGGCGGACGGAGTAGCCGATATGCCCGCCGTAAGCTGCCAGAAAAGCATTGAAGGTGTGCCGCACCTGGATGGTGCCCACCATCTTTCGATCCTCCGGACGGATATACAGAAACTGGGTCGAGCGCACCCAGTCCACGCCTTCCGGAAGAGGCCCATCGGTGTCCCAGGACGCACAGTATCGGATCCAGTCCATGGGGTCTTCCATCCGGCGCAGCGGGCCGCAGCCGTCCATACGGCTGCCGGTGTCCAGGCATTCCCGCCGATAGTCGGCAATGGCTTCCGCATACTCCGGAGCCGGCCGCACCAAAAGCATGGATTCCATTTTCATCCTCCTTTTTGCAACGTCTCCTCTAACAGGATGCAGTGTAAAAAGCAAGCCCTGCGTAAAACGCAGAGCCGCTCCTTCTATTATAATATTAAATCAGAGTACCCGGCCCGCCCCCTGCTCCCGCAGGGTCAGCACGTGACAGCTGCCGGGGCCGAATACCTTTTCAATGGACGAGCGGTAGTGCTCCAGGCAGGCTAGGGGCACAAAGGCCTGGATGGTTCCGGCAAAGCCGCCTCCCTGCATCCGCCAGGCCCCTCCTGTCCCCTCCAGCAGGTGCTGACTCAAGGCCAGAGCCACCGACATTTCCTGCCGGGCCGTCCGAGCACCGCAGTAAACATTTTGACACAAGGTAAAGGAAGCGTGTCCGCTTTCACGGACCAGACGCAAGAAAGTACCAAAGTCCCCTGCCTGCAGAGCGTGGTATTCTGCCAGGGTGCGGGCGTTTTCTTCAAAGTAATGCATGGCACGCAGGCTGGCCCGGTCTCCGCAGGCTGCCCGCACAGCAGACAGCCGGGACCAGAAAACATCTTCGGGTACCTGCCCCAGAACCTTGTACCCCAAAAAGCCCGCCACTGACTCCATCTCCCGACGGATCGCGGCAAACTCGGCAGTCAGTTCGCTGTGGCTGCCCCGGGTATCGGTGACACAAAGCGCCATTCCTTCCGGCAGCAGCCCCTGGGTGTGGATTTTCTGGATATCGGGTTTATCCGGGTCTTGGAAGTCCGCAAAGATCACTCCGCCCAGGGCGCTGGCCAGCTGGTCCAGAAGGCCGCTGGGTTTGCCAAAGTAGATGTTTTCAGCATACTGCCCCAGCCGCGCCACCTGGGCCGGCGTCAGGCCGCAGTGAAATTCCTCGTTCATCATGGCTCCCATGGCCATTTCGAAGGCCGCCGAGCTGGACAAGCCGGAACCCCGCAGCACATCGCTGGTGGTGTAGGCGTCATAGCCGCCAACCTTTTTTCCCATGGAGGTGAAACCTTCTGCCAGTCCCCGAATCAGGCTGGCAGAATGGGTGGATTCAGAAGCCTGGGGATTGGCTTCCTCCAGGTCAATGACATCCAGCTTGTTGAATCCCCAGGATTTGACCCGGATGTAGTTGTCTGGATTCTTTGCCGCCACCCCCACCAGATCCAGGTTAACGGCGGCGGCCAGGCCATAGCCGTGCTGGTGGTCGGTGTGATTGCCCCCCAGTTCTGCCCGGCCGGGGGCAGTATATAGATGAACTTCCCTGCCCGGGCCAAAATAACGTTCGAATTCGGTCAGCGCCGCGCACCAGCGCGCTCGCTGCCGTGCCAGCACTGTCTCAGATGGGCCATACAA
>ERZ1090865.699-NODE-699-length-18427-cov-11.099227_pt1 | contig 18427 bp, 18 predicted proteins | sample MGYA00478478_ERZ1090865 | MGnify/ENA primary metagenome ERZ1090865 (study PRJEB33644, sample SAMEA5815715) | chicken gut metagenome | biome: Chicken; feature: Gastrointestinal Tract; material: Caecum | place: Ireland | collected 2019-01-01 | study: A study of the... | reverse complement strand
TAAGAGCAAGCTGGTGGAGGCTGGATTTACTCCGCTTCCGACTTGGCAGGATGCATTGAGCCGTTATCTGAAGGAAATCGAGCAGTAAGAGGAGATAGAGGAAATGGGACAGATTAAAGTTGAGAAAAATGTAGGAGGCATCGAAGGACTCTGCGTTATTGAGCCTGCTGTTCATGGTGATGCCCGTGGCTATTTTATGGAAACCTACAATGAAAAAGATATGAAGGAAGCTGGAATTGATATTCACTTCGTGCAGGATAATCAGTCTATGTCCACTAAGGGCGTTCTGCGCGGTTTGCATTTCCAGAAGCAGTATCCGCAGTGCAAGCTGGTACGCGCCGTGCGTGGTACTGTGTTTGATGTTGCAGTTGACCTCAGAAGCAATTCTGAAACCTACGGTAAGTGGTATGGTGTGACTCTGTCTGCCGAGAACAAGAAACAGTTTCTCATCCCGGAAGGTTTTGCGCATGGCTTCCTGGTTCTGAGTGACGAGGCAGAGTTTTGCTACAAGGTCAACGACTTTTGGCATCCGAATGACGAGGGCGGTATGGCTTGGAATGACCCGGAGATCGGCATTGAATGGCCTGAACTGAAGGGTGAATACAAGGGCAGCGCAAGTGCAGAAGGATATATGCTGGAAGACGGTACGGCACTGAATCTGAGTGATAAGGATCAGAAGTGGCTGGGACTGAAGGATACTTTTAAGTTTTGATTACGGAATACGGAGGAACCTACTCATGGCGGAGAAAAATAAAATACTGTACATAGTCGAAGCTATGGGCGGAGGCGTGTTCACGTACATGGTTGATTTGGCAAACGAGCTGGTAAATCAATACGACATGTACATTGCTTATGCGGTGAGAAAACAGACACCGAAAAACTATAAAGAATACTTTGATGACAGGATTCATCTGATCGAGGTAAAGAATTTTGGAAGAGCAATAGACGCCTCTAAGGATTTAAAAGCATTCTTTGAGATAAGAAAAATAGCCGCCGAAATAAAACCAGATATCATTCATTTACATAGCAGTAAAGCTGGTGCATTAGGACGATTTGCTTTTAACGGGAACAAGATTCCAATGTTTTACACGCCTCATGGCTATAGTTTCTTGATGGAAGATTGTAAACCTATGAAACGGATCATTTATAAAATGGTTGAAAGCGTTTGTGCAAAACGTAATTGCACAACAATCAGCTGTAGCGTGGGTGAACATCAGGAAACTTTGAAACTTACCAAGCGTGCAGTTTATGTGAACAATGGCATTAATATGGCAGAACTCCAAGACATCATGGACAAGACTGAAAAGGTTGAGCATCCATTTACTGTTTTTACACTTGGAAGAATATGCTATCAGAAGAATCCGACCCTATTCAATGAGATCGCCGAAAAACTTCCAGATATTAGATTTGTGTGGATCGGTGATGGTGAACTTCGAGAAGAATTAAAAAGTGAAAATATCGAGATTACAGGATGGGCTGATCGAGCAACAGCCATTCGGTATGCAGTTAATGCAGATGTTTTCCTGCTTCCGAGCAGATGGGAAGGTCTTCCTATTTCGTTGCTAGAAGCAATGTATATGAAAAAGACATGCGTGGTTAGCAATGTGATTGGAAATCGTGATGTTATTCACAATGGAAAGAATGGATTTGTTTGTCAGGATGCTAGTGATTTTGTCAAAGCAATTCATGTTGCACAGAATGACGTAGAAGAGTTAAATAGACAAGCATACCAAGATATATTAAGGGAATATAACACAATAAATATGGCTGGACATTATAGCGAGATTTATACATCTAAAATAAGAGGCTAACAATACGATCTAAGTATTGTATTGAACTATAAATGTCTGACCTCTGTGTCACGGATTAATGAAAAGACAATGGGTGAGAGAGACTGAGTTGGTAATCACTAAACGATTTGAAAGATAGAGGAATGAAGTATGAGTTACAAGGAGAGATACGAACAGTGGCTGAACGATGAGTTCTTTGACGCTACCACACGCAAAGAACTTGCAGCCCTGACAGATGAAAAAGAAATAGAGGATCGATTCTATCGTGATTTGGAATTTGGCACCGGCGGTCTGCGCGGTGTAATGGGTGCTGGAACTAACCGCATGAACAAGTACACCGTTGGAAAGGCAACGGATGGTCTTGGCAAGTATCTTCTAGATACTTACGGAGCAGCTGCTTGTAAAGAGCGTGGAGTAGTTATCGGATACGACACCCGTAGCAATAGTGAATTCTTTTCCCGTACCGCGGCAGATGTGCTGAGTGGTATGGGCATTCGTGTTTATTTGCATGCTCATGCTCGTCCTACTCCTCAGCTTAGTTTCTCTGTAAAGTTCTGGAATGCGCTTGCTGGTGTGGTTGTAACAGCAAGCCACAATCCTAAAGAATACAACGGCTACAAAGTTTATGACGAGTTTGGATGCCAGCTGGTTCCTTGGCAGGCAAAACAAGTTATAAGCTATGTTGATGCCATTACGGATTATCATACAATTAATTTTAAGGGTGACAGTTCTCTAGTTTCGATGGCAGATGTGACTGATAACTTTGTTGTGGCAGTCATGAAGCAGAGCCGTTATCAGAATGCAGAAGCAAAGAAGAATCTGAAAATCGTTTACACTCCACTGCATGGTACAGGCAATGTTCCGGTACAGAAGGCACTCCGTCTGGACGGATTTGCGCACATTGAATCCGTTGCAGAACAGGTTATCCCGGATGGTAATTTTCCGACCGTCGTTTCTCCGAATCCGGAGGATAGACGCGCTCTGGAAATGGGCATCGAGCAGGCAAAGCGTACTGGAGCTGACATTGTTCTGGGTACCGACCCGGACAGTGACCGTGTGGGCATCGCTGTGAAGACGGCAGATGGCTATCAGCTGATGACCGGCAATCAGGTCGGTGCGCTGCTGATGAACTTTGTCTTAACCCATACCGATATGAGCAAATATCAGCATCCTGCAGTAGTAAAAACGGTCGTTACTTCAGAGCTTGGTGCAGATATTGCTCGGAAGCATGGAATCAAGGTTTTCTCTACGCTGACCGGGTTCAAATTTATTGGTGAGAAGATTACTCAGTTTGAGCAGGCAAAGAAGGATGGCAAGAAAGAACAGGATTACGTTTTTCTCTTTGGTTATGAAGAATCCTATGGTTATCTTGCCGGAACACATGCTCGTGATAAAGATGCCGTTGTAAGCTCCCTGCTGATTTGTGAAATGGCAGCGGAAGCAAAAGCAAACGGTAAGACTCTGCTGGATGAGATGGATGAAATTTATGCTGAGTACGGTTACTATCGCGATGCACTGGATAGTTTCACCTTAAAGGGCAAGGATGGTCTGGAAAAGATTTCTTCCATGATGTCTGAGCTTCGTTCTTCTGGCTCACCGTTTGAAGGAACAATGTCTGTGACGGACTTTAGCTCTCCTGTTGCAGCTGAAGAAGGATTTGGCACGCTGCCGACTTCTAATGTTTTGAAATATGTGCTGGAAGATGGCTCTTGGATTGCCATTCGTCCGTCCGGTACAGAGCCTAAGATCAAGATTTATTATAGCATCAAGGGTGCTGATAAGGCAGAAGCTAAGAAGAAGCTAGAAGAAACCCAGAATACGATCCAGACAAAACTGGGACTGAAGTGAGGAGATTATTATGAACATTATTTTACTTTCTGGTGGTTCCGGTAAACGTCTGTGGCCCCTTTCCAATGATGTGCGCAGCAAGCAGTTCATCAAGCTTTTTAAAAATGAAGATGAGTACGAGTCGATGGTGCAGCGTGTCTATCGCCAGATTACTACGGTAGATGCAGATGCAAAGATCACGATTGCAACGAGTAAATCACAGGCAAGTGCTATCAAGAACCAGCTGGGTGAGAAGGCTTCTATTTGTGTAGAACCTTGCCGTCGCGATACATTCCCGGCCATCGCACTTGCCGCAGCTTATCTCCACGATGAAGTGGGCGTTAACGCAGAAGAAGCAGTAGTGGTCTGCCCGGTCGATCCGTACGTGGATAACACCTATTACGAGGCCGTCAAGATGTTGCAGGAATTGGCCGAACAGGGTAATGCAAATCTGACTTTGATGGGCATTGAACCAACCTATCCGAGCGAGAAGTATGGTTATATCATTCCTGAAAGTGGCGAAAACGTCAGTAAAGTTAAAGCGTTCAAGGAAAAGCCAGACGTCGAAACTGCTAAGAAATATCTGGAGCAGAGCGCACTGTGGAATGCAGGCATCTTTGCATTTAAGCTTGACTATCTTCTGGACAAGGCTCACAGTATGATCGACTTTGAGGACTATCGTGACCTCTTCAATAAATATGACACACTGACCAAAATCAGCTTTGACTATGCAGTGGTCGAAAAGGAATCCAGTATTCAGGTTCTGCGCTATAGTGGTGACTGGAAGGATGTTGGTACTTGGAACATGATGGCCGAGGTCATGGCCGATAAGACTAAGGGCAAAGCTATTTTGGATGAGACCTGTGAAAACACTAATGTGGTCAATGAGTTGAATATCCCCATTCTCTGCATGGGCTGCAAAGACATGATCATTGCGGCAAGCGGTGATGGCATTCTGATTTCAGATAAAGAACGTAGTGGTTACATGAAGCCCTATGTTGAGAAAATCGAAACAGAGGCTATGTATGCCGAAAAATCCTGGGGTACTTATACAGTTATTGATGTGCAGCCGGGTTCAATGACAGTCAAAATCTCCATGAAAGCTGGAGAAAAGATGAGCTACCATATGCATAATTATCGAGAAGAGGTCTGGACAGTTGTATCTGGCAAGGGTAAAGCAACCGTGGATGGAATGGAACAGATTCTCCGCACGGGAGATGTGATTACCATTGCAGCAGGCTGTAAGCACACGGTTGAAGCGATTACGGCACTGGATATGATTGAAGTTCAGTTGGGCGATGAGATCAGTGTAAGCGATAAAATTAAGTTTGAACTTGATTGAGGAACGGTCTGATGGAAATCATGAAACTGATGCCAACCGGAAAGGATTATCTATGGGGTGGCACAAGGCTGAGAGAAGAATACGGAAAGAAAATTGATTTAACTCCATTGGCAGAAACATGGGAGTGTTCTGTCCATCCTGATGGACCGAGTTACATTGCGAACGGCGAGTTCAAGGGGGTGGCACTGGTAGATGTATTAAAACAACATCCGGAATTTATCGGAACAAAAGTAGAAGATGGAAAACTGCCGGTACTGGTGAAGTTTATTGACGCGAAAAAGGACTTGTCTGTGCAGGTTCATCCGAGTGATGAGTATGCAAGAGAGCATGAGAGTGACAATGGCAAAACAGAGATGTGGTATGTCGTTGACGCTGAAGAAGGTGCGCACCTGATTTATGGTTTCCAGCATGAGGTGACGGAAGAAATTCTGCGCAAGGCAGTGGAAACCGGTACGCTGGACAAGCATTTGCAGAAAGTAGAAGTCCACAAAGGGGATACCTACTTTGTGCCTGCTGGCACTGTGCATGGAATTGGAAAAGGGATTATGGTTGCCGAGATTCAGGAAAGCTCCAATGTGACTTATCGGGTTTATGACTATAACCGTGTGGACAAAAATGGCAAAAAGCGTGAATTGCACTTTGACAAGGCAGTTCAGGTTATGGATATGAGTGTTGCACCGGATGTAAGCCAGAAACCCCGAATGGTGAAGCATTATCCGGGCTGCTCTCGTGAAATTCTCTGCCGTTGCAAGTATTTTGAGACAGAGAAAATTCAGGTTACGAAGGGCTTTGCGTTTTCGGTAATGAATACCTCCTTTCAGGTGCTGATGTGTCTGGATGGCTACGGCGAGGTTCAGACAATGGATGCTGAACAGAAACCGATGCGTTTCAGCAAGGGGGAAACACTATTTTTGCCTGCTGGACTGGGTAGGTGCCTAGTTGTTGGCGATGCTGAGCTGATAAAAATAAGATGCTAAGAAGAGGTAAGTAATGAAAAAAATAGTATTTAACGGACAATTTCTTGCGAGAAGAATGACAGGACAAGAGCGATTTGCATATGAGACAATTGTCGAGCTGGACAAGCTTGTTGGAAAAGAAAAAATAGAGTTAGTCATTCCTCCTAATGCGCATAACATTCCTCGCTTGCAGAATATTAAGATTGTAGAAACGGGAAGATTAAAAGGAATAATATGGGAACAGATTAGTTTTGGACTCTATACGCTAAGAAACAAAGCGTTGAGTTTGAATCTGTGCTCGGTGATGCCCATTATAAAGCCAGGAATTATTTGCATTCATGACTTGAGTTACAAAGTTAATCCTCAATATTGTAAGAATTTGTACGGAAAATTATCTCAAATATGGCACAAAATATTCTATCATCTCGCGTGGAAGTTTTCACCTATAATATACACTGTTTCAAATTATTCTAAACAACAGATGATTGACATATATGGAGTAAAATCAGAAAAAGTCCACGTTATTGAAAATGGCTGGCAACACTTCAAGACCGTGACCGAGGATGATGGGATATTTCAAAAAAAGACAAGATTAAAAAAGAATGAGTACTTCTTTATGCTCGGAAGTTTATCGCCAAATAAGAATTTAGAATGGATATACGGTGTAGCAGAAAAAAATCCAAATGAGATATTTGCTGTTGCTGGAAATATTGTGTCTTATGGAGATAGCTACAAAGATAGAAATCTTCAGAATGTTGAATTGCTTGGATTTGTGTCCGATGAAGAAGTTAAAGCGTTGATGAAAAACTGTAAGGCTTTTATTTTTCCATCAAAATTTGAAGGGTTTGGTATTCCTCCACTTGAGGCGCTAAGTGTGGGAGCAAAAATAATTGTATCTAACGCGAGCTGCCTTCCGGAAATATATGGAAATGCCGCAGTATACATCAATCCATATGACACGGATGTCGATTTAAACGAGTTGCTGTCTAAAACAACAACCGGGGAGAAGGAAGTACTTGAAAAGTATAGCTTTAAACATTCCGCAGAAAAGATATATGCTGACTTGTGTGAACTGGGATATGATTTGTCTTAACGGAGGAAGATAAAAATGAAAATAGGAATACTTACATACCACGCCTGCTTAAATTATGGGGCTTGCTTGCAAGCATACGCACTTCAGACATCTATAAAGAAGAAGTATTCGGATTGTAGGATAATTAATTATCAGTCTGATATATTGAGAGAAATTAGTGATGTGTTTTGCCGTAGACCAAAGCACCCAAAAGAAATTGTGAAGAATATAACGCGTATTCCTTACGCAGGTCAGCTTGGAAAACGCCAGAAATACTTTGAATACTTCTATAATGAGGTTTTAGAGGTCACTGATTTATGCCGGACTGATGCTGAAGTTCAAAAACAAGCCAATGAGTTTGATTGTATTGTATGTGGAAGTGATCAGATATGGAATATGGATCCTGCTATTCGTTATGAGACACCATTATATTTTTTGAATTTTCCTAAAAAACAGCGTCGGATAAGTTATGCGGCGTCTTTTGGGCCATCGATAAAGACATCAATTGCGCGAGAAAATGAATTTTTGCCGTGGCTCAAAGAATTTGATAGGATTTTAGTAAGAGAAGAAAACGGACAGGAATATTTAAAATCGAAGGGAATTGAAAGTACTATTACTGTTGATCCAACGCTACTTTTAACACAAGATGAATGGAAAAAGGTGGCTGTAAGCGACAGATTGGTAAAAGAACCGTACATTCTTTTGTTCTCATGGAATGGTTCAAAAGAAGCTGTAAAAGCTGCAAAGAAAGTTGAAAAATTGCTGGGTTGCAAGGCTATCCAAATTGTGGCTCCTCCAAGGGCGATGTTTTCTGGAGTTGATCGTAAACTTGATGTGGGACCAAGAGAGTTTTTACGGTTGATACAAGATGCAGAATTTGTAATAACTAATTCGTATCACGGAACAGTATTTTCTTCTATATTTGAAAAGCCTTTCCTTTCAATTCAGGGAAATACTGTAGATGCACGAAGGAAGACAACACTGGAAGAATTAGGGTTGGAAAACCATTTGGTGTCGTATAATGATATAACTACCTCGATGATAGAAGAAATGATGAGTGAGAATTATTCTGTTTCCAAAGATAAAATTAGGCGAAAAAGAGAAAAATCACTTTCACTTCTCTATGAGGCAATTGGAGAATAAAGATGTCAGTTGCAAATATACAAGATTGCTATGAATGTACATTATGTAAGAGTATTTGTCCATCAAATGCGATTGGTTTTGTGGAAAAAGGTTGGGCAAGCGTTCCTAAGATAGATGAGAATAAATGTGTTGAGTGTAATCTTTGTGAACGCTTTTGCTTAAAATTGAATTCAAAACTAGAGAAAGAATGTGAAATTCAATTAGATAAGTGCAAAGCATGGGCTTTTTTCCTAAATGATGAAAAAAGTAGATATAAATGCTCCTCCGGGGGATTCTTTTATGCCATGGCTGCTGCTTATATTTCTAATAACGATTATGTGTGCGGTGCGGTATTAGATGAAAACTGCAATGCAATCCATATTGTTTCAAATAACATGGATGATGTTTATCACATGATTGGTTCAAAGTATTTACATAGCGATTTGAATGGATGCTTTACGAAAATAAAAGATATAATTGCAACGGGGCATAGAGTTCTATTTTCTGGAACAGGATGTCAGTGCAAGGCATTGGATAGATATTTACGAGAAAAGTCTTGTCGAGATAAGGCTATCATAATTGCTGTAATTTGTCATGGAGTTCCGATACAATTAGCTTGGGAAAAATATCGTGAAAAACTGGAAAAAAAATACAAGTCGAAATTAGTGGATGTACAGTTTAAGTCGAAAGTTAATAGAGGGTGGCAGATACCGTATTGCAGATATACGTTTTCTAATGGAGTGACAAAATATTGGCCAACCTATCAAGTAGATGAGTTTGTGCAAATGCTGATGTGGAATTATAGCTTGAGTCCTCAATGTACGAGATGCGAATGTAAAGGCAATCAGTATAAAGCAGATTTTGTGATTGGAGATTGCTGGAATGCATCTGAAGAAGTGAAGAAAAAAGCAAATAATACAGGCATTTCTTGCGTTATTGCTACATCTAATGCGGCTGAAAATATTTTCAAGAGTATAGCTGAAAAAACCGGTTACAGTGAAGAAATTAATACGGTCGATTTTTTGCACAGTAATGGACCAGCTGTCAAAGCGGAAAAATATAATGATAAATCGAAGGCATTTATTAATAGTCTTCAAAAAAACGGATGGAATGAAGCTTTTATTTCTCACGCACCAATAGTGAAAGTATATGGTAAAAAGCTTGCATTTAAATTGGGTTATTGGAATTAAAATGAGAGGTTAAAATGGGCGAATGTGTCATATTGAAGTTATAATGTCAACATTTAATGGCAAACAGAATGTTGTGAGACAGTTGGATTCGATTCTTGCGCAAAAAGGTGTTGACGTTTCAGTCTTAATACGGGATGATGGATCAACAGACGGTACATTGGAATTATTAAAGCAATATTGTGCAGCACATAACAATGTGAGAGTCATTCCTGGAAAAAATGTTGGTTGGAGAAAAAGTTTCCTCTGTGGACTTGAGCTATCTGAAAAAGCAGATTATTATGCTTATTCAGATCAAGATGACGTTTGGCTTCCTAATAAATTAGAAGAGTGCGTTGATATCTTAGAAAGCGTAAAAAGTAATGAACCAAGCATGGTTCACTGTAATCGATATAGTTGTGATGAAGAATTGAAGCCATTTGAGGTGCAGTCAATTAAGATACCTAAACCAGTTAGCAAAAAAAATGCTTTAACGCAAGAATATGCACAGGGCTGTACGATTGTTATGAACAAGGCTGCTAAAGATCTTGTAACCAAGTATAAACCAAGCGATTTGGCACCGCATGACTTTTGGACGGGGCTGCTGTGTTATTATTTTGGTAAAGTGTACTATACTGATAGCCGATTAATTTATCACATACGTTATAAAAACAGTGAATCAGACGCGGGTAACATTCGGGCTGGACAAAAAAGTAGAATGAAGAATCTTTTCAAAAAAAGAGATATGTACTATAACCCGGCAAAAGATATGTTGGAAGGATATTCGGATTTGCTGACCGAGAAAGACAAAATTTTTTTGTCCCGTGTAGCTGGTGCTAAAAACTCTTTAAGAAATAGACTATTGATTCTTTTTGACCCCCAATTTCGTCGGATATCACTTAAGGGAACGATTATGTTGAAGTTAAGTATTGCATTAGGCAAATTTTAGTGGGGATATATAATATGAAAAGAGTGTTAGTTCTTCTTTCTACATATAATGGAGAAAAGTATTTAGATGAACAACTTAAAAGTATTTTTTTACAGGAAAATGTAGAAGTGCATGTTTTGGCTAGAGATGACGGCTCACAAGATAAAACATTAGAAATACTAAAAATGTGGGCACAAAAGGGAAAACTGAAATGGTATTCAGGAGAAAATTTAAAACCAGCAAGAAGTTTTTTGGATTTAATATGTGCGGCAGAAGATTACGATTATTATGCATTGAGTGATCAAGATGATTACTGGTTGCCAGATAAGTTGTATACTGCTGTTACTGCATTGGAGAAAAAAAAAGCACAGTTATACTATTCTACAACAACTGTTGTGGATAGTAATTTGCATGTATTGCCGCAAATAGAATATCCCCAAGAAGATTATGATTTTTTTGAATCGCTTATGTACAATCATATATCGGGTTGCACAATGGTTTTTGACGCAAGATTGAGGCGTGTACTAAAGAATTATATCCCTCAAAATATAATAATGCATGACTGGTGGTTAGTGTTAGTTTGTAAGGCTTTAGATATGAAAACGGTATATGATCCTGTTTCAAGGATTCTATATAGACAGCATGAAAAGAATTGTGTGGGCTTGAAAAAAGTGTTTCCATTAAAGTATTGGTTACACTGTTTGTTCAAAGAGCAGAACAACATGTCCACAATGCTTGGAGAGTTACTTGAGGGTTACAGGGATTCATTAAAAGTCGAAAAAGTAGAGACGATATGTTTGTTGATACAGTCTAAGAGTAGTATTATGGCTCGGGTAAAAGTATTATCTGATAAAAGATTACATATAAATAGTTCAACTGCGTGGAATAAGGAAAATATTGGTTTTGCTTTGAAAATTATTGCAGGTCGAATCTGATTTTGGAGGGAAAATTTGTGGGAATATTAACGATATTCTGTTTATTGTTTATAGCAATAGTAGGATATGGAACAGAGAAACGATTTTATAATCTACTATCTGTATTTTGCGTATTATGGAGTATAATCGTATTAATCGCATATATGTCACCATACGATATGTATTCTACTAGTGATAAGGCATACTCATTAGTATTGATTGGTAGCATAAGCTTTGCTGTAGGCTACTACATCAGAAAGAACAAACAAGTAATTTTGAGTAAACATCTTTGTCCTTTCGATGAACCTTCATATATCCCCAATAACAAAGTGATTGCTTTTTTTGCCTATTTTTGTGCAATATATAGTTTAGAGAAATTGATATTAATTATTAGTCTTATGGGTAAAGGGTTAGTCTATGAGAATATTAGAGCATTGTTTGGGGCATCAGATCCACTTCTAATTCATGGAAACATAGATAATTTAATTAAAGTGTTTGTTTATGGACCTGGAGTACTTCTATTGACAGGACTTATATTAATCAACTTTTTTGAGAAGTTTATGAGTAAAGGAGTGATACTTACTTCTATATTTTCAATAGTTGCATACTCCATCATTACTGGAGGACGATATTTGTTTGTATCCATAGCAGTAATGGCCCTATATCTAATTCTGATATATCAACGATTCGATGATTTGTTAAATAGAATCAAAAAAGTTAAGAAGAAGATCTATGCAGGGATAATACTAGCAATAATTGGAGTATCCGTGATAACTTCGTTAAGGTTTAATGATTACTTTGAGGAAAAACAAATTTCTGCTTTATCGCAATATGTTTTGTATTTTTCAGGATGTATGCCATTAATGACACATTGGATAGAGGAGATTTCAAGCAGAGGATTGATAACATATGGGGCGGTTTCACTAGGAGGAGTACTCCAGATAATCTCGCTCCCGTTGCGATTAATGGGAGTGAACATAGGGGAATGGTATACAAATGTATTTTCACTAATTGAAGGTGATTTCCAGCAATTTATATATATTACTCCGACAAGAGCAATGAATACATTTACAACAATTTTCACGTATCTTTATTTGGATTTGCGAGAGTTTGGTGTGATACTCGGAATGATTTTTTTCGGTTATTATTGTAATAATGCTTATATTCGTGCGGTACGATCGAGAAATTTAAGAAATATGCTTTTATTCTCCATAATGATTTATAATTTTTCTCAGTGTATGATACGATGGCCTTTTTTTAAGGGACCGAATATAATGGCAATCTTTTATGTGGGATTGTGTGTAAAACGAATCAGGAAATAAGAGCATAGTGGATTAGGAGGATGACAATGTTGGTGTCAATAATTATACCTGCGTATAATCGGGAAAAAGTGATTTTAAGTTCTGTAAAAAGTGTTCTAAACCAAAATGAGGAAGACATAGAAGTAATTGTCGTTGATGATTGTTCTTCGGATAACACACTAAGTGTGTTAAGGAAAATTGAGGATGCTCGTCTGAAAGTAATCCCTCTAGAAAAGAATTCTGGAGCATGCGTAGCAAGAAACACTGGAATCAAAGCAGCAAGGGGAGAATATATCGCTTTTCAGGACAGTGATGATGTGTGGCATCAAGATAAACTCAAAAAGCAGCTTTTAGCTTTAAATAATTACAAGGCAGACGTTTGTTTTTGTGCTTTTAATAAGTTTACAGAATCTAACGAAAAGGCGACGATATATCCGACATTGTCGGATGGGATTGTCCCGTATCATATCTTGGCTTCTTACTCGCAGGCAAGCACGCAAACGATTATTGCTAAAAGAGAAGTATTTGATGAAATACTATTTGATGCCAAACTTCCTAGACTTCAGGATTTTGACTGGATGATTCGTGCGGCAAAAGGAAACAGAGTGGTTTTTGTTTCCGAACCACTGGTAGATGTATATGTTCAGAATGATTCAATATCAATGAGTAATAATAAATTGATTGAAGCGTATAGAATTATCATCGAAAAATATCCAGAAATGAAGGATGAATCATTGGATGTATATGTAAGATGGATTGAATGGTATGCTAAAGCAAAAATATTAGATGGTCAATGTGATAAATCTCTCTATAAAGAACTTTTTACATGTGAGAAAACGGTTGAAAATTTCGTGAAATATTGTTTTGCGGAATTGGGCTTGCTTGAACCTTTTATGCGCCAAAAACGAAAGCGGGTGACAAGGAAACGATGAAAAAAGATCGTATAGTGGAGTTTGATATAGCGAAAGGCATTGCGATTTTAGGTATTATGATGGTACACATACCTTCTGAATACCGATTGATTAGATATGGGATTGCATTTCACGTTGTTGTTTTTTTTGCTGTCGCTGGAATTTTAGAGGACAGACAGGAAACAAAACTCGTGTTTCTAAAATACGTTAAAAAGAAAGCAGAAGGATTGTTATATCCCTATTTCACATTGAGTGGAACGTATATTTGTGTTTATACAGTATTTTCGATGTTAATAAAAAAAGAGCTACCAATTAGATTCATAATTAGAAATATATATCTTACTATAAGTGGAATTGGAATAGGAACATTGTGGTTTTTGCCCGTCCTGTTTTTGACTGATGTATACCTCTACTGTATCAAAAAAATATTAACTAACTCGTGGAGAGCGGCTTCCGTTGTTGTAATGATAGTAAGTTTGATTGTGTGTCAACAGTTATATGCAGAGGGAATACTGGGAAGTGTTCAATTTATGTTGGAAGGTGTGATTTTCAATGAGCTGCAGATTATACTTAAAGCCTTTATTGCTGGAGGTTATGTAGCAACAGGAAGTATTATCTGGAATATAATTATCAAATTGAAAAATCAACGTACCTTGATAAAGTACTATTTTCTGATGGGGGGGGGGTATTATTTTGACACTCATTTCTTACAAATACTATGACGGGAATGATATGCACTATTTGAAAATAACAAGTTCCCCTGCATTTTTAATTTGTACATTTTCAAGTGTTATTGCTGTATTGTGTGCATCGTGTTTATTGGCGAATGTTCCATGCCTAAAAAGTTTACTAGCTTTTTTTGGGAAAAATTCGCTTGTTGTGATGACAACACACCTAGAATACCACATTGTTCAACTTGCAATGTTAGTTTGCTCTGGCTTTAGAGACAATGATTCGTTTACACGTCTCATAATCTTTCTCATTCTATGTGTTTTAGAGTGGTTGATATGTATCATTGTAAATAATACAAAATTAAGGAATCTCTATTTCCTGCCAAATAGGAAAGAGAGGATGGGTTAATGGAAAAAAAGAGTAGTATTAAGGTTAATTTTATTTATAATACAATTTATCAAATTCTCCTAATTATTATTCCTTTGATTACTTCACCGTACATTTCTCGTGTGCTTGGTAGTGAGGGCGTAGGTACATATGCCTATGCATTTTCGATTGCCAACACCGCGGGTATGATTGGAATGCTTGGTATCAATAACTATGGTAATCGTACTATTGCTGCGTTACAAGACGATCGTGAAAAAAGAAGTCGTGCGTTTTGGAGCATCTGGGTACTTCAAGTTGCCATGACAACTCTGGTTTTGGCAGGGTATATAGTCTTTTCATTAGAGTTTTGTGAGAAACAGTATAGAATAGTGATGCTAATTGAAACGTTTGAAGTTGCAACATCATTGTTAGATATCAACTGGTTCTTTTTTGGCATGGAGAAGTTCAAAATCACAGTTACACGGAATTTTATAATAAGATTAGCGAGTGTCTTCTGTATTTTTGCATTTGTAAGAAATGCGACCGATGTTTGGGTGTATGCTTTAATTATTGCTGGAGGACATTTCGTGGGAGCTATTGCAATTTGGCCGTACTTAAATAAATATGTTGACGTTATCATGCCAACTGCAAAACAGGTGCTCTCCCACTTGAAGCAGACAATTGTCCTTTTTATTCCGATTATTGCGGTTACACTTTATAAACGTATGGATAAGGTTATGCTTGGTAGTATGAGTACTATGGTTCAGACTGGTTTTTACGAGAATACAGAAAAGGTTATAAATATCCCACTCAGCGTAATAACTGCAATGGGGACGGTTATGTTACCTAGGATGTCTTATCTGTTTAGGAATGAAAAAGAAAAACAAGCGATGAAATATTTGTCACTTTCTATGGAGTTTGTGTGTCTTCTGGCTTGTGCGATGTCATTTGGTGCAGCCGCAATTGCAAATGAATTTGCTCCTGTTTTTTTTGGAACTGAATTTACTTCGATACCGCCATTGATTATGGCTATGTGCATCACTATTCCATTTGTTGCTTGGGCGAATGTAATTAGGACGCAGTATCTGATACCGCTGCACGTGGATATTGTGTATGTAAGATCTTTGTGGCTCGGAGCAATTGTCAACCTCATCGCTAATGCAATCCTTATTCCACATATGTCTGCAATGGGTGCTGTTATAGGAACCATTTTAGCTGAGGTGAGCGTGGCCGTATATCAGACTTTTTCAATTCGGAAGAGAATTTCGGTAGTAGGATTTATTAAAAATGGAATGTACTATTTACTTTGTGGTATAGTCATGTTTATTGCGATTCGCTTCTTTGCATACAAGAAGCAACCTAGTGTTTTACTTATCATTGAAGAGATTATTATAGGTGTGGTTGTATATTGCGTTTTGTGTCTCCCATATATCACGTATAAACACCAAGACTACATTAATCAGTTTATTAGAAATAGGAGGGGGAATTCACGATGATTAAAGATAAAATCAAAAGATTATTTCCGTTTGTATCGGATTTTGCGAAAAAAGGCAGAGCAATTAAACGAGAATTAGAATATACTTTCTATTCTTTGATTCCTGAATCTATGTACCCCAAAGTGCTTGGTATAATGTATAAACAATATCAGGGAACTACTTTGAATTGGGGGGGGGGAGATGTATACGGAAAAAATGCAGAGAGCAAAACTATATGATCGAGATCCAAGAAAAACAGAATACTCTGACAAATATGCTGTCCGTAAGTGGGTTGAAGATCAGATTGGCTCTGAGTATCTGATTCCGCTTCTTGGGACATGGAAAGAAGCTGAAGAAATTGATTTTTCATTACTCCCAGATTCTTTTGTCCTTAAAACAAATCATGCATCAAGTGATGTGGTTGTTGTGAAAAGTAAGAAAACTCTTTCTGACAAAAAAATTAAAGCTATTCGTCAAAAATTGCATTACGCTCTGAATCACAGCTATGAACTTGTTCAAGGATTTGAAATGCAATATAAAGGCATTCCACCACTTATTATAGCGGAGAAACTGATTCAGGACGAGAAGTATAATGAGTTGAGAGACTACAAATTTCTATGCTTCGATGGCGTTCCCTATTATTGCTGGGTGGATTGTGATCGGTACACAAATCACACTAGAAATGTATACGACATGGAATGGAATTTGATGCCATGGACGCAAGGTGGTTATAAAAACTCCAGCGTTTCGGTCGAAAAGCCGGAGAATTTCGATACAATGGTTGAAGTTGCAAAAAAGCTTAGCGCAGACTTTAGTCATGTTAGAGTTGACCTATACAATGTTGGAGGAAAAATCTATTTCGGAGAAATGACATTTACAAATGGCAGCGGATTTGAAAAGCTTCCAGATAGAATAAATTACGAATTAGGATGTCTGTGGAAGCTTTCATGCTAGATTAGAACGAATGGAGGAGTATTCATGAGTTTTAGGAGAATCGAATATATTGATTTTTTAAAGACACTTGGGTTACTGTTGTTGATCCTAGCTCATGTGGATGGACCGGCTTTTTTATTGCAATTGAGATGTTTTGATGTTCCTCTTATGGTTATTTTGTCGGGAATGCTTGCTAGGAATTCATACAGAAGGTATCTGGCAAAGAAAAAACCGGAACATCCACTTTTTGATAGGGGATATTTATTGAAACGCATAGTTCGATTACTTATTCCGACATATATTTTTTTGACAATTTTCTTTATTATTATGGCAACTCTGGGTAAAACATATACGGTTCGGGATATCATTTACTCTTATTTGCTACAAAGCGGTAGTCGTGGTATTGGATATGTTTGGATAATTTTGGTGTACCTCCTATGTGCGTTTGAAGTTCCATTCCTTTATAAATTGAGCTTATCATCGTTTAAGGTTGTTTTTTGTACTATATTTGTTTATATTATATATGAATTAATGGCGCATTATCATATTGGAATGGAGAATATTTTATTCTACTCTATCTTCTATTATGCAATTCCATATGGGATTCTGACACTCATAGGGATGAATTATGATGAATTGCCAAAGGCACCAAAGAGAATGCTATTCTTATTCTCCATGGGAACTTTCTTTGCCATCTTGGTGTTGTTTTATATAAAAACTGGTGCAGTGAAAAATATGGCTATCTTTAAATATCCTCCAAGGATATATTTCCTGTCATATGGGGTGTTCATGTCCATTTTGTTAATCGAGATTGCATCAAGAAAACACCTTCAAGTATATGACAACAAACTTGTTACTTTCATAGGCAAGTCAACGCTTTGGGTTTATTTGTGGCACATCCTCTTTTTGAATCTATTTGACTGGTTTGGAGTGCTCAAATGCTGGTGGATTCGATTTATTATATTGGTATTACTTAGCTGCGTAGTAACCTTTGTACAAAATGCAATCCTTGACATGCTCGATAAAAATAACATGTTCAAGTCTTGGATGAGTGTATTTCGAGGATGAAGAAAACGTACCCGGGGGTCTAACTCTATGTTGGCAAACACATTGGGGTTTAACTCCTGATTTCCTGAGTGTGCTGGAAGATGGCTTCAAAGAGTTCTTCGAGAAGAAAGTTCCGGGCAACCCTCTGAAAGCTGAGTATCTGATCCCAATCTTCATCGGTGAATTACTGGAGCAGGGCAAGATGTCTGTGAAGGTTCTGAAGACCAGCGACATCTGGTACGGCATGACTTCTTATGAAGATGTCGCAGCCGTAAAGGACAGTTTCAAGAAAATGTTAGAAAAAGGCGTGTACAAGGCTGATTTATTTGCAGACTTGTAATATACTGGGAGCGGTAGCTCCCTACGCTGCTCTGATAATCACACACCTCTCCGTGGTGAGCAGCAGGCAACGATTTGAGAATCAGGGATTCTACAATCGGCTGAGATGTGATGAACCATAATTATATACTATTTTCAAAATGACAATATCACCCGACCGTGCCAGTTCGCGGTGGATGTACGGATAGTCGGGCTCAGCATATTGACTGGATGCTGCAAAAATCGCCACCCCAGCCCCATCTGCACGCGATTTGAGCACCACTTTC
>ERZ1090865.697-NODE-697-length-18448-cov-9.800196_pt1 | contig 18448 bp, 16 predicted proteins | sample MGYA00478478_ERZ1090865 | MGnify/ENA primary metagenome ERZ1090865 (study PRJEB33644, sample SAMEA5815715) | chicken gut metagenome | biome: Chicken; feature: Gastrointestinal Tract; material: Caecum | place: Ireland | collected 2019-01-01 | study: A study of the... | reverse complement strand
TTGACAATTCATCCGTTGTACCTGTTATTTTCAACGCAACGGCAGCACAGCGCGTACTGCCTGCAATAGTAGCACCAGTCACCGCACACGCAGTCGCCGCCGTGACGCCCGTACCCGCTGCAGCAGCGGTTGGAATAACAGCCGCACCCGCAGTTCTGATTTCTCTGCCCGTCGCAGCAGCTGCGCGTATTCACGGCATATCCGCCGCAGCATCCCCCCGAACGCGATTCGCGTTCCTGAGAACAGCCGCAATGCTGATTTTCATGCGTTTCCCCGCAACCGCAATGATTGCGCCGATTGCAGTTTCCGCCATACAAAATAGAGTAAAGTAAACAACACATATCTTTTTGCCCCTTGTAGAAATAGGAGTTACCTCCACTTCTATCATATGCGGCAAACGAAAATTTATGTTCCGCTTTCTGTCTTGTGAGAGTATTTTCCCCTTTTGCAGGTCGAGAAAAACGATACCGCAAATATTTTATCAAAAATTAAGCGGTGCGCACTTCTATTTTTTTGACGAATCCCTCAGCTGCCTGTACATTTGCTTATAGTCCATATACTCAAATCCAAGCCTTTGATAAAGGGACAGCGCCCGAACATTTTCCTCTTCCGCTTCCAGACGGATCCGCGCATAACCGTTTTCGGCTGTGTACTTTTCGAGAAAAGAGAAAAATTCTCTCCCCAACCCGTGGGAGCGAAATTGCGGTAAAACAAACAATTCTTCCAGCCAGATGACCATTCCTCCCGCCTCGCGCGAATATGTTTTGGCAAGAAGCGCATACCCTGCGCATTCCCCTTCGCTTTCAAGCATGAACCCGAGCGCATAAGTTTCCGAACGCATCAGCTCGCAAAAGGTTTCCTCGTGAAATGCTTTCGGGACAGGATGCAGGACGGCTGGCGACGAATAAAACTGTTCGGACAAAGACAGAAAAACCTCCCTGTCCCTCTCGCAAATTTTACGTATCATTTCGACAAGACCTCTCTTACGGTTTTACCTGATCATTATAACAAAAAGTTCCCGAGCGGTCAAACGTTTCGATGAAAGAAAAGCCTGCAAACGAATCTCTTTCTCCCTCGCGGCACCTGCATTGGTTAAACACTTTGTCTTTCGGAAACCCGTCAAGGCTTTCCGATCAAAAGAGAAAGCTGACCCTCTCTTAAAAAATCTTTCTTATAAAGAGCAGCTCAGCCGCCGGATCTTTCGGAATAAAAACTAAGAAAACCGCTTTGACTGTTTTTGCCATCCCTCCCCCGCTATCGACAAAAAAATGAACCGCTATAAAAAACGAAAAAACAGGCGTTCCGGTAAACCGGAACGCCTTGTATTGCTGAAGAAAATTACTTGAGTTCAGCGAAATATTTGATGGTGCGGACCATCTGGCTGGTGTAAGAGTTCTCGTTATCATACCAGGACACGACCTTGACAAGCGTGGTGCCGTCGCCCATGGGCATGCACTTGGTCTGCGTTGCATCGAACAGGGAACCATAGGTGATGCCGATGATATCGGAAGAAACGATTTCATCTTCGGTGTAGCCGAAGGAATCGGAAGCAGCTGCTTTCATAGCTGCGTTGACGCCGTCCTTGTCCACTTCGCCTTCCACGATGGCAACGAGCTGCGTGAGGGAGCCGGTGGGAACAGGAACGCGCTGAGCGCATCCGTCGAGAACGCCGTTGAGTTCGGGGATAACGAGACCGATCGCCTTTGCAGCGCCCGTGCTGTTAGGAACGATGTTGACAGCAGCGGCACGAGCACGGCGCAGGTCGCCCTTCCGATGAGGTCCGTCCAGCGTCATCTGGTCGCCCGTATAAGCGTGAATGGTGGTCATATAGCCTTTTTTGATCTTCGCATACTTGTTGAGCGTGTTTGCCATAGGTGCGAGGCAGTTGGTGGTGCAGGAAGCTGCGGAGATGATGGTGTCGGTCGGTTTCAGGGTCTTTTCGTTGACGCTGTAAACGATGGTAGGCAGATCGTTGCCCGCGGGAGCGGAGATAACGACTTTCTTAGCGCCTGCATCGATGTGCGCCTGGCTCTTTGCTTTGGAGCAATAGAAACCGGTGCATTCGAGAACGACGTCCACGCCGATCTCGCCCCAAGGCAGATCCTTAGCGTCTTTCTCGGCATAGATCTTGATTTCTTTTCCGTCGACGATGATGGAATTTTCCGTAGCGGAAACCTTGTCCGCGAGTGCATATCTGCCCTGAGCGGAATCGTACTTGAGAAGGTGTGCGAGCATTGCAGGGCTGGTGAGGTCGTTGATAGCGACTACTTCGTAACCCTTAGCGCCGAACATCTGACGGAAAGCCAGACGACCGATACGGCCGAAACCGTTGATCGCTACTCTTACATTAGCCATTTGAATTATCCTCCATTCAGAAAAAATTTTTTTACTTGGTTGCTTGTTTTTCAACAGCTATATTATAGCAAATCGGCAAAATTTAGTCAATAGTTTAAGCAAAATACTTTTATTTTCAAAAAATTTGTGGAAATTATCACATTATTTGAGGTTTTCGGGATTCAGGCACTGCAGCTCGTCGAGGACAAAGCGTCCGTCCTTGCGGATGAGAACGTCGTCGAACCAGATCTCGCCGCCGCCGTATTCGGGGCGCTGGATGAGCACCATATCCCAGTGCACGCTGGACTTGTTGCCGTTGAAGGCGTCGTCGTAAGAGCAGCCGGGCGTGAAGTGAATGGAGCCGCAGATCTTTTCGTCAAAGAGAATGTCGAGCATGGGAGAGATGATAAACGGATTGACGGCGATGGAAAATTCGCCGACATAGCGCGCGCCCTCGTCCGTATCCAGCACGGCGTTGAGCGCTTCCGTATTGGAAGAAGTGGCTTCCACGATCTTACCGTTTTTGAACACGAGGCGGACGTTTTCGTATTTGATGCCCTTTGCCTGGGTGGGCGTGTTGTAAGTGATGACGCCGTTGACGCTGTCTTTGACGGGCGCGGTGTACACTTCGCCGTCGGGGATGTTCATGTGGCCCGCGCACTTGATGGCGGGGATCCCCTTGATGGAGAACGTGAGATCCGTTCCCTGTGCGATGAGGTGAACTTTGTCCGTCTTGTTCATCAGCGCCTGCAGAGCGTCCATCGCCTTGTCCATCTTGGAATAATCGAGAGTGCAGACGTCGAAATAGAATTTTTCAAACTTTTCGGTAGACATCCCGGCATTCTGAGCCATGGCGGGATTGGGATAGCGCAGGACTACCCATTTCGTCTTTTTCACGCGGATCTCGTGATGCACGGGGAAGGAAAAATTCCTGTCGTATGCCTGCATCTTTTCCGACGGAACGTCGGAAAGTTCAAAGGTATTGTCCCCGCCGCGGATCCCGATATAGCAATCCATGTCCTCCATGCGGTACTTTGCGTACTTGGCGAGAAGTTTTGTATGTTCTTCGCTCGTCCCCATCAGAAGTGCGCGCTCGACGGAAATGTCCACCACCTGCACGAACGGATACCCGCCCGCGGCAAACACCTTTTCCACGCACGCATTGACGAGCTCGTGGTCGATCCCGCGCGCTTCGATCAGCACCTTTTCGCCCTTCTTGCAGGCAACCGAGTAGTTGACAAGTACGTCTGCAAGCTTTTCGATCCTCGGATCTCTCATATCAGCCTCCTGAAAAATCTGCGGGACTGCTTTCCCGCAGAAAGATTTTTTACGTCTCTATTATAATACTTTGACAAAAATTTAGAAAGCAAAATCAAGATATTTTTAAAATTATATTGCTTTTTGCGCGGATTTGGTGTAAAATAAATAAGGAAAAAAATTTACGGAGGATCTATATATGCCTTTGGTAACATCTACCGAAATGTTCAAAAAAGCGTACGCGGGCGGCTATGCCGTGGGCGCGTTCAACGTCAACAACATGGAGACCATTCAAGGGATCGTGGAAGCGGGCAAAGAATGCAATTCCCCTCTCATCCTGCAGGTTTCCGCGGGTGCAAGAAAATACGCTAACCCCGTGTATCTGAGACACCTCATTGCCGCTGCCGTCGAAACGACCGGCCTGCCCATCGTCATGCACCTCGACCACGGCGCCGATTTTGAATCCTGCCAGGCTGCCATCGCGGACGGGTTCACTTCCGTCATGATCGACGCTTCCCATCATTCCTTTAAAGAAAACATCGAGATCACCAAAAAGGTCGTCGAATACGCGCATGACCGCGGCGTTGTCGTAGAAGCAGAGCTCGGCCAGCTCGCCGGCATTGAAGACGCCGTCAACGTCAAAGCGGAAGACGCTTGCTTCACCCATCCCGACGAAGTGTGCGAGTTCACCGAAAAGACGGGCTGCGACTCCCTGGCCATCGCCATCGGGACAAGCCACGGCGCTTACAAATTCAAGCCCGGCCAGAAACCTCAGCTGAGATTCGATATCCTCGAAGAAGTGAGCAAGAGACTGCCCGGCTTCCCTATCGTTCTGCACGGCGCATCCTCCGTTCCGCAGGACAAAGTCGCGCTGATCAACAAATTCGGCGGCAAGATGCCCGACGCGATCGGCATTCCCGAAGAGATGCTGCGCAAAGCCGCTACCATGGCCGTCTGCAAGATCAACATTGACTCCGACCTGCGCCTTGCCTGCACCGCGGCGATCCGCCAGCACTTCAGCGAGCACCCCGACCACTTCGATCCCCGCCAGTACCTCGGCGACGCGAGAGCTGCGGTCAAGGAACTTGTCAAGCACAAGATCGTCGAAGTTCTCGGCAGCAACGACAAGGCATAAGTTTTCCGAAAAGTACGGGGACTGCAAAAAGCAGTCCCCTTTTTCATGCAAAAAATTTCTGCGAAAACTTTGCGACTTTTCTCCCCCGCCGCCCCGAAATCACAAAAACAGATTTTCCCGCATACAATGTGGCATGATACAAAAAAGCTACGACCGCCTGCGCGCGGTTCTCTATGCAAGGCGCTGGGCGTTTTCCAGAAATCCCGCCTATTTCAGTTTTAACAGTCTGGGCGGCGACTGCACAAACTTTGTTTCGCAATGCCTGTTTGCGGGGTCGGGCGTGATGAATTATACGCCCGTGTTCGGCTGGTTTTACCGCTCCGCCAACGACAGGACGGCGTCCTGGACGGGCGTGGAATATTTATACAATTTTCTTATCTCCAACCGGGGCGACGGCCCCGCCGCGCAGGAAGTATCCCTGTGCGACGTTCAGCTGGGGGACGTGATCCAACTGGGGCGGGAAACGGGAGATTTTTACCACTCCTGCCTCGTCGTGGGGTTCCGCGGCAGCGTGCCGCTCGTTGCCTCCCACTCTCTGGACGCTTACAATAAACCGCTCACCCGCTACGTCTTTGAACGAGTGCGGTTCCTGCACATCACAGGCGTGAATGTACCGCAATCGACATAACAGAAGGCCAGCGCCCCCAACCGCCCACGCCCCATTTTTAAAATAAGGGCCCCCCCACCCGGGCCCGTATGTTTCAGATTTTCCGTAAATTATCTTTTGTAGGAAGGTTCCGGACGGTGCGGGCAGCAGATCTTTTCGAGGATCTCGCCCTGCGGCGCAACGTACTCGCAGGCCTGCTGCAGGACGCGGCGCACATCGGGAAGTTTATAGGTGGGATACGTTTCGTGTCCGGGGTTGAAATAGAAGATCTTTCCCCTGCCGCGCAGGAAAACGCAGCCGCCGCGGAACACCTCTCCGCCCTCGAACCAACCGATGTAAACGAGCTCGTCGGGAGTGGGGATGTCAAACGGTTCCCCGTACATTTCTTCCTGCGGGATGTCAATGGTCTGCAATCCGCGCGCAATGGGATGCGTGGGGTTGACGCACCAGAGCCTTTCAAACTCTCCGTCCTCTCTCCAGACGAGGGAGCAGGAGCTGCCGAGCAATCTCTTGAAAGGCTTGGAATCGTGAGCGGAATGCAGGAAGATCATGCCCATCCCGCGCTGTACGCGCTTTGCGATCTTTTCCACCAGTTCGCTGTCCACGGCGCCGTGGTACCAATGCCCCCACCAGACGAGAACTTCCGTCCCTTCCAGAATTTCGTCCGTCAGGCCGTGCACGCCTTTGTCGTCGGCACCCAGCAACGTCACATCGTTTTTTTCGCTGAAAATTCCGGCGATGCACTCGTTCATCCCTTCCGGATAGGCCTTTTTCCCTTCCTCGGAATCCATGGAAGCGTTATGTTCACAAACAACGGTAACTTTCATAATTCACCTCAGTCTTCAAAGTAATAGGGTTTGCCCGTCTCTTCGGATTTATAGATGCCTTCGAGAATGTGCGTGACGACAGCCGCCTGGTCGGCCGTAACGTACAGTTTGCCTTTGCCCTGAATGGCGTTTGTAAAGCAAGCCGACTCGAGATCCTCGGGATTGCCGCCGCCCGTTCCTTCAAAGAATGCGACAGCGCCGCTCGAAAGATCGGGCTTGATCATGACCTGTTTGCCTTCGAGAACGGTATTGATGCGCAGGCCGTCCAGCATATCCGCGCCCGCTTTATCGCCGCAGATGGTGGTGATCGCCTCTCTCGGATCCGCCATGTTCAGCGCCCAGCTGGATTTCAGGTAGATGACTGCGCCGTTTTTCATGACGACAAATCCGAACGCGCTGTCCTCCGCAGTGAAGCGCTCGGTGTCCCAATCGCCCCAGATATTTCCCGTCTGCGTCTTTTTATTGAGTTTATGGAAGGTTTTGCCGACGCAGTAAGCGGGCTCATAATTGTTCATCGCGAACAGCGTGAGGTCGAGCGCATGGGTTCCGATGTCGATGAGCGGGCCGCCCCCCTGCTTTTCCTGGTCGATGAACACGCCCCACGTGGGAACGGCGCGGCGGCGGATGGCGATGGCTTCCGCATAATACACTTCACCGAAAAAGTCTTTGTCGGCGAGCTGTTTGAGATACATGGAATCGTTGCGGAACCTGTTCTGATACCCGATGGTGAGAACCTTCCCCGAACGGTCGCGCGCGGCGAGCATCTGTTTTGCCTCGGCATAATTCATTGCCATCGGCTTTTCGCACAAAACGTGCTTGCCTGCATCCAGAGCCGCGACCGTGATTTCGCAGTGCGAGCAGTTGGGCGTGCAGACGAGAACCGCATCGATGCTCTTGTCTTTGAGCATTTCCTTATAGTCGGTATAGACGGCGCTGTCCTCGGTGCCGTATTTCTCCTTTGCCCTGACGGCGCGTTCCTCGATGATGTCGCAGAAAGCCACCAGCTCGGAAGCGGGGTTGCGCTTTTCTGCGGGAAGGTGCTTCCCGTTTGCAATGCCGCCGCAGCCGACGACGCCGATCCTGATCTTGTTCATTTTCAATCCTCCGTTATTTTGCAAGTTTTTTCATATTTTCCAGACTGCGGCGCAGATATTCCGCTTCTCCGCAGGGATACTGTTCCACTTCCAGCACTGCCCAGCCGATCTTTTTCCTGTTCATCAGACCGAACACGCCGCGCATATCCACGGCGCCTTCCCCGACGACGGGCTGTGCCGTATGTACGGGATCTTCCTTTGCCGCTTCCTTGATGTGGACAAACGCGAGCCTGTCGCCCAGTCCCTCCAGGTATTTGACGGGATCCAATCCCGCCACCGTCGCCCAGAACACGTCCAGCTCGGCTTTGAGGAAAGGCAGGTCGGACAAAAGCCTTGCAAGCCTGTCCTTTCCTCCCTCAAACTCGTGCGCGTGGTTGTGATACCCAAACAGCGCTTTGTCCTTTAAAAGGGCATACGCATCCTTGATTTTCTGACAAAGCTCCTGATAAGACGCCTCGTCGTCAAACGTTTCCCGCGCCACCCAGGGAACGAAAACATTGCCGATCCCGAGCGTGTCGATATATTCCATGGACGGAGCCACGCTGTCCGCGCCGATGTGCGCCGATACGGGTTCCAGATGATATTTTTCGAGCAGCGCCTTCATCTGCTGCGGGGAAAGATCGTAAAATCCCGCAAACTCCACGCCGTCGTATCCCGCTTCCGAAACGGTGCGCAGCACTGCTTCCGCGCCTTCGCGCGCGGCAAGCTCGCGCAGGCTGTACAACTGAACTGCAAACTTCATAGTCTCTCCTTATGCCCACCACATATTGGTGTTGTCCTGCGTGATGACGCAGGTCTTTAAAAAGGCGATCGCCTTTTCCAGCCCTTCCTTGGGGGACATCAGTCCGTCTTCGTGCTCGATGGAGACAGAATCGTCATATCCCATGATCTTGAGCATGGAAATGATCTGTTTCCACTGCTCGGAGCCGTGGCCGTAGCCGAGCGTACGGAACACCCACGAGCGGTCTGCCGCGAGCGTAAAGGACTTTGTATCCAGAACGCCGTTCTTGCGCACGTTGTGCTCCATCATCTGCGTGTCTTTGGCGTGGAAATAGTAAATGGCCTTTGCCTCGCCCAGGGTGCGGATGACTTCGAGAATGTCCATCCCCTGCCAGTACAGGTGGGAAGGATCGATGTTGGCGCCGATCAGCTTGCCCGCCGCATCGCGCAGGCGCAGGCAGGTTGCGGGGTTGTACACGCAAAATCCGGGGTGCATTTCCAGAGCAATGCGCTTTACGCCGTGATCTTCCGCAAATTTCACCGCCTTTTTCCAGTACGGGATGAGCACCTTTTCCCACTGCCATTCCAGCACGGCGGGATATTCGGGCGGCCATGCACAGGTCACCCAGGAAGGCTGTTTGGCCCCTTCGTCCGAACCGGGGCAGCCCGAAAACGTGACGAGGCGGTCGATCCCCAGCTGGCCCGCCAGTACGCAGGCAGCCTCGAAATCCGCTTCAAACTTCGCCGCCGTCTCCTTGTCGGGATGCACGCAGTTGCCGTGCACGGACAGTGCGGAGATGCCCATGTTGTATTTTGCAAACGTTTCCTGCAATTTTTCGCGCGCGGCCTTGTCCTTGGAAAGCACCAGCGCGTCCGCGTGCGCCTTGCCGGGATACCCGCCGACGCCCAGTTCAAACTCGTCCACGCCCAGCGAGGAGAGATATTTCAGGCTCTCGTCCAGGCTGTAATCGCCGAGAATACTGCTGACTACACTTATTTTCATACCGTTTCCCCTGTATTTATATTTCCGTTCAGATACGGATTTTGATAACTTCGTTTGTCTCTGCGGATCTCTGCGCCGCCTCCATCAGGCGGAACACGCGCAAGACCTCCTCCTTATGAATGGCAGGTTCTTCCTTGCCCTGTGCCGCCGCCGCAAAATTTGCATAGAACGCAAACGGCTTTGCGTGCGTGACGGGCAGAGGGAGTTCCTCCACAGAGCTGTCGCTGCGCTGCGCCATCGTCTTGGTAAAGCCGTTGCCCGCGCGCACACCTACGAGATTTTTGTCCTGCCGCTCGACGACGCGCGTCATGCCGCCCGAAATGTCCCAGTCGGCAATGGTCGCCGTTCCATCCACGCCGTAGATCTGCCAGCGGGGCAGATTGCGAAAACAATCGGTGGCGACGAGGATCTTATACCGCACCCCGTTTTCAAAGAGAACGGAAAGTTCGCACCCGTCCTCCACCTCTTCGCCGTAAATGTAACTGTATTCGCAGTACAGCGAGGAGACGGGGCTCTTGACAAATTGCAGCATCTGGTCGATGAGGTGTACGCCCCAGTCCAGCATCATGCCGCCGCCGTGCGCCTTTTCCTTGCGCCACGCCCCGGGAATGCCGTTGGCGCCCACCACGCGCGATTCTATTTTATAGACATAGCCGATCTTCCCTTCCGCCGCGATCTGCTTGGCGGTGAGGAAATCGTCGTCCCAGCGCCTGTTCTGATGCACTTCAAACAAAACGCCCGCTTTTTCCGCCGCTTCGTACATTTCTTCCGCCTGCGCCGTGCTCATGGCGACGGGCTTTTCGCAGATGATGTTCTTGCCCGCCTTCGCCGCCGCAAAAACGTATTGCGCGTGCACGTCGTTGGGGGTCGCGATCAGCACCGCTCCCACCTCTTTGTCCGCAAAGACTTCCTCTGCAGACGCATAGGCGCGGATGCCCTGCTTTTCCGCTTCCGCCGCGCGCGCGGGATCGATGTCGTAAATTCCTGCAAGTTCCAAAGGATACTGCGGGTTTGTCTGCGCATATTGCCGCAGAAGTTGAGAATGGTATCCGCCCATTCCGCCGAATCCGATGATGACAATTTTCATGATTTTCTTCGCCTCTGTTGACAGATTTGTTTGTCAATGATATAATATCACTATAATTTGCGGATTTCTATGCAATTTTCCAAAAAAAGTTACCGAATATTGACATTATGAAAAATTCTTTTGTTTACGAGTCCTTTCACGACAGGGAAAAACCGCTCCGCTGTTTTTACAGCTCGAATTCCAATACCAATCCGCATTTCCACCGCTGCATCGAAATGCTGTACATCACCAGCGGCAAGGCGGAAGGTGTTGTGGACGGCACCCGATTCTTCGCCGAAAAAGACGACATCGTCTTTGCAAGGCGCTGCGCCGTGCATTCCTATTTCGCCCGCCCGCACTACCACGACATCGTCCTCATCGTCAAAGAGGCGTACGCGGACGACTTTGCCCCCGTCCTCGAAAAGGCGACCCTGCCGCCGCTCATGGCGGACAAAAAATTCAACCGTACCCTGCTTGCCGACTTTCTGCGCCTGTACAGACTGCAGGACAAAGATCAGCAATTCCTCATCAAAAAGGGACTGGTAGACGTCATTTTCGGGAACCTCCTTTCCCACTACCCGCGGCAAAGCATCGCCCCGTCCACCAACCTCTCCACCATCGTATCCGTGCTCGGCTACATCGACAAGCACTTTGAAGAGCCCATCACCCTCGACACCATTGCCGCAGAATTCGGGTACAACAAGTATTATTTTTCGCGGCTGTTCAATACCTACATCGGCGACAGCCTGAACGGCTACATCAACATGGTGCGCGTGAACAACGTGATCGCCCGCGCCAAGAAGAGCGACGACAGCCTTGCCGATATTATTTTTGACTGCGGGTTCGATTCCATGACCACCTTTTACAGGAACTACTCCCGCTTTTACGACAGGCCGCCCACAGAAGTTATCCGTACATAAAAATAAAGAGCCGCGCGGAAGTTGGCACTTTAGCGCGGCTCTTTAAACTGAGAGCGGCACAAACGTGCCGCTCTTTTCATTATTGTATGGAGTTGTGCTTTTTGCGGTGCAGGCGGAAAAAGATCTTGGAAATTTCCACGGCAAAGAGCGGGAACAGCGAAAGCGCGATGCAGATCAGCCATTCCTTCCACGTGAGATACACGAGGCGGAACAGGGACATCAGCGGAGGTACGAACACGACCAGCGCGATGATCGCCGCAGAGGCCGCCAAAGCAAAGAACAGGTAAATGTTCCTGCCCTGCCCTCTCTTGAACACGGAATCGTAATTGGAGCGCTGGTTGAGCGCGTGCGAGAGCTGTGCGATGGAGAGCACGAGGAAGGTCATCGTCATCGCTTCGTCGTGGTCTGCATAGAGGAACTGCCCGATCCCGTATGCCGCAAGGGCGGCCGCCGCAATGAACAGTCCGTGCAGGACGATGCGGTAGATCATGCCCTTCTCAAACAGCGTTCCGCTGCGCACGGGCTTTTGCTTCATCACGTTGGTATCGGCGGGATCGATGCCCAGCGCCACCGCGGGCAGGGAGTCCGTGGCGAGGTTGATCAGCAGGACGTGCACCGCCAGAATGGGCGACTGCCAGCCGATACACACGGCGAGCAGGATGATGAGGATCTCGGCAATGTTGCCCGCCACCAGAAACTGAATGACTTTCTGAATGTTGCGGTACACGCGGCGGCCCTCGCGGATGGCGTGTTCGATGGTGGTAAAGTTGTCGTCCAGCAGGATCATGTCCGCGGCGTCCTTTGCAACGTCCGTGCCCGTGATGCCCATGGCGACGCCAATGTCCGCCTCTTTGAGGGCGGGCGAATCGTTTACGCCGTCGCCCGTCATGGCGGCGACTTCGCCCGTGCGGCGCAGCGACTGAATGATGCGCAGTTTATCCGACGGCGACACGCGCGCGAACACGACGCAGTTTTTCACCGCCTCGTCCAGCTGTTCGTCCGTCATTTCCGCAAGCTCCTGCCCGGAAATGACCGTATTCCCCTCGCGGAAAATATGCAGCTCTTTGGCGATCGCCATGGCCGTGATCTTGTGGTCGCCCGTGATCATGATGACGCGGATGCCCGCCTCGTGACAGGTCTCCACGGCCTTGATCACCTCTTTGCGCGGCGGGTCGATCATGCCGACCACGCCCACAAAGGTCATGCCCTCTTCCAGGTTGGCCGTCTCTTCTTCGGGTGCGGCATCCCACTCGCGCACGGCAAAACCGAGCAGGCGGAGCGCCTCTCCGCTCAGGCGGGTACAGAGTTCGAGAATGCGCGCCCTGTCCTCCTCCGTCATGTCGCGCACCCCGTCTTTGGTGCGGTAACGGGTGCAGAGGGGCAGCATTTCGTCCACGGCGCCCTTGGTATAGGCAATGTTTCCCCTGCCCATGCGGTTGAGCACCGTCATGCGCTTTCTGTCCGAATCGAAAGGCTGTTCAAAGAGCCTGGGGTGTTCGTCCTCGTACTTTTCCGACTCGATGCCGAACTTTTCCGCAAACAGGATGAGCGCGCCTTCCGTGGGATCGCCCAGGACGTTGCCGGGATTGTCCGGATCTTTCTTTGCATTGACGCAAAGCGCGCACCCGTCCAGAAGATCCTGATACACGCTTTGTTCGTATTTTTTGGATACGTCCTCGACTTTTGTGGGCGAACCCTGGATAAAATCGTCGCCGACGGCAACGCAGGTGACCGTCATTTTGTTGAGGGTGAGCGTACCCGTCTTGTCGCAGCAGACGACAGACGCGCTGCCCAGCGTTTCCACGGCGGGCAGGCTTTTGACCAGCGCGTTTTGTTTTGCCATGCGCTGCACGCCCAGCGCCATGATGATGGTACTGGTGGCGGGAAGCCCTTCGGGAATGATGGAAATGGCGAGGGAGATCGCGATGAAGATATAATTTACCCATGCGTCCCAGCCGTCGCGGATCAAGCCGATGGCAAAGATAAGCACGCAGACGATCAGCCCGACCACGCTTAAAATTTTGCCCACGGAATTGAGCTTGCGCTTCATGGGGGTGTCGAAATCGTCCTGTTCGTCCAGAAGATCGGCGATCTTGCCCACTTCCGTATTCATGCCCGTGCCCACGACGATGCCCGTCGCATTGCCGTACATGACGATGGAAGAACTGTATGCCATATTCACGCGGTCGCCCAAAGGCGCATCCTCGGGAAGAACGGTGACGCCGTCCTTTTCCGCGGGCACGCTCTCACCCGTGAGCGCCGCTTCCTGCACTTTCAGGTTGGAATCCTGAATGATGCGCACGTCCGCGGGAACAATGGCGCCGTCTTCCAGATAGATGATGTCGCCGGGGACGAGATCGCTGGCGGGAACCACCGATTCCTCCCCTTCACGCAGCACGCGGGCGGAAGGCGCCGTCATGTTTTTCAGCGCTTCGAGGGCATTGGCAGCCTTTTTCTCCTGCACGACGCCGACGGTCGTATTCAGGGCGATGACGGCGAGAATGACGATACATTCCGCAAGTCCTTCATCTTCCAGAAAATACATGACCAGCGAGAATGCCGCCGCGATCAGCAGAATGATGACCATGACCTCGGTCAGCTGTTCCCAGATCATTTTCCATACGCTCTTCGCCTTGGTCTGCCGCAGATTGTTTTTGCCGTATTCCTGCAGACGCTTTGCCGCCTCGGCGTCGCTCAGCCCCTTCTCACTGGTGTGGAGCTGCTGCATGACTTCGTCGCTGGTGAGCGAGTGCCAGGGCTTTCGGTTGGAGTTATCCATGATAGTCGGGTAAAAAAACCTCCTGAAAAAAAATATCACAAAAAGACATAGCCGATACGGTTATGCCTTTATGCTTTCGTTGATCGATTTATGGCTTGATCGGGCGGTTGTGCCGTCCTCCTCCATTCTCATATTTTTCCTCTGTCAGAACCTTAATGATGACATTATACAGGATTTTGCCTTTTTTGTCAACTGTTTGCGATCTTTAATCGAGCTCTATTTCGGCGAGCTCTTTGGCGGGGATCTGCCTGGAAGAAGAGTCCACCGTCTTTTTCACGAGCGCCGCCGCCTTTGCCACGGGGGCATTGGTCCCCGCGCCCGCAACGCATCCGCCGGGACAGCCCATCCCTTCGATGAGCGCGCCGTTCAGCTTGCCCATCTTGGCGAGGAGCAAAATCTTGCGGCAGTTTTCCAGCCCCTCAACGTGCTCGACATGGATCTGCGTGTCGGGATAGTACGCCTTTACGCACTTTTCGATGGCGCCCGCGACGCCGCCCGAAACGGCATATCCCCTGCCCGCGCCCGTCGCGTCGTGCATTCTGTGCGTCTCTTCGACGGCGGCAGGATCGATCCCCTTCGCCTCGAACATAGCGGAAAGCTCTTCAAACGTGATGACGAAATCCACGTCGCTCCTCACCGTGCGGCGGGAAGCTTCCAGCTTCTTTGCCGCGCAGGGCCCGATGAACACCACGCGGTGGTCGGGATGCTTTTTCTTGATGGTGCGCGCCGTGGCGACCATCGGCGTGAGCGTGTTGGAAATTTTGTCCGCAGATTCGGGGAAATAGCGGCGGATGAGCATTGCCCAGGAAGGACAGCAGGAGGTGAGCATGAAAGGCTGTTTGCCCGTTGCCACCCGCTCGGCATAGTGTTCTGCTTCCGTGGCGGCGCCCATGTCCGCGCCCAAAGCCACTTCATACACTTCGGTAAATCCCATTTGCAGCAGGGCCGCCTTGAATTTTCCCGGCGTGACCTGTTCGCCAAACTGCCCGAGATAGGCGGGCGCTACTTCGGCAATGATCTTGTCGCCGCGGCGCAATGCGCGGATCAGCTGGAAAAACTGCGATTTGTCCGCAATGGCGCCGAACGGGCAGCTGACCATGCACATCCCGCAGGAAACGCATTTGTCGGGATTGATCTTTGCCCTGCCCAGATCGTCCGATTCGATCGCCTTTACGCCGCAGGCATCCGCGCAGGGACGGCTGTGGTGTGCGATGGCATCGTACGGGCAGACGCTCTTGCACTTGCCGCATTTGATGCACTTGGATTGATCGATCACGGATTTTCCGTTGACGATGGAAACGGCGCCCTTAGGGCAGACCGCCGTGCAGGGATGCGCCACGCATCCGCGGCAGTTGTCCGTGACCTTATACATATTGGGAGAACACGCCGCGCACGCAGAGGGAATGACCTGCATCAGCGGCGGTTCGTAATATTTGTCCGCAATGTCGCTTCCGCGAAGGCCGCTGGTAAGGTGCACGGGCTGATCTTCGGGCCGCAGCGAAAGGCCCATCGAAAGGCGCACGCGCTCCGAACAGATGGCGCGCTCGCGCCAGATGCTTTCGCGGTACAGAGGTTTGTCGCCAGGGGTGATCTTGTACGGGATCGCCTCGATAGCGTCGATCATGTCTTTTTGGTCCGTTTCAAAGGCGACGCGCGCCACTTCCACGAACACCTGCCTGCGCAGTTGCTTTAAGGGTGTTAAAAGTCCTCTTTCCATTTTATTTCTCCGATATAAAAACTATTGTTCAAACCGCAGAATAATATACACTTTTTCCCCCGTTTTGTCAACCGAACGCGGGCATTCTCTCACGCCCTTGCGTACTTTTCCAGCAATTTTTTCAGTTCCTCCGCCAACTTTTGCGGCATGGGCTTTTTCAGGCGATAACGCCAGTTCCCCGATGCAACGGAAGGTACATTCATGCGCGTTTCCCCGCCCGTCAGCAAGATGTCCTGCACGGGCAGAACGCACAGCCCCGATCTGCACGAAAGCGCCAGCGCGCGCATCGCCGCGGCCTCCGCGCGGGAGGTGGAAACGTGCGCGGGGATCTTTGCCTCTCTGAGCAACGGGACAAGGATCGCGTTGAGATTTTTGCGTTCCCGATCCTGCAAATTGTTCAAAAAACCCACCAACGTATCGTTGTCGTGCGTACCTGTGTAGCAGACAGAGTTTTCCGAAATGTTCTGCGGAAGGTAGGGATTGTCCTTGTTTCCGTCAAAGGCGAACTGCAAAACCTTCATGCCGGGATACCCCGTCTTTTTCATCAGACGGTACACCCCCGCGTCCAGACTGCCGAGGTCCTCCGCAATAAACGGAAGATCGCCGAGCGCCGCTTTCGCCGCATCGAACAGCGCGATTCCGGGGCCCTTTTTCCACTTGCCGCCCATCGCCGTTTCCGCTTTTGCGTCGATCTCAAAATAGCGGTCGAACCCGCGGAAATGATCGATGCGCACCACGTCGTACAGGGAAAAGGCAAGGCGGATGCGCTCGATCCACCAGGAAAAGCCCTCCGCTTCGTGTACTTTCCAGTCGTAGACGGGGTTGCCCCACAGCTGACCAGTCGCCGAAAAATAATCGGGCGGCACCCCCGCCACCTTCCTGCGCGTGAGATTTTTATTCAGCTTGAAAAGTCGCGGATTTGCCCATACGTCTGCGGAATCATAGGCCATGTACAGAGGAATGTCCCCGATGATTTTAATGCCGAGTCCGTTGACGTACGCTTTCAGATCCTCCCATTGTCTGTAAAATTCAAACTGCACAAACAGCCAGAAATCCACCTCGTCCGCGTTTTCCGCACGGAATTTTTCCAAAGCCTCCGCCTGATGAAAGCGCAGAGGTTTTTCCCAGAAACGAAACTCCGCGTTGCCGTAGTTTTTGCGGATCGCCATGAACAGCGCATAGTCGAGAAATTCGGTTTTGGAAAAGGCGATAAACTCCGCGTCTGTCCTGTCAAAGCGGGCAAACGCCTTACGAAGAAGCGAAAAACGCTTTTCGTACGCCTCCCCGTAGTGCGCCGTTCCGTCGTTTTTGATTTTGTTTTCCGCCGCCTCCCGCTCTGTGACAAGTCCCTTTTCCGCAAGGACGTCGGGATCGATAAACAGCGGATTGCCAGAAGCGGCAAACACCGACTGATAGGGAGAATCCCCCATTCCTGTCTGTACCAGCGGCAGGATCTGCCAGTAGGAAAAGCCGCTTTTTTTAAGAAAATCGGCAAATTCCCGCGCTTCTTTGCCCATCGTTCCTACCCCGTACGCACCGGGAAGCGACGAGATGTGTAAAAGTGCGCCCGCCCTGCGGACGCTCGTGATGGGATCGGTATTCTTTTTCATACAAATCACCTGCGATCTATAAAGTTTTAGCAAAAAGCTTTACTCTTTTATTTTACCACAAATCCGCAGAATTTCAAGAAGTTTTTTATTTTTTTCTCATTTTGCTTGCGTTTTGCGCGGTTTGTTCTATATAATATAAAATAAGGAAACAGAGTATGCTTTTTCAGATCCGTTCTGCCGTAAAACCTCCCTTCGATGCGTTTTATCAGGGCAAAAAACTAAAAAGCGGAGAGGAATACGACCTCCCCCGGGAAGGAGTATCCTTACAGTTGCGCGAACACAATCCCGCCCTCGGGAAATTTTGGTTTGTCCGCATTTTCCTCGCCTTTCTCGGAGGCGTGATCGGCGGCAGATTTGAGGATTTTTCCGCCCTGCGCCGCAAACAGCGGCAGATCGACGTGCGCATCGAGGAGATCTCGGACGATGAGGTCTCGCTCGTGTGTGAAGAAAAGGAGATCCGCGCGGAGGGCGCCCGCCTTACCGTGCTGCGCGACGAGGAAGAGTTTCTCCCGCAGATCGAACGCCGCATCCGCGCATACAAAATCGGCGTGGTCGTCCTTTCCCTGCTTGCCGTTGCCGCCGCCCTCACCCTGCTGATCTTCGCTTTGGTCTGACCCTCTTTTCAAGAGTCTCTAAAAAGTTTCCCCTTCTCCGAAAATTTTTGTTTTTTCCTTTTAAAATCATTTGATTTTTTTTGAAAATATGGTATAATAAATAAGCTAAACATTTGAGTGTTCTGTTTAGATCCAGCGGCTTTCTTTCATTAGGTTCGCCGCGGTAACGGAAATCAAAACAGAATATTTATGCTACTGCGGTTCAGTTGCACCAGCTGATTCGTCGCGGTAACAGATGATTCAATTAAATAATATTGCTACTGCGGTTCAGTTGCACCGGCTGATTTGTCGCGGTAACAAATAAGGAAAGTTAATATAATATGCTACTGTGGCTCAGTTGGTAGAGCAGCTGATTCGTAATCAGCAGGTCGCCGGTTCAAGTCCGGCCAGTAGCTCCAAACAAAAAGGCATCCTTTCAGGGATGCTTTTTTGTTTGGATTTGATTGTCAGGTTTGAATCCGTCCGACCGAAGATTAAACAGACGGGGTCCCCGAAAAAAGGCGAGCCCTCCTGACGGGCTTCCCCTGCCGCATTTTTTTGGGGGTGACAATAGGTCGCCGGTTCAAGTCCGGCCAGTAGCTCCAGCACAAGCCCCCGAAAGTGTTTGGGGGCTTTGTTTTGGCCACTGCCCGCACTTCCGAAATAACGTGACGCGATTGCGCCTTCAGCGATCAATCGCTGTTCCGTCGCGGCTCTTCCGCCGCTCCTTACAAGTCCGGCCAGTAGCTCCAGCACAAGCCCCCGAAAGTGTTTGGGGGCTTTGTT
>ERZ1090865.696-NODE-696-length-18453-cov-10.158278_pt1 | contig 18453 bp, 13 predicted proteins | sample MGYA00478478_ERZ1090865 | MGnify/ENA primary metagenome ERZ1090865 (study PRJEB33644, sample SAMEA5815715) | chicken gut metagenome | biome: Chicken; feature: Gastrointestinal Tract; material: Caecum | place: Ireland | collected 2019-01-01 | study: A study of the... | reverse complement strand
GTGGAGCACAAGAACTACATCCACGAAGTGGGCCAGGATCTGCCCGAGATCCTGGCCTGGAAGTGGGAGTCCTGAGGAAGGCTGCAGAGATCAGCCTGTCAGGGTAGACCCGGGCCTGAAATCCTTCACCCGGCCCGCTTTCCTTCGTAAAGCATGATGCTGCCAATATAAACCGGGAGCCAATCTCATCTGAAGATTGGCTCCCGGTTTTTCATTTTGATGAAAAGGAACGCCTTTCCCGCGGCGACAACCGTTCCTCTCCGCTGCCTTACAATGCAACGTATGAACGAAAAACAGGCAGGGCAGAGCGATGTGCAGAAAATGTGCAAAAATGTGCAGGCGCGGAGATTTGCCGACAAAAAAGAAAAAACCTCACGTAAAAACGTGAGGTTTTGGTGCGCCCGCAGGAACTCGAATCCTGGACCCTCTGATTAAAAGTCAGATGCTCTACCAACTGAGCTACGGGCACATATTGCTGCAGATTCTGTGAATTACAGCCTTAATAGTATACCAAGGCCGGACGGGTTTGTCAAGATGTTTTTCCTGGCAAATCCGCAAAAATCTGCGCACTTTTCCACAGCCGCCCTTGCCAAACCGATGGCGGCGCGGTATAATACATCTTTAGAATATAAACCGTAAAGGGGAATGGAAATATGGAAACTTTGGGCAACCTGCGCCGTACCCGTTACTGCGGGGAGGTCAGCCTGGCCGATGCCGGTCAGGAGATGACCGTCTGCGGCTCCATCGCCCGTGCCCGCGACAAGGGCGGCATTATCTTTGCCGACCTGCGCGATACCACCGGCATTCTGCAGCTGGTGTTCGACGAGGATACGCCGAAGGAGGTCTTCGCCAAGGCGGAGAGCCTCAAGAGCGAATATGTGGTGATCTGCCGCGGCAAGCTGAGGGAGCGCGCCTCCAAGACCGACAAGATCGCCACCGGCGACGTGGAGCTTTACGTCTCGGAGCTGCGGGTGCTCAGCGAAGCCCAGACCCCGCCCTTCGAGATCCGGGATGAGATCAACGTCAACGACGATCTGCGGCTGCGCTACCGGTATCTGGACCTGCGCCGTCCTTCCATGCATGAACCCATCGTGCTGCGCAGCAAGATCATGCAGATCATCCGCAGCTACTTCACCGACAATCATTTCACCGAGATCGAGACGCCCACCCTCATCAAATCCACGCCGGAGGGCGCCCGTGACTATCTGGTGCCCAGCCGTGTGCAGCCGGGACACTTCTATGCGCTGCCCCAGAGCCCCCAGCTCTACAAGCAGATCCTGATGCTGTCCGGCTTTGACCGCTACTTCCAGATCGCCCGCTGCTACCGCGACGAGGACCTGCGCGCCGACCGTCAGCCCGAGTTCACCCAGGTGGACGAGGAGATGTCCTTTGTCACCGAGGACGATATCATGACGGTGAACGAGGGCCTGCTCAAGCGGCTGTGGAAGGAGATGCTGGGCATCGACCTGGTGACGCCCTTCCAGCGGATGCCCTGGGACGAGGCCATGGGCCGCTTCGGCTCCGACAAGCCGGATACCCGTTTCGGCCTGGAGATCCAGGACGTGACTTCGGTGTTTGCCCACACCGAGTTCAAACCCTTTGCCGCCGTCATTGAGGCGAAGGGCACCATCCGTGCCATCAATGCCAAGGGTCTGGCCGACAAGCTGAGCCGCAAGAACATCGACAAGCTGGGCGACGTGGCCAAGACCTACGGCGCCAAGGGACTGGCCTACAGCCGCCTGACCGCCGACGGCACCTCCTCCAGCTTTGAAAAGTTCCTCACCGAGGAGGAAAAGACTGCCCTGTATGCAGCTCTGGGCGCCGAGACCGGCGACGTGCTGCTGCTGGTCAGCGATGCCGACTGGGTCAAGGCCTGCACGGCCCTGGGTCAGGTGCGTCTGGACATTGCCCGCAAGCACGGCCTCATCGACAACGACAAGTTCAACTTCCTGTGGGTGGTGGACTTCCCGCTGTTTGAGTACAGCGAGCAGGAGGGCCGCTGGATGGCAATGCACCATCCCTTCACCATGCCCAAGGCCGAGGATATCGACAAGGTGGAGACCGATCCCGGTGCCTGCCATGCCGTGGCCTACGACATCGTGCTCAACGGCGTGGAGCTGGGCGGCGGCTCCATGCGTATCAATGATCCGGCCCTGCAGGACCGCATGTTCAAGGCCCTGGGCTTCACCGAGGAGAAAGCCCGCGCCAGCTTCGGCTTCCTGATGGATGCCTACAAGTTCGGTGCGCCGCCCCACGGCGGTATGGCCTACGGCCTGGACCGCATGGTCATGCTGATGCTCAAGAAGGACTCCATCCGCGATGTCATCGCCTTCCCCAAGGTGCAGAACGCCGGCGAGCCCATGAGCGGCGCCCCCGATGTGGTGGACGAGAAGCAGCTGGCCGATCTGTCCATTGCGCTGACCCTGCCCGAAAAAGAATAATATGAACAAAAGCCCTGTGCCGTACCGGCACAGGGCTTTTTGCAAGACAAGGCCCCTGCCGCATGGCGGGGGCCTTGCTGTGGTATCAGTATTTGGGTTTGGCGTCATCCGTCGGGGGAGCGGAAGGGGCCGGCGGTGTGCTGTAGGTGGCCGGACCGGAAGGGGGCGAAGCCGGTTTGGGAGGGCGGGGATGCCGGACGCGATGGCGGCGGGCCAGGGCGCGGACGACCAGCACCACGATCACCGCCAGAAGCAGCAGCGGCCACAGGTAGACCAGCGTCAGCACCAGCCCCTGCAGGAAGAGAACAAAGCCGCTCCAGCCGCCCCGGAACGCCTCGGCCAACCGGCCGGGGAAGGTGGTGGCGGTGGGGGTCAGGGTGGCGACCTCCCGCAGGGAGATGTCCACGGTGGAGTAGGTGACCTGCCCGCTCAGCGTGCGCATCTGCCGGGTGTAGCTTTCCAGCTGGTACTGCACGTCGGAGAGCTGGCTCTCGATCTCCAGCAGGTCGGCGGTGGTCTCCGCCTGGGCCGCCAGCTCGTTGAGCCGGTCGCGCTGATTCTCCAGGGAATCAAGCCGTGCCTGCAGATCGATGTAGTCGCTGGTGACGTTCTCGGCGTTCTCCTCCAGGTTCAAAACACTGCCGCTCTCCCCGGCCTGGGCGAGAAAGGCACTGTAGTTATCCACCGGCACCCGCACGGTGTAGCTGGCGCGGCGGTCGCGGTCCTCGGCGCTGCCGCTGAGCTGGCTGTACTCCAGCCAGGCACCGTTGGCATCCACCGCCGCCAGCAGGGTGTCCCGGGCAGCATCAAAATCGGTGGACTCCAGGGAAAGGGTGGCGCGGTAGATGATCTTCTGGGCCGTCTCATCGGTGGCGGTACCCTCGGGCAGCAGGGCACTCTCGGCACCGCCGGCCTCCTGGGCCATGGCGGCGTCGCTGCTCATCTCGTAGGTGGCCTCGACGCTGGCGCTGCCGCTGTTGGAGCCGCAGCCGGCCAGCAGGAAGGCGGCCAGCAGAGCGGCCCCCAGGCGGGAAACTTTTCGTTTCATCGGTAAACCTCCTCTCGCAAGGGCATACAGCCCGTACCGTTTCTTCTGTGGTTTCAGTATACCATAAAAAGCGGGCACAGAAAATGACAGCTTGCCAACAAAATGGCAACAAAAAAGGAACAGAATGAACACTTCAGCCTGTTCCTTGCAAAGCCGCGATTAGTCCGCTTTCTGTCCCAGCAGCTTGAGGTCGTCGTTGTCGGCAAAGGCGACGGCGGCGTACCCGGCCGCTTCCAGCGTGCCGAACTGCTTGCCCAGCTTCTTGGCCTGGGGCAGCACCGTCACATCGTAGTCGGCGCGCAGCTTCTTGGCCTTGGCCAGCACATCGGCAAAGTCGGCGTCCTTGCAGTAGAGCAGAGCCAGCCGCGGTTTGGCGCCGGGAATCTGGTAGCCCTGCTCCAGCAGGATGCCGCAGACCCGCTCGAAACCGATGGAAAAGCCCACCGCCGGCACCTGCTGGCCGATGAACTTGCCCACCATGTTGTCGTACCGGCCGCCGCCGGCCACCGCACCGCTGAACTGCGGGCAGGTGACTTCAAACACCATGCCGGTGTAGTAGCCCTGGCCGCGCACCAGGCTGGGGGCGTAGGCAATGCCATACCGCCCGCCGGCAATCTTCTCGCTGGTGGCAATGACATACCGCAGATCGGCGGTGAGGGCCTCGTCGTCCACCTTGGCGGCCACGGTGTCCAGGCTGAAGTCACCGGCGCGCAGGAACTCGTCCAGCGCCGCCACGGCCTCGGGGGCAAAGCCCTTCTCGGTCAGTTCGTTCTTCACGCCGTCGGCGCCGATCTTGTCCAGCTTGTCGAAGCTGATGCAGACCGAATCCAGATCTTCAGCGGCGAAGCCCATCTTCTCCAGCATGGCCCGCAGGATGCGCCGGTCATTGATGTTGACGGTGAAGCCGGTGAAGCCGATGGTCAGCAGCGCCCGGGCGGTCACGTCGATGAGCTCCACTTCAGCGTTGGGGCTGGAATCCCCCAGAATGTCGATGTCGCACTGGACAAACTCCCGCAGGCGACCCTTCTGGGGACGCTCGGCGCGGTAGACGCGGTCGGTCTGGATGACCTTGAAGGGGGTGGGCAGCTCGTTGCGGTTGGCTGCGTAGTAGCGGGAGAGCGGCAGCGTCAGGTCATAGCGCAGACCCATGTCGGACAGCTGCTTTTCGTCGCCGGTGGCCAGCGCCTTTTCCAGCTTGTCGCCGCGCTTGAGCACCTTGAAGATCAGGTTGAGGTTGTCGCCGCCGTCGCTCTTGTCCAGGTTCTCCATGTCCTCCAGGATGGGGGTGGAGATGCGCTGGAAACCGGCGGCGCGGTAGGTGGCCAGGATCTGGCCCTGGATATAATCGCGAAGCGCCTGCTCACGGGGCAGCAGATCGCGCATGCCTTTTAACGGCTGGGTTTTCATCGGGAAGGACTCCTTACACTTTATAGAATGGTATCATGATAAACTTCCCGCCGCATTTTGTCAATGCAAACCGGCCATACTGGAAGGGCAGGGGAGGGATCTTTTGTGGAAAAACAAAACCGTGGACCGTACATTCTGGCGGCCGGGGCCGGGGTGCAGCTGCTCACCGGCATCCCGGCGGCATGGGGTGCCTTCCAGCGGCCGGTCATGCAGGGGTACGGCCTGTCCCGGGGGCAGGCCATGCTGGTGTTTGCGGTGCTGGTGGCCTCCTACGGTGTGGGCTGTGCGGCAGGCGGCCTTCTGCAGGACCGCCGCGGCCCCCGCACGGCCGGGCTGTGGGGCACCGGGCTGCTGGCGGGGGGATTCCTGGCCGCCGCCCTGGTGCCGCCTGGCAATGCGCCGCTCTTCCTGCTGGCCTACAGCCTGCCTGCCGGGGTGGGCAGCGCCTTCCTGGCCCCGGCGGTGCTGGCCTGCGCCCAGAAATGGTACCAGAACAAAAAGGGATGGGCCACCGGCGTGACCGGGGTGGCCATGGGACTTTCCGGCGCCTTTTACACGCTGTTTGTCCGTCTGGTGGCCGGGCATTGGGGCATCCGGGTCTGTTTCGCGGCGCTGGGCCTGCTGATGCTGGCGGTCTGCGGCAGCGGCGCGGCCATCCTGCAGGACCCGCCCGCCGCAGGGCAGGGGGAAGCCTTACAGGGACTGGACCGCAAGCAGATGATCCGCACCCCCCAGTACAAACTCTGCGTGGCCGCGGTGGCCCTCAGCGCCCCGCCGGTGCTGCTCTTCAGCCCCGAAATCTACACCATCGCCGCCGACCGCGGCCTGCCGGAAACCTTTGTGCCCTTCAGCATCGTGCTGGGCTCAGCCGCCAGCGCGGCGGGACGGCTGCTCTGCCCGGCGGGCAGCGACCACTGGGGCCGCAAGCGGGTGCTGTACGCCGTCTACCTGGGCCTGGCGGCGGGTTCCGCCTGGTTCGCCTTTGCCCGGGAAGGCTGGGTGCTGGCCTCCTATGCCTTGCTCACCTTCTTCTACTCGGGCGGTGCCGCCGTGCAGCCCGCCCTCAACACCGATCTGTTCGGTCTGCGCCATGCGGGGGTCAATTACGGCTTCATTGCCCTGGGCATGAGCGCCGGCAGCCTGTTGAGCTATCTCGGCAGCCAGGCCCTGCCGCTGTCGGCGCGGCACTGGCTGGCGGGAGGCTGCGCCCTGGCGGGGTTATTCTGTGTACGTCTTGTAAAACCTGTGGAAAAATCTTGAAATGGAGCGTTGGAACGTGTACACTATATAAGTTATCCCTTTTTGCAACCGATTCCAAAGGAGGACCCATGCAGCAAACCCAACAGCTGCGGCAGCTCGCAGCGCGCTCCGCCACCGCCTTTCTGCTGGCGGTGCTCTGCGTCTACCCGTTGTACATCGATAAATTTTCCAATCTGGGCGTCGTCAAGTTCACCGGCGTATGCACCCTCTCCTGGGCGTTCTGCCTCTGGCTGGGGGCGCTGGCCCTGGTGGGCGCTGTGCCCCGCCCGGGACGCTTGCCCGCCCGGGACACCACTCTCTGGTCACTGGGGGCCTTCGTGCTGACGACGCTGGTCTCCACGGCCGGGTCCCTGTCGCCCACAGCCTCCTTCTGGGGGCTGGGCGGCTACTACGGCGGCCTTATGATGGTGCTGTTCACGGCGGCCGGCTACCTGGCGGTGCGCGCCTTTGCACCCCAGGGCATCCTGAACGGCCTGACCTTCTGTGTGGGCATCACCACCGCCATCGTCACGGTGCTCTATGTGCTCAACATCTTCAACATTGACCTCATCGGTACCTACGCCAACACGGCCGTGGTGGAGCGGGCCCAGTTCTTCTCCACGCTGGGCCAGAAAAATTTCAACTCCGGCTTCATGGCTCTGGCACTGCCGCTGGTCTTTTATGCCTTTCTGGTGGCCCGCGGGGTACGGCATACCCTGTTCTATGGCGTGCCGGCCTTCTTCGGCGGGCTGGCTCTGGCGGTGGTGGATGCCGAGGGCCTGGCCCTGGGCATCGGCGCGGCGGTGCTGGTGCTGATCTGCCAGAAGATGTTCACCACCCGCACGCTGCGGCGCATGGCAGTAATCGGCGCCTTCTTCTTCTTCCACGCCGGATGGATGCAGTACATGCGCACCCATGTGTATACCCAGGGCGGCAAGCCCATGCTGGCGGCGCTGGGCCACATGGGGCTGGAGGGCCTGGCCGTCTGCACGATTCTGTGGGCGGTACTGCGGTTTGGCCTGCACCGGCGGGAGATCCCCCTCTGGAAGGCCGGCCGGGTGGTGGCGGCGGTGGCTGTCACCGCCATCGTGCTGCTCTACGCTCTGGCCAACTTCTGGCCGGGCTTCCCCAGTCTGGGCCGGCTGGACGACATTCTGGTCATCAACGATGACTGGGGTACCTACCGTGGCACCGCCTGGCGGATCACCTGGAGCACCTGGCTGGATCAGCCGCTGTGGCGCAAGATCATCGGTGTGGGCACCGGCATGATGCACACCGCCATGATGGCCTGGGCGGGCAGCGATGTGACCGAGCGCATGAAAACCTTCTATGCGGCCCACAATGAGTATCTGGAACAGCTGCTCACCACCGGGCTGCTGGGGCTGGCGGCCTGGGTATGGTTTGCCGTCTCCCACCTGCGGTGTGCTGCCAAAAACTGGCTGCGGCCCGGCGTGGCGCCGGTGACGCTGGCCCTGGTCAGCTACCTGGCCCACGCGATCGTGTCCATCCGGGTGTCCATGATCTTCCCCGAAGTGATGCTGCTCTTTGCACTGCTGACGGTCTTCTGCCGTCCGCCCGAGACGGAGGAACACCCCGCCGAAAAGTCCCGCCACGGCAAGGGGAAAAAGGCAAAGTCGGAAACACAGCCCGCCCCGGGCCTTGTGCGGCTGTGGGCTCCGCCCGCCGCGGCGGCCATCCTGATGATGGCGGTGTGTGGCGCGGCATCCCGGGTGATCTTCGGGTTCCTGTTTTGAGAAAAAGGGGAAAACGGGCGAAAAAACAAGGAGTTAGCTTTTGCTAACATCTTGCAAAACGCACGGCGACCCTTTATAATAAACTTAGCTGTGAAAAGCCTAACAATATGCAAAGGAGAGAAAATTATGATCGAATACTCCGCACAGGTCAATAACATGTGCCCGATCACAAAAGGGCCCAAGCACGGTCCCGCGCCCATTCCCGAAGAGGGCGAATGGGTAAAGGCCTATAAAATTGAGGACATCAGCGGCTATACCCACGGTGTGGGCTGGTGCGCTCCTCAGCAGGGCACCTGCAAGCTCAGCCTGAACATCAAGAACGGCATCATCGAGGAAGCCCTGGTCGAGACCATCGGCTGCTCCGGCATGACCCACTCCGCCGCCATGGCCGGTGAGATCCTGCCCGGCAAGACCATTCTGGAAGCGCTGAACACCGACCTGGTGTGCGATGCCATCAACGTGGCCATGCGTGAGCTGTTCCTGCAGATCGTCTACGGCCGCAGCCAGACCGCTTTCTCCGAGAACGGCCTGCCCATCGGCGCCGGCCTGGATGACCTGGGCAAGGGTCTGCGCAGCATGACCGGCACCATTTTCTCCACCAAGGCCAAGGGCGTTCGTTACCTCGAACTGACCGAGGGCTACATCCTCCAGACCGCTCTCGACAAGGACAACCAGGTCATCGGCTACAAGTTTGTCCACCTGGGCAAGATGATGGACGCCATCCGTCACGGCACCGATCCCAAGACCGCCTACGAGAAGAACATCGGTACCTACGGCCGCTTCAGCGCCGAGCAGGGTGCTGTCAAGTGGATCGACCCGCGTGAAGAATAAGAGAGGGAGGAACAGATACTATGGCTACTTTTGAATCCCAAGAGCGCCGGATGCCCAAAATTAACGAGTGCCTGAAAGCCAACGGCCTCGAGTCTCTGGACGCCTGCAACGAAATGCTCCTTGCCAAGGGCATCGACTGCGACAAGATCGTTCGCGGCGTTCAGCCCATCTGCTTTGATAACGCTGTCTGGGCTTACACCCTGGGCACCGCTATCGCCGTCAAGCGCGGCCTGAAGAGCGCCGCCGACTGCGCCGCCGCCATCGGCGAGGGCCTGGAAGCCTTCACCGTGCCCGGCTCCGTTGCCGAGCAGCGTCATGTCGGCCTGGGCCATGGCAACCTGGGCGCCATGCTGCTGCATGAGGACACCCATTGCTTCTGCTTCCTGGCCGGCCACGAGTCCTTCGCTGCCGCCGAGGGCGCCATCGGCATTGCCCGTACCGCCAACAAGGTCCGCAAGGAGCCCCTGCGTGTTATCCTGAACGGCCTGGGCAAGGACGCCGCCATGATCATCAGCCGTATCAACGGCTTCACCTACGTCAAGACTGATTTCGACTTCAAGACCGGCGAGGTCAAGGTTGTCGAGACCACTCCGTACTCCGATGGCGAGCGCGCTGCCGTCAAGTGCTACGGCGCCAACGACGTTCTGGAAGGCGTTGCCATCATGAAGATGGAGGGTGTTGAGGTTTCCATCACCGGTAACTCCACCAACCCCACCCGCTTCCAGCACCTGGTAGCCGGCACCTACAAGAAGTGGGCCATCGAGAACGGCAAGAAGTACTTCTCCGTCGCTTCCGGCGGCGGCACGGGCCGTACCCTGCATCCCGACAACGTGGCTGCCGGTCCCGCTTCCTACGGTCTGACCGACTCCATGGGCCGTATGCACGGCGATGCCCAGTTCGCTGGTTCTTCCTCTGTGCCTGCCCACGTTGAGATGATGGGTCTGATCGGCGCCGGCAACAACCCGATGGTCGGCATGACCGTCGCCTGCGCGGTTGCCGCTGCTCAGGCCAACGCCTGATCTCCTTTGCAAACTGCATACTGACTGCCGCCGCCCGGCTCTGCGCCGGGCGGCGGCTTTTGCTTTTGAAAGATTTGTAAACTCTTGTGCAATACTTGCCCCGGCGGGATGCAGGGTGTATAATAGGACTGTATATGTGAAAATGCGGGAGGGGTGTGCCATGCCACGCAAAGAAGGTCAAAAACGCAAACTGCTTGTCCTTTTGGAGATCCTGGCCCGGGAGACGGACGAAAAGCATCCGTTGAGCGTGCCGCAGCTGGTGGAAAAGCTGCAGGAACACGGCATTGAGGCCGAGCGCAAGAGTGTCTACGGCGATCTGAACACCCTGAACAGCCTGCCCGATGCCCCCTACGAGATCGTGCAGCTGCGCGGCCGCGGCGGCGGCTACTATATGACCGATGTGCTGTTTGAACTGGCCGAACTCAAACTGCTGGTGGATGCCGTCTACGCCAGCAAGTTCATCACGGCCCGGAAATCCAAGACGCTGATCGACAAGCTGGGACAGTTCACCTCGCGCTACCGCCAGGCGGAGCTGGACCGTAAAGTGCTGGTCAGCGGCCGGATCAAGAGCACCGACGAGAAGATCCTTTATACGGTGGACGCGCTGCACACGGCCATCACGGCAGGGGAGCAGGTCCAGTTCAAGTACTGCGAGTGGAGCCTGGAGAAAAATATGGTGCCGCGCCACGACGGCCAGCTCTACCAGGTCAGTCCCTGGGTGCTGGTGTGGGAGAACGGCAACTACTATCTCATTGCCTACACCGAGGGCCGCCTCAAGCACTACCGGGTGGACAAGATGCAGAATGTGCATCAGCTGGCCGGCAGCAAGCGGGAAGGCGCCGCCGAGTACGCCGAGTTTGATGTGAATACCTACATGCAGCAGATGTTCGGCATGTTCAACGGCCCGCTGAAAAAGGTGACGCTGCTGTGTGAAAACCGGTTTGCCGGGGCGATGATCGACCGCTTCGGCACCGGGCCGATCCTCAATCCCTGCGAGGACGGGGAACACTTTACCATGACGGCGGAAATCCAGGTCAGCCCCCAGTTCTTCGGCTGGGTGGCGGGCTTTGGCACCGGCGTGGTGGTGGCGGGGCCGCCGGAGGTCCGCGCCGAGATGAAAAAAACGCTGGATCGTCTGCAGGAGCTCTATCGCTGATTGCAAACCGGGGCAAAATATGGTATGCTGATATGATACACTCCCCGCGTGGCAGCGGCAGGAAGGACCGCTCCGGCGGTCGGCAACCAATCTCGTAAGGAGGGCACCTCCGGTGCTGGAAAAGAACCAACGATACAAAAATATACTCAGCGGCCTGCTGGACGCGGTGCTGCTGTTTGCCGGTTTTCTGCTGGCCAACTATGTGCGCTTCAATTACGTCCGCTTCTTTGAGCCGGGCGGTGCCGGGCCGGCGTTGGATGTGGCCCGGGACCCCCGCAACCTGCTGGCCGGAACGGTCACCTCACTGGTGCTGGTGCTGGTCTACTGGGTGGCGGGCATCTACAACAATTCCCGGATGCGCGGCCTTTCGGTGCGCTGCACCCGCATAGCCATCATCAACGCGGGCGGCATCCTGGGATTTGTCTTCATCCTCTATCTGATGCACCTGGACGACTACTCCCGTGTGGTGCTGGGCCTGTTCTACTGCTTCTCCACCGCTCTGGTGGTCATCAAGCGGCTGATCCGCCGCTGGTATGACCGTGCCCGCCGCCGCAGGGGGCTGGGGCTGCGACATATCCTGCTGGTGGGCGGCGGCAAGTCGGCGGCTCTCTACCTGCGGGCACTGGAACACAACCCCTATTATGGCTTCACGGTGGACGGGTATCTCTCGCCTCTGGAGGAGCCGGGGCTGGGGGTGCCCTACTTCGGCGGTTACGACAAGCTGGACGAATGCCTGGAGAATCCCGGTATTGACGAGGTGGTGGTGGCGCTGGAAGCCGACGAGATCCAGATGCTGCCCCGCACCTTTGCCGCCTGCGACAAGCACGGCACCCGCATCACCATGGTGCCCTTTTACAGTGATTATCTGCCGGCCCGTCCCACCATCGACGTGCTGGACGAGTGCAAACTCATCAATGTGCGGCAGACCCCCTTTGACAATATCCTCAACGCCGCCGTCAAGCGCGGACTGGACATTGTGGGCAGCCTGATTCTCATTGTGCTGACCAGCCCCGTGATGCTGGTCACGGCCATCGGCGTCAAGCTGTCCAGCCCCGGGCCGGTGATTTTCCGGCAGGAGCGGGTAGGGCTGAACAAGAAGCCCTTCATGATGTACAAGTTCCGCTCCATGCGGGTGAACGCCAAACAGCAGACCGGCTGGTCTACCGACTACGACCCCCGCAAGACGCGGTTCGGCAGTCTGATCCGCAAGTTCAGCCTGGACGAGCTGCCCCAGTTCTTCAACGTGCTGAAAGGGGACATGTCCCTGGTGGGACCGCGCCCCGAGGTGCCCTTCCATGTGGAGCATTTCAAGGAGGAGATCCCCCGGTATCTGGTGCGGCAGCAGGTCCGCCCCGGCTGCACGGGTTGGGCGCAGATCCACGGCCTGCGGGGGGATACCGACATTGCCGAGCGCATCCGCTATGATATCTGGTACATCGAGAACTGGACTGTGGCGCTGGATATCAAGATCATCTTCCGCACGGTGTTCGGCGGCAAGATGATCAACGACGAAAAAATACAGTGATCCCACTGGAAACCGGGTGAGAGTTTATGAGCAAGACAGAACCGAAAGTTGCCATTGTACACGACTGGCTGGTGGCCTATGCCGGCGCCGACCGGGTGGTGGACTGCATGCACCATGTGTTCCCCAACGCGGTGATCTATACGCTGGTCTACGACGAGAAGAAGATGCCGGCCTGGTTCAAGGATTACGACATCCGCACCACCTGGGTGCAGAGGATTCCCTTTGCCACCCGGATTTATAAAAATCTGCTGCCGCTGATGCCCGGTGCCTTCGAGGCGCTGGACCTGTCGGAGTACGATCTGGTGCTGTCCTCCTCGTCCTCCTGCGCCAAGGGTGTCATCACCCGGCCGGACGCGGTACATATCTGCTACTGCCATACGCCCACCCGCTATGTGTGGGATTTCTACTATACCTACCGGGACAACGCCAACTGGCTGGTGAAGGCCGTCATGCCCCATCAGATCCACAAGATGCGCGTCTGGGACAAGTGTGCCGCCGACCGGGTGGATTATTTTATCGCCAACTCCCACTACATTGCCCAGCGCATCAAAAAGTACTATCGCCGGGACAGCGACGTGATCTATCCCTGCTGCCACATCAATGAGGCACCCTTCGTGAAGAAGGAGGACTTCTACCTGGTAGTGGGCCGTCTGACCTGGTACAAGCGGGTGGATCTGGCGGTGGCCGCCTGCACCAAGCTGGGCAAGCGGCTCGTCGTCATCGGCGGCGGCGGGGAGGAAGGCAAGCTCAAGGCCATGGCCGGGCCCACCATTGAATTCAAGGGCGGTGGCCTCAGCGACGAGGAGGTGCGCGGGTACTACCTGCGGGCCAAGGCGTTCCTCTTCCCCGGGGAGGAAGATTTCGGCATCACGCCGGTGGAGGCCCAGTCGGCGGGCACGCCGGTGCTGGCCTACGGCCGCGGCGGCGCCTGCGAGACAGTGCTGCCCGGTAAGACCGGCTACTGGTTCCACGAGCAGACGCCCGACAGCCTGATGCGCTGCATCGAAGTGTTCGAGCGGGACGGCGTGGCCTACACCAAGGAAGAGATCCGGGAACACAGCCGCTCTTTCAGCGAAGCGCGGTTTGAGAAGGAGCTGGGAGAATACTGCGCCCGGCGCATGGCAGACTGGCAGCAGGAACTGCTGGGTTGCTCCCACTGGCAGAAGGAGGAAATGGATTGAACCCCATTGTCATCAACGGCACCGTGCTGTGCGACAACATCACCGGCATCCCGCGCTACGTGTATGAGACGGTCACCCGGCTGGACACCCTGCTGGAGGGGACCGGCCTGGATGTGCGCATCGCCTACCGGGACGACGGCCGTCCCATCCACCTGCCGGAACTGAAAAACATCCGGCTGGTGCCCCTCAAGGCGGTGAAGTATTTTTACAACATGGCGGTGCTGCCGGCCTATCTGCGGCGCAACCACGCCTTCTTTGTGGGACTGGCCAGCGATATGCTCATGACCCGCCGCAGCGTGGTGGTGCTGCACGACATCCGCCCGCTGGTGATGGATACCGACCGGGGCTTTTTCCGGTTCAAGTTCTGGGTACACTGCCTGTCCACCAAATGGTTTGCCCAGAAGGTGTACACCGTCAGTGAGGACCAGCGCCGGCTCATCAGCGACAAGCTGGGCATTCCCCTGGACAAGATCGGGGTGACCTACAACGGCTGGGAGCATATGAAGCAGGTGACCCCTGACGAGAGCATCTTCGACAAGCTGCCCGGCGTGACGAAAGGGGAATACTTCTACGCCCTGGGCAGTCTTGCCAAGCACAAGAACTTCAAGTGGATCCGGGAGGTGGCCCGCCGCAATCCCGACAAGACCTTTGTGGTGGCGGGGGGCAAGGACCTGCGTGCCTTCGGTGACGATGCCGAGGCCAGGGACACCGCCAACGTGTTTTATCCGGGCTATGTCAGCGATGCCGAGAATGCGGCGCTGATGCAGCACTGCAAGCTGTTCCTCCATCCGGCCGTTTTTGAGGGCTTCGGCATTCCGCCGCTGGAAGCGCTGGCCCTGGGGGCGCCCATCGCCCTGGCCCGGGCCAGCTGCCTGCCGGAACTGTACGGCGACACCGCCCGCTACTTTGACCCCTACGATTACGAGGTGGATCTGGACGCCCTGGCGGCCCAGCCGGTGGCTCCGCCCGACAAAGTGCTGGAAAAATACAGCTGGGACAAGACGGCGGCCTTCTGGCTGGAACAGATCAAACGGTACGCGGCGCAGTAATCTTCTGGTTCGCCGGACCCAAAGGGAAGGATAGAAAATCGGTATGATCATTGCGGCATTGCTGACGACGGCGCTGATGGCGCTGCTCTTCGGGCTGCTGCCGGCGGGCCTCGCCGGGCGGCAGATCCGGGGACGGGATCTGGGCTGGACCATCGGCCTCTGGCTGGCGGTCTGGCTGTTTGCGCTGTGCGCCTACCACCGCCCCGGCATCACGGTGGGCTTTGACGGGTTCCGCCTGGCGGCCCTCACGGCCATGACCGGCTGGGCAGGGCTCTGCACAGCGGGGCTCCGCCACTTCGGGCGCCGGGGAGCCAGGTTCGTGCTGCCGCTGCTGGCGGTGCTGGCAGCCGGCACGGAACTGTTTGTCTGCAATGTGACCTACTTCAACACCCACAGCTATGAGCCGTTCCAGCTCATGGACTACCTGGACCCCAACGTGAATGTGGAGCGGGGCAACGGCACCATCTCCCTGGAGGAGGGGCGCACCTACCTGCGTTTTCTCGACGTGGACCGGCCTGTCTACAACCTTCACCTGGACAACCTCACCAACGACGACACTGACCCGCTCCATGCGGACAGTGCCTTTGCCTTTGCCGTGGAGGGCACCGACGAGGCCAACAGTCAGCTGGTCCGTTTCGGCAGCTGGGAGGTGGCGCCCCAGGCGGCGCGCACCCACACCATCAGCCTGGACCTGACCGGCAATGCGGGCATGCTGGTGCTGCAGGCCAGCGGGTACAGCAGCACCTATGCCCAGTATCCGGTGGCTTTTACTGTCACCGGCATCACGGCCAATATGCCCCGGCCGCTGCAGCTTTCCCTGCTGCGGTTCGCCGCGCTGTGGCTGCTCTTCGGAAGTGTTTATCTGCTGCGGCCCCGCAGCGGCCTGTGGCAGCGCCGCTGGCTGGCGGGCAACCTCTGTGACCGCGCAGCCGCCACCGTGCTGGGCTTGATTCTCGCAGCCTTTGTGGTGGTGGTACCCTTCTGGGAACCCGGCAATTCCGGACTGGCCACCGCCACCTACAACACCGGCTACTGGGACGGGGAGAGCACCGTCAGTTTTGTCTACCAGCAGTACGGCGCGCTGGCCCACAGCCTGCTCAACGGCCGCCTCGACCTGGAGGAGGATCCGCCCACGGAACTGCTGGCCATGGACAACCCCTACGACGCCTCCGCCCGGGACGCGCTGAACATCCAGGGCGGCCGCTGGGACCATGCCTTTTATAACGGGCGGTATTACGTCTATTTCGGCATTGTGCCCTGCCTGCTGTTCCAGCTTCCCTTTGAAGCCATCACCGGCATCCAGAATCTGGCCTATGCCCCCTGTATGGTGATCCTGGGCCTGGTGTTCCTGATCAGCTGCTACGGAATTTTGAGCCAGGTGGTGCGCCGCTGGTTCCCCCAGGCATCAACCGCTGCCTACCTGCTTTGCGTGGCGGCGCTGGTGCTGGGCAGTCAGCTGTATTCGCTCTTGATCCGCCCCTATATTTATGAGTACGCCATCCTGTGCGGCGCAGCCCTGCTGATGTTGGGGCTGTGGCTCTGGCTGGCAGCCGCCAGTACGCCGGTCAACCACGGCGGGGTGCTCACGGTGCGTCTGGCCCTGGGCAGCCTGTGTGTGGCGCTGGTGGCCGGATGCCGTCCCCAGATGGAACTGTTCGCCCTGCTGGCACTGCCCATCTTCTGGAACCGCTACATCGTCCACGGACGGCTGCGCAGCCGTGCCGGCGTGCGGGAGGCGGTGGCCTTCCTGCTGCCCGTTGTGGTGGTGGCCGCGGGCCTGATGTGGTATAACTATGCCCGCTTCGGTTCTCCCTTTGATTTCGGTGCCACCTACAATATTACCGGCAATGATATGACCAAGCGCGGCTTCAATGTGGTGCGCATCGGTCCGGCGGTCTTCACCAGCCTGCTGGACCTGCCCCGGCTGCAGAGCGTATTTCCCTATCTGCAGGAGACCGATGTGTCCACCAATGCGGTCATTCTGACCATCAGCGAAAAATTCTGCGGCGGCATGCTGGCAGCCACCCCCTTTACCTGGGCGCTGCTGCTGCCGGCGCTGCCGCTGGCACGGCGCAGCCTGCACCGCCGCCGGGGCGCGGCGGCCATCGTCTACGGCTCGGTGGCGGCCATGGTGCTGATCACGGTGGTGGACTGCCAGATGGCCGGCGTGCTCTACCGGTATCTGATGGATTACAGCCCGGTGCTGTTGCTGGGCGCGGCGATCTGCTGGCTGCTGGCCGATACAACCCTGGCCCGGCGGGCCGCGGGGGGCGAGGCCCTGGCCGTCTCGCTGCTGCCGGTGCTGCGCATCGGCATGGCGACGGCCCTGGCGTGGAGCGTTGTGTATCGTTTCTGCACTTTGTTTGCGATGGAACCCTGGCTGCAGGGGATGAACCCGTCGCTGTATTATACGGTGAACCGTCTGGTTCAGTTCTGGATGTAAAGGCAAGAAAGAGAGGTCCGCGGTGATGGACAAAATTGCGGTTTTGATTCCCTGCTACAACGAGGCCAAAACGGTGGAAAAGGTGGTCACGGATTTCCGTCGGGTGCTGCCCGAGGCCACCATCTATGTATACGACAACAACTCCACCGACGGCACCGCGGAACTGGCGGCCGCTGCCGGCGCGGTGGTGAGGCATGAATACCAGCAGGGCAAGGGCAACGTCATGCGCCGGATGTTCCGGGAAATCGATGCCGAAGCCTATGTGCTGGTAGACGGGGACGATACCTATCCCGCTGAGGCCGCACCCGAGATGGTGCGCGCCGTCACCCAGCGCCAGGCAGACATGGTGGTGGGGGACCGTCTTTCCAGCACCTACTACACCCAGAACAAGCGACCTTTCCATAACTTCGGCAATGATCTGGTGCGTTTCTGCACCAACCACCTGTTCGGCGGCAAGATCAAGGACATCATGACGGGTTACCGGGCGTTCAGCTACCAGTTTGTCAAAACCTACCCGGTGCTCTCCCGGGGCTTTGAGATCGAGACCGAGATGACCATCCATGCCCTCCAGCGCAACATGCAGGTGGACAACGTGGTCATCGAATACCGCGACCGCCCCGAGGGGTCCGAGAGCAAACTCAACACCTACTCGGACGGCTTCAAGGTGCTGGGCACCATCCTGCGCCTCTTCAAGAACTACCGTCCCTTCAGCTTCTTCGGGGTGCTGGCGGCGGTGCTGGCGGTGTTCGGCATCGGGTTCATGATCCCGGTGCTCAACGAGTATTTCCACACCGGTCTCGTGCCCCGCTTCCCGACCCTTATCGTCTGCTGCTTCGTATTGGTGGCAGCCCTGCTTCTCTTTGTATCGGGCGTGATCCTCTCCAGCCAGCTGGCCAAGGACGCCCGGGACTTTGAATTCCAGCTTCAGACCGTGCAGCACTGGAAGCGCACGGCCGGGGAATGAACGCCACGGCCCGCACCCGGGCCTTCCTGAAGATCCATCCGCTGTTCGGAGCGGTCTTCCTGGTGGAACTGCTGTTCCTGGCCGCCCTGGTGGCGGGGGCCTTTCGCCCATTGGCGGAAGTCTCGGTGCCGCTGGACGGCAGGACCCGGCAGGAGGACGGCAGCAGTGTGTCCCAGACGGTGACGTTGCCATCCGGCGGATACCGGGTCACCGTCCGCTATGAGGCCACCTATCCCCAGGACCCCGAACGCGCCGACGAAGGGACAGTGGCCACCTTGTCCTTCGCCTCGGCCCAAAACCCGGCGGCATTGCAAAGCGATACCATCACCCTCACCGGCAACCGCTCCACCGTGACGGCCCGGCTTTGGGTCGGCACGGCCGCCACGGTGGAAGACC
>ERZ1090865.694-NODE-694-length-18462-cov-10.997447_pt1 | contig 18462 bp, 19 predicted proteins | sample MGYA00478478_ERZ1090865 | MGnify/ENA primary metagenome ERZ1090865 (study PRJEB33644, sample SAMEA5815715) | chicken gut metagenome | biome: Chicken; feature: Gastrointestinal Tract; material: Caecum | place: Ireland | collected 2019-01-01 | study: A study of the... | reverse complement strand
GCGGCCACTCTTTGGCCCGGAAGACCCGGGCGCCGCCGTAGGATTCCTCCCAGGGGCCGTGGGGACCGTAGCCCTCAAACCACTCGCCCTTGGGATAGTTGGGCAGTCCGCAGAGCACATCCACTTCCAGGCCGTCCTGCAAAAAACCTTCCACAATGTCGTTGATGCGGAAGTTCTCCGGCCAGAAGTGCTGGGTTACCACAAGGATGCGTTTACCCATCTCAGTACTTTCTCCACACCATCTTGTTCACCACACCGGTGTAGCTCTGGATGATCTTGACCACCTTGTTGGATACATCCTCGGTATAGTAGGGGACGGGGATGCCGTCGTCGCCGTTGGCATTCATGGCCACAGCGGTTTCCACGGCCTGCTCCACGCCGCCGGCGCGGATGCCGGCCAGAACAAAGCAGCCCTTGTCCAGGGCTTCGGGACGTTCGGTGGAGGTGCGGATGCAGACCGCGGGGAAGGGATGCCCCACGCTGGTGAAGAAGCTGGACTCCTCCGGCAACGTGCCGGAGTCCGAGATGACGGCAAAGGCGTTCATCTGCAGATGGTTGTAGTCATGGAAGCCCAGGGGCTCATGGAGCTTGACCCGCTTGTCCAGCTGGAATCCCATGGCATCCAGCCGCTTTTTGCTGCGGGGATGGCAGGAGTACAGGATGGGCATATCGTAGGTCTCGGCCAGATGGTTGATGGAGGTGAACAGATCGATGAAATTCTGCTCGGTATCGATGTTTTCCTCCCGGTGGGCCGAAAGCAGCATGTATTTCCGGGGCTCCAGTCCCAGGCGTTCCAGCACATCGGAGGCCTCGATCTTTTCCAGATTGGCGTGGAGCACCTCGGCCATGGGGCTGCCGGTGACGAAGGTGCGCTCCTTGGCGGTGCCCTCGGCGTTCAGGTAGCGGCGGGCGTGCTCGGAATAGCACATGTTCACATCGGCAATGTGGTCCACGATGCGGCGGTTGGTCTCCTCGGGCAGGCACTCGTCAAAGCAGCGGTTGCCGGCCTCCATGTGGAAGATGGGAATGTGCAGCCGCTTGGCGGAAATGGCGCTCAGGCAGGAGTTGGTGTCGCCCAGAATCAGCAGGGCGTCGGGTTTCTGCTCCACCATCAGGGCGTAGGACTTGGCGATGATGTTGCCGATGGTCTCGCCCAGGTCCTTGCCTACGGCGTCCAGATAAAAGTCGGGCGCCCGCAGCCCCAGGTCCTCAAAGAAGACCTGGTTCAGGTTGTAGTCGTAGTTCTGCCCGGTATGCACCAGGATCTGATCGAAATACTTGTCGCATTTTTTGATGACGGCGCTCAGACGGATGATTTCCGGCCGGGTGCCGATGATCGTCATCAGTTTTAGCTTGTTCATGAAAAAACATCCTTATTTCGTAAAATTATACCGGCAGGTAGAAGGTGTCGGGATGGTCGGGGTCAAAGCATTCGTTGGCCCACATCAGGGTGACCATCTCTTCGCTGCCCACATTCTCAATGTTGTGGGTGTATCCGCAGGGAATATCCACCACCTGCAGCTTGCTGCCGCTGACGCGGTATTCGATGATCTCCTGGCTGTCGGGGCGGCGGAAACGGATGATGCCCTCCCCCCGGACCACCAGAAACTTCTCGTTTTTGGTGTGATGCCAGTGGTTGCCCTTGACGATGCCGGGCTTGGAAATATTCACGCTGACCTGGCCTCGCTCCGGCGTGCGCAGCACTTCGGTAAAGCTGCCCCGGTCATCGCAGTGCATATTCAGATCGTAGGCAAACTGGTCGGTGGGCAGGTAGCTCAGGTAAGTGGAGTACAGCTTCTTTTCAAAGCTTCCCTCCGCCAGATAGGGCACAGCGAGACTTCCCTTGCGGGCCTCGGCAAAGCTGCGGATCAGTTCGGCCAGACGGCCCAGGGTCACCCGGTGCACCGGATGGATGCGGCAGTAGCCTTCCTCGTCGCGCTGGGCCTTGCCCTGCTGCAGGGCGTTCAGGATACAGGCGATCACATCGTCAATGTAGACCAGCGGCAGTTCGTAGGCGGGGTCCCGCACCTCGATGGGCAGATCCCGGGCAATGTTATGGCAGAACGTTGCCACCACGCTGTTGTAGTTGGGGCGGCACCACTTGCCGAAGACGCCCTCCATGCGGAAGACGTACACCGGCGCACCGGTGTTTTTCCCGTGGGCGAAGATGGCGTCCTCCGCCTGTTTTTTGCTCTTACCGTAGTCATTGTCCAGCGCGGCCTGGATGCTGCTGGTCACGAGGACCGGCGCCCGGTTGCCGCTCTCCTCCAGAAGATGGAGCATGGTGTCGGTCAGCCCGGCATTGCCGCTGTAAAATTCGCTGGGGTCCTTGGGACGGTTGATTCCGGCCAGATGCACCACAAAGGCAGCCCGGCGGCAGTAATCAGCCAGGGTTTCCACGGTGTCGTCCTTCTCAAACAGCATAAGATCACGGCAGCCCATGGCGTGCAGGGTGGCTACCAGATTGCGTCCCACAAAGCCGCCGGCGCCGGTAATCAGGATGGGCGTCGGAAGGGAAGAGTTCTCATTGGGCATTTTTGGCCAGCTCCTCCTTGATATAATCGGTGGTCATGATCTTTTGAATGGTCTGCTCCACATTCAGGCGGCGGGTGTTGTGGCTGGTGTAGTCCTCGTCCGCCTGGGTGTGCACCTGGCCCTTGACGAAGAACTTGTCATAGTTCAGGTCGCGGGTGTCGGCTGCCACACGGAAGTAACCGCCCATATCCTCGGAACGGGTGCGCTCTTCCTTGGTCATCAGCGTTTCGTAGAGTTTTTCGCCGTGGCGGGTACCGATGATGCGGGTGCCGGTGTCGCCGAACAGCGTCTGCACGGCCTTGGCCAGGTCCCCGATGGTGGAGGCGTCGGACTTCTGGATGAAGAGGTCGCCGGGGTTGGCATGCTCAAAGGCGAACATGACCAGATCCACAGCCTCGTCCAGGTTCATGAGGAAACGGGTCATGTTGGGGTCGGTGATGGTGATGGGGTGGCCGGCCCGGATCTGTTCCACAAACAGCGGAATCACGCTGCCGCGGCTGCACATGACGTTGCCGTAGCGGGTGCAGCAGATGACGGGGCCGCCGCGCTGGGCGGAGACACGGGCGTTGGCGGTGATGACATGCTCCATCATGGCCTTGGAAATGCCCATGGCGTTGATGGGATAGGCGGCTTTGTCGGTGGAAAGGCAGACTACGCGCTCCACGTTGGCCTCGATGGCGGCGTGGAGCATGTTGTCGGTGCCCTCGATGTTGGTGCGCACCGCCTCCATGGGGAAGAACTCGCAGGAGGGAACCTGCTTGAGGGCCGCGGCATGGAAGATAAAGTTGACGCCGGGCATCACATCCCGCAGGCTCTGGATGTTGCGCACATCGCCGATGTAGAACTTGACCTTTTCATAGTGCTCGGGGTACTGGGCCTGCAGTTCGTGGCGCATATCGTCCTGCTTTTTCTCGTCACGGGAGAAAATACGGATTTCGCCGATGTCGGTGGTCAGGAAGTGCTTGAGCACGGTGTGGCCGAAACTGCCGGTACCGCCGGTGATCAGTAGGGTCTTGTCTTTGAAAATGGTGCTTGCCATAATGCTCTCCTTTATTATCATGCGTCGGGACGCAAATCTCCTTTATAATCTTTCCTATTTTAACACATTCCTCCGGGTTTGAAAAGTGCATCCTCTTGGAAATTGCTGCTTTTTGTGGTATACTACCGTAAAAACGCAAAACGGGTCCTGTCCGGCCTGTTTCCATGAGGAGGAACCAAATTTCATGCGTGCATATGAACGACTGCTGAACTATGTGAAAGTGTATACGACGTCCGATCCCAATTCCGGGACCCACCCCAGCACGATGCGCCAGTTTGATCTGGCCCGCCAGCTGGTGGAGGAGCTGAAAGGGCTGGGCCTTTCCGATGCCCATGTGGACGAGCACTGCTATGTGTATGCCACTCTGCCGGCCACTCCGGGGCAGGAGGAGGCCAAAGCGCTGGGCTTCATCGCCCATCTGGATACGGCGGACGACGCCAGCGGCGAGCATGTGAATCCCCAGATCCATCCCGACTATGACGGCGGTCCCGTCACGCTGCCTGCCACGGGGGCAGTGCTGGACCCTGAGACTTTCCCGTTCCTGAAAAATCTGAAGGGCCAGACGCTGATCACGGCGGACGGCTCCACGCTGCTGGGCGCTGACGACAAGGCCGGCGTGGCCGAGATCATGACGATGCTGGAGCGGGTGCAGGCGGAAAAGCGTCCCCACGGCAAGCTCTGTGTCGGCTTCACGCCCGATGAGGAGATTGGCGAAGGCGCCAGCCTGTTTGATGTGGCGCACTTCGGTGCGGCCTACGCCTATACGGTGGATGGCGACGACGTGGGCGAAATCAGCTACGAAAACTTCAATGCGGCAGCCGCCGTGGTGACGGTGCACGGCTTCAGCGTCCATCCCGGCAGCGCGAAGAACGCCATGCGCAACGCCCAGAACATCGCCATCGAGTTCCATCAGGCCCTGCCGACTTTCTCCCGCCCGGAGCATACCGAGGGCCGGGAAGGCTTCTTCCATCTGACCAGTATGCAGGGCGATGTGACGCTGGCGCATCTGGGCTATATTGTGCGTGACCATGATGCCGTCAAGTTCGAGGCCCGCAAGGCGCAGATGCAGCATATTGCCGACTGCCTGAATGAGCGGTACGGCGCCGGCACGGTGGAACTGGACATCAAGGACAGCTACTATAATATGGTGGAGAAGATCAAGCCCCACTTCCATCTGGTGGAAAACGCCCGCAAGGCGATCCGCGCGGCGGGGCTGGAGCCCATCGAGGCGCCGGTCCGCGGCGGCACCGATGGCGCCACGCTGAGCTATATGGGTCTGCCGTGCCCCAACCTGGGCACCGGCGGGTTCAACTTCCATGGTCCCTGCGAGTGCATCACGGCCGAAAAGATGGACCAGAGCGTGGAAATCCTGCTGAACCTGGTGGATCTCTACAAATAAGCAACACTTTGCAAAGTGCAGCCGGCAGAACACTGCCGGCTGTTTCTGGTTTCGGGTATACCTATTATAATAGAAACAGGGAAGCGGGCAGCCGGCATAATTTCCTCTTGACAAAGGCACACCTGCACGGGTATAATACTCATTACCGTGCAGGTGTCGTACAACGGCTAGTACATCAGCCTTCCAAGCTGAGGACGAGGGTTCGACTCCCTTCACCTGCTCCAGAAAAAAGAGCGTTGCAGCGTACACTGCGGCGCTCTTTTTGTTTGCGCGTACACGCTTTAGTACACACTTTGATAAAAATAAAGCCCGGGCGGTGTTCCGGGCGTTTTTTGTTTGTACGCTTTTTGGATAAATATAAAAATTTTGCGCAGACAACCCTTGCTTTTGTACACTTAAGCGAAAAATGAAAAACCAAGAAAATTAGCTAAAAATATTAAGATAAATTTATTGACAATGATGGGAAACAGAGTATAATGGTACTGTTCTTTTAGCTAAATAAATTTAGGTAAAATTACGAACAGAAAAAAATATTAAACCAAGGAGTGTATTCCCATGACTTTTGAAGAACTGAAGAACGTGATTGTGGAAACCCTGAACGCCGATGCCGACGCCGTTACGATGGAAGCCAGCCTGGCGGATGATCTGAATGCCGACAGCCTGGACGCCGTGGAACTGAACATGGCGCTGGAGGAAAAGTTCGGCACTGCCATTCCCGATGAGGAACTGGGCAATATGAAGACCGTGGGCGACATCTTCAACTACCTGACCGAGAACGCCTGATATTCTTCCATCTTTCAAACAGGAGGTCTTCACGCATGAATGTCAGCAAGATCTTTGCCCTCACTCCCCGGGAGCGGGCTTTTCAGCTCAAGGCGCGCCGGGATGCCGGTACCGACAATCCCCGTTGGCAGGCACCGGAATTTTTCACCTGCAAAAAATGTGAGCGCCGTGCCACGCGGCAGGTCTGGGCCAGCACGCTGTACGTCTGCCCCAACTGCGGGTATCATCACCCGGTGGGTGGGTATTATCGTCTGAGCATGGTGCTGGACCACGGCACTTTCCGGGAACTGGACGGCGAGCTGGAAGGCAAGAATGTGCTGGCATTCCCGGGCTACGACGAGAAGCTTACCAAACAGCGCGCCAAGACCGGCCTGAACGATGCGGTGGTGACAGCCTACGGAAAAATCGGCGGTATTCCGGCCGTGGTGGCGGTACTGGACAGCCGGTTCTTTATGGGCAGCATGGGCACGGCCGTGGGGGAGCGGATCACCCGCGCCGTGGAATATGCCACCAGCAAGCGGCTGCCGCTGATCATCTTCTCGGCCAGCGGCGGCGCCCGCATGCAGGAAGGTATCTTCAGCCTGATGCAGATGGCCAAGACCAGCGCTGCCATCCAGCGGTTCCAGGCCAAGGGCGGGCTGTACATCAGCTACCTGACCCATCCCACCACCGGCGGTGTGACGGCCAGCTTTGCCAGCCTGGGCGACATCACGCTGGCGGAGCCCAATGCGCTGATCGGCTTTGCCGGTCCCCGCGTCATTGAGCAGACCATCGGAGAAAAACTGCCCAAGGGATTCCAGCGGGCGGAATACCTGCTGGACCACGGCTTTGTGGATAAGGTGGTACCCCGCGGCGAGATGAAGCAGACGCTGGTGCAGCTGCTCCAGCTGCACACACAAGGAAGGAAGCGCGGCGCATGATCAAAGACATTTTGAAGGAAGTGGAATCCCTGGACCGGCGCATTGGTGCGCTGGAACATCCCACGGCGGAGGATGAGGCGGAAAGCCAGCTGCTGGGGGAGGAAAAGGGGGCCTCGGCGGAAGCGGAATCCCTGGACGAGCTGGAAGCCCGGCGGGATGCGCTGCTGGAGCAGTGCCGGGAACTGACGCCGGCGGACCGTGTATTCCTGGCCCGGCATCAGGAGCGTCCCCGCATCGATGAGTACATCCAGGCGCTGTTCACCGATTTCTTTGAGCAGCGCGGCGACCGGGAGTGCAGCGATGACCCCAGCATCCTGGGCGGCATTGCCCGGTACAAGGGCGTTCCCGTTACCGTGATCGGCCACCGCAAAGGGTCCACGCTGGAAGAAAACATGCACTTCCGGTTCGGCATGCCGGAGCCGGATGGATACCGCAAGGCACTGCGCCTGATGGAGCAGGCGGAAAAGTTCGGCCGTCCCATCATCACCTTCATCGACACCCCGGGCGCCTACCCCGGCAAGGAAGCGGAGGAGCGCGGCCAGGGAGAGGCCATCGCCCGCAACCTGGCGGAGATGAGCGGTCTGACGGTGCCCATCATCTCGGTGGTCACCGGCGAGGGCAGCAGCGGCGGCGCGCTGGGTCTGGGCGTGGCCAACCGCATTCTCATGCTGGAGAACGCCGTGTACTCGGTGCTCAGCCCGGAAGGCTTTGCCAGCATTCTGTGGAAGGACTCCTCCCGCAGCGGGGAAGCCTGCGAGATCATGAAGCTGACTGCCCAGGACCTTTTGGAAGATGGCATCGTGGAGGAAGTCATCCCCGAACCTCTGGGCGGTGCGCAGCGGGATCACCAGGCGCTGTTTGTGGCTGTGGACGCCGCGCTGGAACGGCATCTGACCCAGCTGTGCAAGATGAGCGGCAAGGCACTGGCCGACCAGCGGTACAAAAAGTACCGCCAGATCGGACTGTGAGAAAAACGGATCGAGGGAGCTTATGGAAGGTTTGCAGCTGATTGCCACCGGCGGGGCGCTGCCCGGCCGTGTGGTGACCAACGAGGATTTGAGCAAGCTGGTGGATACCAGCGACGAATGGATCACCACGCGCACCGGCATCCGGCAGCGGCATTTCTGCTCGGAAGGGGAGAACACCGCCACGCTGGCCACTGCGGCGGCACGGCAGGCGCTGGAGCGCAGCGGACTGCAGCCGGAACAGATCGGCTGCTGTGTCTGTGCCACCCTGTCCGGGGCGTATGCCACCCCCAGCACCGCCTGCCTGGTACAGCATGAACTGGGCCTGGCGCAGGATATCCCGGTACTGGATGTGAATGCCGCCTGCTCTGGCTTTATCTACGGGGCGGCGGTGGCCCGGGGCCTGCTGGCCACCCGCCCGGAGGACAGCCGGCGCTATGCGCTGGTGATCGGGTGCGAACAGCTTTCCCGCCTGATGGACATGACAGACCGCAACACCTGTGTGTTGTTCGGCGACGGTGCGGGCGCCGTACTCTTTGAACTGGTGGACGGTGTGGACTTCGCGGTGGATCTGGGCGCCCGGGGCGATATGGCCATTGAGACGCCGCCCTGCGGCCCCATCCGGATGGACGGCCGGGCAGTGTTCCGCTTCGCGGTGGAAGCGCTGCCCCGCACGCTGGAGGCGGTGCTGGAGGCCACCCACCACACGCTGGACGATCTGGACTGGGTGGTGTGCCACCAGGCCAACAGCCGTATCATTGACCACTGTGTGAAAAAGCTGAAGGCCGACCCCGAAAAATTCTACAAGAATATGGACCGCCATGGCAATACCAGTGCCGCCAGCATTCCGGTGGCGCTGAATGAATTGTATGAGAACGGCCGCCTGCAGCCGGGCATGCGTCTTGCCTGTATCGGCTTTGGCGGCGGTCTGACCTGGGGCGGTATGTTGCTCACTGTGAAAGGAAGCGTCGTATGAAACTGCTGAACGAGATTCTCGGTACCCGGTATCCTCTGATCCAGGGCGGCATGGCCAACATTGCCACCGGCGAATTTGCCGCCGCCTGCGCCAACGCCGGCGCGTTGGGTCTGATCGGTTCGGGCGGTATGAATACCGATTCGCTGCGGGAGAATATCCGCCGCGCCAAACAACTCACCGACAAGCCGTTCGGCGTCAACATCATGCTGATGCATCCCCAGGCGGATGCGTTTGCCCAGATCGTGGTGGAGGAAGGCGTCCGCTTTGTCACCACCGGCGCGGGCAACCCCGGCAAGTACATGGAGAGCTGGAAAAAGGCCGGCATCACGGTGATTCCCGTGGTGGCGGCGGCGGTGCTGGCCAAGCATCTGGTCAAGTGCGGCGCGGATGCCGTGATCGCCGAGGGCACCGAGAGCGGCGGCCATGTGGGCGAGATGACCACCATGGCCCTGGTGCCCCAGGTGGTGGACGCCGTGGATGTGCCCGTCATTGCGGCGGGCGGCATCGCCGACGGCCGTCAGCTGGCGGCAGCCTTTGCGCTGGGCGCCTGCGGTGCCCAGATCGGCACCTGCCTGCTGGTCTCGGAGGAATGCCCCATTCATCCTAACTACAAGGCGGCGCTGATCAAGGCGAAGGACAGCGACACCATCGTCACCGGCCGCATCGGCGGCACCCCGGTCCGGGTGCTGAAAAACCGGATGAGCCGGGAGTATGTCCGCCAGGAAAAGGCCGGTGCCGACAAGATGGAACTGGAAAAGTACACGCTGGGCAGCCTGCGCCGCGCCGTGTTTGACGGCGATACCGAGACGGGCAGCCTGATGGCCGGTCAGGTGGCCGGCATGCTCAAGGGCGTGCGCCCGGTGGCTGACATTCTCGACGAGATGATGACCGACTGCCGTACCCGTCTGCAAGAGATGGGCCAGATGAAGGTATAAAAGGAGTACATCAGGATGAAACTCGCATTTTTGTATGCCGGCCAGGGCAGCCAGCACGCCGGGATGGGCGCCGATCTGTACGAGGCGTCGCCGGTTTTCCGCAAAGTGTTTGACGAGGCTGCCTCGGTACTGGATTTTGATCTCAAGACCACCTGCTTCGAGGATCCCCAGGGGGTCATCAACCTGACCCGTTACACCCAGCCCTGCATGGTGGCCTTCGCCGCCGGTGTAACGGCCATGCTGGCGGATGCCGGCATCCGCCCCGACTACGCGGCGGGCCTTTCATTGGGCGAGTACTCGGCGCTGGAATGTGCCGATGTGCTGGACGCCAAGAGTGCTGTGGAGCTGGTGGCCTTCCGCGGCCAGGCCATGGCCAAGGCGTCCGAGGGGCTGGACTGCGGCATGACCGCCGTCCTGATGCTGGACCGCGACAAGCTGCAGGCCTGCTGTGAGGAGGCTTCCTCCCTGGGCGTGGTGCAGATCTGCAACTACAACTGCCCCGGCCAGCTGGTCATCGGCGGGGAAAAGGCTGCCGTGGACCGCGCTGCCGAACTGGCCAAGGAGGCGGGCGCCAAGCGCTGCCTGCCCCTGAAGGTCAGCGGCCCCTTCCACACCATTCTCATGCATCCGGCCGCCGTGGCGCTGGCCGAGCGGTTCCAGACCGTGAAGTTTGCGCCCATGCGCATGCCGGTGCTCTTCAACTGCCTGGGCCATGAAATGGCCCCCGCGGATTCCATTGCCGATCTGCTGGTGCGGCAGGTCCAGAGCAGTGTGTATCTGGAGGACACCATCCGCCGCCTGGCGGACCTGGGGGTGGACACCGTGGTGGAAATCGGCCCCGGCCATACCATCAGCGGGTTCGTGAAGAAGACGGTGGGCAGTACCATCCGCTGCCTGAACATCGAGACGGCTGCCGACTTTGAAAAGGTTGTGGCAGAACTGAAGGAGGTCCAGGCATGAGCGAGGAACAGGAAATGCGCCGCGCGGCGCTGGTCACCGGCGGCGGCCGCGGCATCGGCCGGGCCATCTGCCTGGCGCTGGCCAAGGCAGGCTTTGATGTCTGCGTCAACTATGCGTCCAGCTCGGCTGCGGCGGAACAGACGGCCGCCGATTGCCGGGCACTGGGCGTGCAGGCCATTACACAGCAGGCGGATGTGACCGATCCCGCCCAGTGCCAGAGCCTGGTGGAGGGCACGGCCCAGACCTTCGGGCGTCTGGACGTGCTGGTCAACAACGCCGGCGTCACAGCCGACAAGCTGATCCTGCGCATGAAGGAAGAAGACTTCGACAAAGTCATCAATGCCAACCTCAAGGGGGCATTCTTCTGCAGCAAGACCGCCTGCAAACTGATGATGCGCCAGCGGTATGGCCGGATCATCAACCTCAGCAGCGTGGTGGGCCTGCACGGCAACGCCGGGCAGAGCAACTACGCCGCCAGCAAGGCGGGATTGATCGGCCTGACCAAGAGTCTGGCCAAGGAATTCGCGGCCCGGGGCGTGACCGTCAACGCGGTGGCGCCCGGTTTTATCGATACGGATATGACCGCCGCCATGTCCGACGCGGCCAAAACGGCGGCGCTCGGAACTGTCCCGGCGGGTCGTATCGGCCGCGCCGAGGAAGTGGCCCAGGCGGTGGCCTTTTTGGCCAGCGAAGAGGCCGCTTACATCACCGGCCAGGTGCTGTGTGTGGACGGCGGCATGGGCATGTAAAACAGCGGGGGCGCGGTACCCATCAAGCGGTGCGGCGGCCCGCGCCGGTTTGGTTTGAACGGTAACGATAGATACGGAAAGAGATAGCGAGGTTTCCTATGGAAAAACGCAGAGTTGTGATTACCGGCCTTGGCACGGTCAACCCCACCGGCAATACGGTGGCGGACAGCTGGGCGGCGGTGCGCCGCGGCGTGTGCGGCGTCGGGCCCATTACCCATTACGATACCACCAACAGCAAGGTCAAGCTGGCGGCGGAGGTCAAGGACTTTGACCCCACCGTCCGGATCGACAAGCGGGAGGCCCGCAAGATGGCCCGCTTCACCCAGTTTGCGGTGGCTGCTGCTGCGGAGGCCATGGAGGATTCCGGCCTGGATCTGGAGCATACCGACACCAGCCGTTTTGCCACCATCATTTCCAGCGGCATCGGCGGCCTGCCCACCATCGAGGAGGAGCATGCCAAGGGGGAGTCCAAGGGCTTTGACCGTGTGAGCCCCTTCTTCGTGCCCATGTCCATCGCCAACATGGCAGCGGGGCAGGTATCCATCCGCTTCGGTCTCAAGGGCATGTGCACCAGCCCGGTCACGGCCTGTGCCGGCGGTACCAACGCCATCGGTGATGCATTCCATCGCATCCGGGACGGCTATGAGGACCTGGCCATCTGCGGCGGTGCGGAGAGCTGCATCAGCCCCCTGGGTGTGGGCGGCTTCACCAGCATGAAGGCACTCAACACCACCGAGGACCCCGCCCGTGCCTCCATTCCCTTTGACGCGGAGCGCGGCGGCTTTGTCATCGGTGAAGGTGCCGGCATCCTGGTGCTGGAGGAACTGGAACATGCCCTGGTCCGCGGCGCCAGGATTTACGCCGAAGTGGTGGGCTATGGCGCCAACTGCGATGCCTATCACTTCACGGCCCCGGCGCCGGGCGGTGCAGGCGGTGCCGAGTGCATGCGCCTGGCGCTGCGCGACGCTGACCTGGCCCCGGAGCAGATCGGCTACATCAATGCCCACGGCACCAGCACCCACCTGAACGACGCCTGCGAGACGGCGGCCATCAAATCGGTGTTCGGCGACTACGCCTATCAGCTGCGCATCTCCAGCACCAAGTCGATGACCGGCCATCTGCTGGGCGCCGCCGGCGGCGTGGAGGGCGTCTTTACGGCGCTGGCCCTGCGGGACGGCTATCTGCCGGCCACCATCGGCCTGAAGGTGCCGGACCCCGAGTGCGACCTGAACTACCTGCCCAACGAGGGCGTGGCGGCTCAGGTAGAATACGCCCTGAGCGACAGTCTGGGCTTTGGCGGGCACAATGCCTGCGTGATTTTCAAGCGTTGGGAGGGCTGAAAGATGGCGATTGTGGCCAATGACCCGCCGCGGGCCCTGAACGCGGTGCAGATTGCGGAGATCCTGCCCCATCGGTACCCTTTTGCGCTGGTGGACCGGATCACCGACTATACGCCCGGCCAGTGGGCGCGGGGCATCAAGTGCGTCAGCATGAATGAACCCTTCTTCCAGGGCCATTTCCCCGGACAGCCGGTGATGCCCGGTGTGCTGATTCTCGAAGCACTGGCCCAGTGCGGCGCCGTGGCGGCCCTCAGTGAAGAGGGCGCCAAGGGCAAACTGGCCCTGTTCGGCGGTGTCAAGAATGCCCGGTTCCGCCGTCAGGTGGTTCCCGGGGATGTGCTCACGCTGGAGTGCGAACTGGTGGAGCGGCACGGCCCGCTGGGTATCGGCAAGGCGACGGCCTGGGTGGACGGCGTGCGGGCCGTCAACGCCGAGCTGACCTTTGCCATTGTGGATCGGGAGTCTTCGCAGGGATGAACACCTGTAAACAGGGCTGGTCAAATGGTGCAAAATGTGGTATACTGATCCATAACAATGCGAAAGGTCTGCGTGTACGGCTGCGCCGTCCGAGACTGCCGGCTGCAACGGCCCGTACCCCGGACCTTCAGGAGGTTTTTGCCATGTTGGATCAGGCGTTTGAGCAAGTGTATACCAAGTTTAAACTGCACTTTTACCGGCAGGTATTCAGCAAGTTTGAAAATCGGGAGGCAACGCTGACAACGGTGGAATCCTTCTGCATGGAAGTCATCATGGCTCTGGGACATCCCACCATTGCGGAATTTTCCAACATGATGAATCTGTCCACCCCCAACGCCGCCTACAAGATCAACAATCTTGTGAAGAAGGGATATGTGGAAAAGGTGCGCTCCACCACCGACAAGCGGGAATACCACCTGTATCCCACCCGGAAGTATGTCGATTACTACAACATCAGCTACGCCTATCTGCAGCGGGTCGTGGACCGGGCCAAACAGCGTTTTGCCCCGGAGGAGCTGCAGAAGCTGGAGGAGATGCTGCGGGTCGTGTCGGAAGAACTCATGCCGGAGATCCAGCTGCCGAAGGCGGGACCGGCTGCAGCGGAATCGATGCCCTGACGGTAAAATCTGCCATTTTTCCTTGTCGTATATGGAATACGGACGGACAGCACGGGTTGTCCGCCCGTTTTTTCGTAGGGAGAGGCCATAGATTTTTTACAGCTTGCACCCTTGACAATGGCACGGACAGGCCCCATAATAAAAATGATACGATGGAGAGGAGAATACGGATGATGCGCGTCATTGCCGGAACCGCACGCGGTAAAAATTTGCAGGCTCTTCCGGGGGAGGACGTTACCCGTCCCACCATCAACCGGGTCAAGGAGGCCATGTTTTCCAGTGTACAGTTCCTGGTGCCGGGGGCACGGGTGCTGGATCTCTTTGCCGGCAGCGGCCAGCTGGGGATTGAGGCACTGTCCCGCGGGGCCAGGAGCTGTATCTTCCTGGACCGTTCCCCCGAGGCCCTGGCAATCGTCACGGCCAACTGCAAGACGGCCGGGGTGGACCGGCAGAGCGATATCCGCCACGGGGAGGCGCTGGGTTTCCTGGCCAACATCCGCGGCCCCTTTGATTTGGTGCTGCTGGACCCGCCTTTCCGGCAGGACCTCATCGGCCAGGTGCTGCCTGCCCTGCAGGACAAGCTGGCAGCCGGCGGGGTGATCCTGGCGGAAACCGAGCGCGAGGCGGAACTGCCCGAACGGGTGGGAGCGCTGGTCCGCACCAAACAGTATTATTACGGCAAGATTATGGTCAGCCGGTACGAGAGAGAGGAACAGGCATGAACGTAGAGGAATTGCTGGATTTGATGGAAGAAACGCTGGAAGCGGGCACGGCTGTTCCGTTTGCGGCGGGCAAGCGTGTGGTGGATGTGGACCGCATGCGGGATATTATTGATGAAGTGCGCAACAATCTGCCCGACGAAGTGCGGGAGAGCAAGAAGATCGTCAACGAGCGCGAGCAGATTCTGAAGAACGCCCATGTGGAGGCGGAAGGGGTCATTCAGCAGGCGGAAGAGCGCGCCCGCGCCATGGTCAGCGAACAGGAGATCGTCAAGCGCAGCCAGCAGCGTGTGGTGGAGATTCTGACCGCGGCCCAGACGCAGAACAAGGAGATCAAACGTCAGACTTCGCTGTACTGTGAGGAGGTCCTGAAGCAGTCCGAGGAGGCTCTGGTGAAGAGCCTTTCCAGCGTGAAGAACGCCCGGATGAATCTGCGCAGCATGCCCACCCGTCCGCAGCGCGGCACGAAAAAGTAACGAAAACACCGAATCAGCAGGCAGGCACCCGTTCCCTTGAAAAGGGGAGGCGGGTGCCTGCTTTTTGTATGCCCGGAGAAAAGGCCCTGCTTTTTCTGCCTGTTTTTCCCCATCGGTTACACATCTGTGAAAATTCCGCTGGCAGCGAACTTTTTAGGGCTGCGGGCTTGCTTTTTGCCTCCTGAAATGGTAGACTGAATGTATCGCAGTGGGGAGAAGTGGAGAAGTTGACCTGAATAATGGTTGAAAGTGGGTAGTTTTCCACCCTTTCCACAGAGTTTTCCACAGACCCAACGCGACAACGTAAAAAAATCTGCGGAAAGTTTGTGCAAACCGTCGAAAAACCGGAGAGGAGGGAAACAGCATGCTCGTAGGGCAGTACGATTACGCCATCGACGCCAAGGGCCGGCTGAATTTCCCCGCCCGGTTCCGGGATGCCATGGGGGAGACCTTCATCGTCACCCGCTGGCTGGATCATTGCCTGGCCGCTTTCCCCACCGAAGAATTTGAAAAAGTCGCCGCCAAGATCGAGGAAAAGGGTCTGGTCAAGGGCCGCAAGGTCAGCCGGATGCTCTACGCCTCGGCGGTGGAAGTGACCCCGGACAAGCAGGGGCGGATCCAGCTGCCCGCCAAGCTGCGGGAGTATGCGGGTCTCGATCACGATGTGACGATCATCGGCAACCGCAGCTTTGCGGAGATCTGGGATACCGCCGCCTGGAACGGCGATCAGGCCACCAGCGATGAGGACTTCACCGCTGCGATGGAGGAACTGGACTTTTAAACGATAGGTAGTTGACACCATGGAATTTTCTCACATACCCGTGCTGCTGCAGCCCTGCCTGGATGGGCTGGCCATTGATCCCACCGGAATTTATCTGGACGGAACCGCCGGCGGGGCAGGGCACAGTATGCAGATTGCAAAACGTCTGACCACCGGGCGCCTGATTTCACTGGACCAGGACCCGGATGCGGTAGCAGTCGCCACCGAAAGGCTCAAGGGCCTGCCCGCCCAGGTGGTACAGGCGAACTTCCGCGATGCGGCGCGTGTGCTCGCGGACCTTTCCATCCCGGCGGTCAACGGGGCCTTGCTGGATCTTGGCGTATCCAGCCATCAGCTGGACGATGCGGCGCGCGGTTTCTCCTACCACGCCGATGCGCCGCTGGACATGCGTATGAGCCAGCAGGGCCCCACCGCCGCAGACCTTGTCAACACCCTGGACCGTGAAGAACTGACGCGCATCCTGCGCGACTATGGCGAGGAACCCTATGCCTGGCAGATTGCCGGCAGGATTGTCACCGCCCGGGCGGAGCAGCCCATCACCACCACCCTGCAGCTGGCGGAACTGGTGGCCTCGGCGGTGCCCCCGGCGGAGCGCCGTAAGGCAAAAAATCCCGCCCGCCGCACCTTCCAGGCCATCCGCATTGCGGTGAACTCGGAGCTGGACGCCCTCAACGAGGGACTGGATGCCATTTTCGGCTGTCTGGCGCCCGGCGGCCGGCTCTGCGTGATCACCTTCCACAGCCTGGAGGACCGGCTGGTCAAGAACAAGTTCCGCCGCTGGGCACAGCGGTGCACCTGCCCGCCGGAGCAGCCGATCTGCACCTGCGGCGGCGTTCCCAAAGCGAAACTGATTACCCGAAAACCCATTGAAGCGGACGCGGAAGAGCTGGAGCACAACCGCAGAGCCCGCTCGGCCAAACTGAGAGTGTTGGAGAAAGTATAACGAGGCAGTATTCATGACAACTGTTGTATTGCATACCGGTCAGACCGCACCCAAGATGGAGCGTCCGCGTCCCCGCGTTCGGGTGGTGCAGGGCGGACGGCACGGCCTGAACCGGGCCCGTCACCTGGCGGCCTCCACGCTGAATGTGCTGGCGGTGGCGCTGCTGCTGGGGCTGGTCGTTAGTGTGGTGTACAGCCAGGCGAAGATCACCGAGCTGAACGGCCAGATCAACGACACCAAAACCCAGCTCACCGCGGCGCAGAGCGAATATGACTATCTGGCCACCCAGATGAGCAACATCACCAGCCGCGCCAGCTTGCAGCAGGTGGCGGAGGGTCAGCTGGGACTGGTACAGGTGGACCCCAGCCAGATCACCTACGTCCAGCTGGAGGACCAGAGCGTCATTGCGAAGACGACCAGCAGCGCTCAGCTGCTGCTGTCCGATGTGCGCACGGCGGCCCTCAATCTGCTGGGCAGCCTGAACCCGTAAACAAAAGAATCTATGTGGCAACGAGCCTTTTTACCAACGGCGGGAACGCCGCGCGTAAAAAGGCTCGCGGCCGCAATCAGGGAAATATTTCTCCAAAGGGAGTCGCCGATGTCCAATCCAGTCAACCGTCCCAATCCGCATTTCCGCGCCCAGGTACTGCGGCGCACTTTGATCGCCATTGCCATCTTCCTGATCTTTTTCTTCGGCATCCTGATTTACCAGCTGTATGCGCTGCAGCTGCGGGATGCAGAGCTGTACCGCACCGAGGCGGTGACCCAGCAGATGCAGGATACCGAGCTGCCGGCAACCCGCGGTTCCATCTACAGCGCCAACGGCAAACTGCTGGCCAAGAGCAACACGGTGTGGAATATCATTGCCAATCCGCTGCAGTCCCAGAAAAACGGTGCCACCACCGCCCAGCTGCAGCAGGCGGCCGAAGAGATCGCCACGCTGCTGGATGACGGCACGACGGCGGACAGCATCTTCAATATCCTGACGGCCACCAATGCCAACGGGGAACTCTACGAGTACCGCGTGGTGGCGAAGGGCGTGGAAAAGCCGGTGGCGGATGCCATCCTGGAATACTCCATGAATTACCGCACCGACCCGCCGGCGGGGGAGGAGCAGGGCTACCGGATCGTGGTGCTCTCCACCGAACAGGCCTCCACCCGCAGCTATCCCTACGGGGCGTTTCTGTCCTCGGTGCTGGGCTTCTGCAACGGGGACGGTTCCGGTGCCTACGGACTGGAAAAGTCCTACGACGATGTGCTTTCCGGCACGCCGGGGCGCAGCATCGCCGAGACCAACGTCAGCGGGGAAGTGCTGGCCAATGCCGAGGCGGAGGTCTACCCGGCCATTGACGGCAACAACCTGAACCTGACCATCGACGAGAACGTGCAGGCCATTGTGGAGGAGTACCTGTCGGAGGCCATGAACACCTTCAGCGTCCACGGCCGGGGCAGCGCCATTGTGATGAACGTCAAGACGGGCGCCATCCTGGCCATGGCGTCGATGGAGCAGTTTGACCCCAACGACCCCTACACCATCTACGATGAGAAGATGCAGGCGATCCTCGACAAGGAAGAGCTGGAGGATGAGGACATCGACTGGCTCAAGAGCCGCCTGGGCGAGGATGAGGTGGCCGATATCATCGCGGACGGCAAGATCAGCCGGGAAACCACCACCGACGAGGAAGGCAACACGGTGAGCAGTGAATATACCCAGCTGCAGGGTATGATGCGCGAGGCCCAGTGGAAGAATAAGAACATCACCGAGCTGTATATGCCCGGTTCGGTATTCAAGCTGATCACGGCCTCTGCGGGTCTGGATTCCGGCATCATGACAGCCGGACAGACCTT
>ERZ1090865.692-NODE-692-length-18500-cov-62.393277_pt1 | contig 18500 bp, 30 predicted proteins | sample MGYA00478478_ERZ1090865 | MGnify/ENA primary metagenome ERZ1090865 (study PRJEB33644, sample SAMEA5815715) | chicken gut metagenome | biome: Chicken; feature: Gastrointestinal Tract; material: Caecum | place: Ireland | collected 2019-01-01 | study: A study of the... | reverse complement strand
AGTTCGAAGAGACTGGTACGTTCTGCTCGAAAGTGTTTGGGGAAATTTGGAGAGGTTTTTTTCATAAAAAGTAAGGAGGTGACTCGGGAGAGGTTGTGCTGAAAAGCATGGTCTCTTCTTTTTGCGATGAGATGGCATACAGAAAAACCTGAAAACTGGACAAATTACTACGGGCAAACTTATCGCTGCGAGCATCCCGTTTACTCAAGCGCTACTTTATATTTAGAAGGGTCAAAAGGACTTTGCATTATCCAGCAAAGGTTTAATCCTAGAACAAAGGCCACCTTTTGGGGACCAATTGACCCCTGGCTTTGTGACGAATTATATTTGCGCTATGAATTTAGCCAGTTCTTTAGAGAGCGAGCCGGAAAGAAGTCCGAGACGGGCCTTTATCCTACTGTAACGATCCGTCAAATTATGTGGGCACTAAGAATGAAACCTATGAAACGAGAACGCTGGGAGACGGATTTTCCGAGGAAACTAGTGTAGCGCGAATATGACAAGGTATTTTATGGAAGAATATACCCTATAAACGACAAGGAGGAAATTACTATGTCTGATATGGAGAAATTTGTTCGTGAGCTTAATTATCATTCTAGTTTGCTTGTTATTTATCTAAATGCTGGAAACGAAGGTCTTATTGACTCTGAAAAGAGCATGAAAATGGTTGAGTATCATTCGGCTATGATGACAAAACTCATGGCTAAAATTATTTCCTATTTGGATGATCAGGGGGTACTTGAAGGTATTAAAAAGTGAAGGAATCGGCCTCGTGGAAACACGGGGTCTTTTCTTTTTCTCGCAAATTAAACACCCTCTATAATGGAAGGACTGCCATTTTAAGGAGGTATGTTATGGATATTTGTAAAAAGATTTGGAATACGACGGTTACGGTCGGACAAATTATTACGAGTGCTATTATTGCATTGACCATTGGGGTCGTGCTATGGCTACTTGTGCAAATGTTCCGGCCGAACAAAAACTAAACTTTAGGCGAAAAACGTGACGCTAAGATAAAATGCAGCTTCCAGGAAAGGACTTTGGTACGCCAAGGTCTCTTTTCTTTTTCGTCGCGAAATAATCATGGTGTATAATGAAGGGAGGCTATATGCCATGAAAAATATGAAACTGATTACTATCGTTGGTTGGACTTTGATTGCGATTGCAACTGTATGCAATACGGTAGCAGGAATGCTTGCATACAATCGAATGTTCGAAGAATTCTATAATCGGATTGCTCAGAAAACTGAAGATGAGAGAATTAGAATCGGAGGAGCATTTGGTTTGTGCGGACTGATTCTGTTCCCGATTGCATATATTGCAGGAAGAATCGAAGGAACTGCAATCGGTAAACTTTGTAACAAATTGGCAAAATAACTCTAAAAAGAGTCTATGGAAACATAGGCTCTTTTCTTTTTGAAAGGAGAAACAAAATGGATAAACCCGCAAACCTCGCTCTTAAGCGCACCCAAAATGATGCTATTGTGCTTCGCAGCGGTTTCATGACAGGTCTCATTGCAAAGGTTATTTCAAAGGTCATTGAAAAGCAAGGATATTCTGCCAAAGTGTCTTTGCATGAACTTACTATGACTCATGCTGATGACGACGGTAACGTTCATGTACATCTTGATCTTCATCTCGATGCTTCTGAAAAAGATATTCGTAAACTTCTTAATATGCTGTAAAGGAGAACTAATATGTCTGACAAAGAAAAGATTGCAAGAGGTATTTTTCATTTCTGTAAAGAACACGCAGGCGGAATTTTAACGCTGGTCGCAAGCGTAGGTCTTATTGTAACAGCAGTTGAGGTCGGCGTGGCCACTACAAAGGCGCAAGCGGTCGTCGAAGAAAAGAAAAAAGAAAGAGAGACTTGGAAAGAATCTTCCGGAATCGATCAGCCTCCTATCACGAAAGAAGATATCGTAAAAGAATGCTGGAAGTTTTATATTCCGGCGGCAGCAACTGGTATCGCGTCGATTTCTTGCATTGTAGCAGCCAACGTTATCACTGCTCGTCAGCAGAAAAGTCTTGCAGCAGCCTATGCCCTTGTGGAGACTGGGTATAAAAAATACCGTGGCAAAATCGCTGAAAAGTTTGGAAAAGACGTTGATATTCAAACCGCCAATGAAGTAATTGTCGAGCAAAGCGAAGATTCTCTTGACTTTGACGATCTTGATAACGGGGAAAAGATTGTGGTCTATGATCCGTATAGCGAACGTTATCTTGAAACAACAATCGCTAAAATCAGAAGGGCCATGTATATGTTAAACCGTAATCTTTCTATCAACGGCTGCGCGTCGCTCAATGATTTATATACCGGCCTTGGCGTATCGCTTACGGAAGATGGCGACTTAATTGGTTGGAGCATCGATACACTTTGCGAGTGGATGGGCGAATGCTGGCTCGACTACGAATTGGATGTGTGCAATATGGGTAACGGTGAAAAGGCATACGTTATTGATACTTTGATTGCTCCAAGCGCTGGGTTTAGTGATGAGGTTCCTTTCTAACGCGAAAAAGATAGCTTCTATTATGAAGGAGGTGAACCTTATGAAAGGTAATAAATTTGCTGTGGCCGCTTTGATATTTGGTATCGTCGGAGTGATTGCAGATTTCGTAAGCACGAAGTCGATGGATCGTTCCGAAGAAGACAGATATCGGCAGATTGCACAGGAAGAGGCCGAAAAGGTTTATAATCAAAAGACTGAGGGGAGGTAACTCCTCTCTTTCTTTTTATATTTTCAAAAAGGAGAACTATTATGAGTGATTACAAAAAGCTTAAGGACATGGACGAGTTTTATAAAGTTCTTGAGAAGATGAAAGAACAGATTCAGCGTTTTTATGAAAATGGAAGTGCGATAGCCGTCTACTCGTTTGATAATAAGCATGACCGAGATTCGATTTGCGATTTTCTGTCTAATTGGATTTTTGGAAAGTATAAAACCCTTAAATTATATCGTGACAATAATAACGCAAGAGACGAGTATTATCTTATCTTTGCAAAGTAAACCGCGAAAAATTCTCCTTGTATTATGGAAGAAAATCCACACTTAATAAAAAGGAGAATTTGGTATGTTTTACGATTACGACTTTTATGAGGAAATGGACTCTACTATGATCTACGGGATCAAGCGGACGATTCATTTTGCATGGATGTTTGCGAAGACTTTGGTACTGACCATCGTCTTAGCTGCATTCTACTGCATCATGACGCCTGTTCGGATTTACGATTGGATCAAAGAAGAGAACTACCTCGAGAAGACGGCAAACCGTGATGAACAAATCCGGTTCCAACTTTGGAAAGAAGAAGCGGATAAATTCATGTAAAGTAAAAGAGCTTGCGAGAAATCGTGGGCTCTTTTCTTTTTCTTGAAAGGAGAAATAAGAAATGAATTTAAGATCTGTTTTTAGACAAGGTGAGAGACTTCTCAAAAAACATTCGCCTGAAATCCTGACTGGTCTTGGTCTTATGACTTTGGCATCCAGTGTAGTGTTAGCAGTCAAGGCAACTCCGAAAGCACTTTGGGTTATCGAACATGAGGAAATCGAGCAGGCGCATCCTCTCTCGACTAAAGAGAAGGTGAAAGTGGCCGGCAAGCTTTATATTCCGGCGGCAGCAGCCTTTATAGCAGGGTCGGCCTGCATCATTGGTGCATCGAGCATCCATCTGCACCGAAATGCGGCACTCGCAGCGGCGGCAAGTCTCACCGATGCAACCTTTAAGAGCTATCGTGAGGTTGTAAGCGAGAAGATTGGCGAAGAGGCTGAGAAAGATATTCACAAGGAAGTTGCGGCCAAAAAGATGGAAGAGCATACCCCTGAGACCAAAATCATCAATCTTCCGCACGGAGACGACACCACTTGGTGTTATGATCCTCTTGTAGATAGATATTTTTGGTCTACAAGGAATGTGATCGAGAACGCAGTCAACGTCTTTAATCGCCAGATGCGCTATGATATGCGTCTTTCGGTCAATGAATGGTTTGACACACTCGGTCTTGACCATGCTGATCTTGCTGACGACCTTGGCTGGGACATTGATACCAATGGATATCTCGAGCTGACATACGATTCACGTCTTGATAAGACCGGCAAACCTGCTATGGTGCTCGTGTATACGAATCCGCCAAAGTATATCGGACTGTGACGCGAAAAAGTTTGACCGTATTACGAAGAAAGGCTTTGAGCCGTGGAAGATTCTGCGGCTTTTAGCTTTATATTTGAAAGGAGATTTATTATGAATAAACGTAACACTCAAATTGCGCAGAAGGTTTTTGCACTCACTCTCAAAAGCATTTGCGACGTAGAAAGCTACGCGCATAGCTTTACTCGGGAGCAGAAACTCGCAGTTCTTAGGGAAATGGAAGATGCTCTTTGCATTTCTCTGAAGTTTGTTCGCGATCAGATCAAGACCCTTGGCGGTCATCCCTTTATCTAAGACGCGAAAAATTCATCTCGTTTTATGGAACCAATATGGTTACTATAAATTTCTAACATTTTAAGGAGGATACTACTATGGACGAAATGAACACTATGAACGAGGTTATGGATACCGAGAACACCGATATGGTGCCTACTCAGGACGAGAACCTGGTCATGACGGAGGATAACGCCGAAGATACTTCGAGCGGCATTCCCGCGATGCTTGTTGTCGGTGCAGTTGCACTGGCTGGCTACGGCATCGGGAAGCTGGGCGAGAAGGTCATTCGGAAGGTTGCTCCTGCGATCAAGGCCAAGGTTGCCGGTCTGAAGAAGCACAAGGGTGATGAGGAGTCCGAGCCGGTCGATGTGGAAGTCGAAGCCACTGATGTGGAACCCGAGGAGGAAATGAAGTAACAAGGTTTGAGGCGAGAGCCGTGGAGAAATCTGCGGCTCTCTTCTTTTTATTTTGGAGGATAGCATGGCTGAAATCAAAATTCCGAATAATTCTTTCTCGTCAAAAAGCTCTCTGGACTCTACTACTCAGGGTAAAAAGCCTGAAGAAAAGAAGTTCAGCAAGGTCACAACGGGAAAGGTTATTGTAAAAAAGAAAAGCAGCGCGAAGAAACTGGCTGATATTTTCATTCTTGGGGATATGGAACAGGTAAAGCAGAGTCTTGTAAACGATTTGCTGATCCCCGGGACGAAAAATCTCCTTTATAACATCGCCAACACTGCCCTTTCGATGCTTTTCTTTAACAATCAGCGTCCGATGAATGGCTATTGGCAGCCGAATCAGTATCAGCAGCCCCCTCGTCCTTACCAGACTACCAGCTATTCGAGCTTTTATACCCAGAACCAGTATCAGCAGCAAGGGCCTGTTCAAAGCGGATATTCTCAGAACCAAGAAATAGTCTTTGGCTCAAGAGTAGATGCCGAGAACGTTCTTGATCAGATGAACGGAGCCCTCGCAACCTATGGCCAAGTCTCTGTCGCTGATTTTTACGACCTTATGGGTATTACAACGAGCTATGTGGACTATTCGTATGGCTGGTATAATCTGTCTGGTGCTCATGTACGGGCTGTGAACGGGGGGTTTGTAATCGACTTCCCACGAGCTGCTGCACTCAGAAAATGATATTTTGAAAGAAGGATTTATGGTGAAACGAATTGTGAAGGACATCTTTGCCGCTGTTGGTGTCATCACGGTGTGCAAGGCGTTTTGCGATAACTATGAAGTAAAAAGAAAGATTCATGCGGGTGATATTATCATTCCGCTTGTATCTACTTCATGGAAATCGGTTACTTATGCGGATCGCGATGAAGCTGAGCAAATTCTTTCTGAACTGAAAGAAGCCATTGAAAAATGGCATTACGTCAGTGTTGCAGATGCTTGCTACCTGACCGGAATGTGTTCAAATTACAGAGACACAAAAATCGGTTGGCGAAACCTTGACGGCGCGTCTGTCCGAGCGATTAAAAAGAAAGTCGCAACGTGTCGCACCGCCTATATTGGCGGAAAGGAAGAAATCGTAGATAGATACTACGTTTCTCTTCCTGATCCTATCAAACTCTAAGAAAGGAGCTTTTATATTATGAAGTTCAATATGACTTCTGCTCTCGAATCCGCTTCGAGGCTTGCAAACAAAATCGCTTTTAAGGCGAAAAAGCATTCCCCTGAAATCCTTATTGCTGTCGGCGCTGTGTCTATCGTTACAGGCACTGTTCAGGCCTGCAAAGCTACTCTCAAAATGCAGGACGTGCTTGAGACTACGAGTGATAACCTTGAGAAGATTCACGGTCTTGAGGATGGCACTCTGAAGGTCAAAGAGGGAGAAACCTACACCGAAGAGGATGCTCGCAAGGATAAGACCACTGTTTATATTCAGACCGCCGCAAAGGCTGCAAAGCTCTATGCACCTGCGGTCATTCTCATCGGTGGCGGCCTTGGCTGCATGATCGGCTCTCATATCATCATGCGTCGGCGTTATGGTGCTGCGGTTGCTGCGTATTCGGCTGTCACCACTGCGTTTAATGAGTACAAAGCTCGTGTTAAGGAGCGCTTTGGCGAGCAGACTCAGTATGAGCTGGAGCACGGTGTCAAAGCCGAAGAAGTTGAAACCACTGACGAAAACGGTAATAAGAAAAAAGAGACCGTCTATGTCGGCGACAAGATGATTAAGCATCCTTATAGCGTAGTTTTTGATGAAACAAACCCTTATTACGAGCGGGGAGCTGGGTATAATCTGATCTTCGTCAGGAACGTGCAGGATGCCGCAAACCGTAAACTTCGTAAAAAGGGATACTTGTTCCTGAATGATGTCTACGACATGCTGGGTGTGCCCAATACTTATATCGGTCAGTTCGCCGGTTGGGTATGGGACCCTGCAAATCCGAAGATCGATTCGTATGTGGATTTCGGTCTTTATGACGAAATGAATCCGCAGAAGGTAGCGTTCCTTCAGGGTGACGAATACAGTATCGTTCTGGACTTTAATGTTGATGGCAACATCATTGACAAAGTTGAAGGTATTGAAAAACGTCGTCAGGAAATTATGGGTAACTAATATTCTGTTTTAGAAAGAGGATCTATATTATGAAATTTGTGAATATTGCTAAACTCGCTCTTACTTTTGCCGCAGGTGTCTTCGCAGGTGCTTACTATATGCATACTCGTATGCGCGAAGAATACCAGAGCTATGCGGATGAACAGATCGAATCCATGCGTCAGCACTTTGCAGAAAAAGAAGCAAAGATGGACGAAGAAATCGAAGACAAAGCCGTGAAAAAGGGGATTGATTTTGCCATGGAGAAACTCAATTTGCAGGATAGCGAAGGGAGAAGTATTTACGAGACCGATACTCGAACCTATGAGCTGATTCCGCCCGATGAATTTGGCGAAATCGATGAGTTTGACACAAGTTTTCTCACCTACACTGCCGACGGTGTGCTTTGCTATGACCAGACTGGCGAAAAGGTGGAAAATGTTCAGCGTACTGTTGGTCCGGATGCACTGGATAACATCGGTAAATTTATTCCGGATACGATCCATGTAAGAAATCATCTTTACCATAAGGATTATGAGATTTTGCGGAGTATCGAAACCTATGATGAATTTATGAGTCCAAGAGAGGAGGGCACTGAATGATATATAACCCAACTATGCAGCTTTATGAAAATTACCTCGTGACCGCCGTATGGCACAATGACAATTTCAGAGGTCCAAGGTATCATCAGCTTTTCAGTTTTCTCTTTAATACACCATTTATTCCATCCATCGAGCTTGACCAGCCTAGAGCAAACGACGCTATTGATTTGCGTTACGCTTATGCCGACCAGTATCATATTCCATACGAAATCATCGATCGAGACCTCGGTGGACAAAATAGCTCTTGCTCGATGCTCGAGATGATGGTGGCGCTTTCTATTCGCATGGAAAATCACATCATGGAAGATAAGGACCTTGGGAATCGGACTGGTCAGTGGTTCTGGTCGATGACTGTTTCTCTCGGTCTTGACGGCATGGATGATACCAATTTCGATTCAGCAAAAGCTGCTGGAATCATACATCGCTTCAACACTCGCCAGTATGAACCTTGCGGGAAAGGCGGCCTTTTCACTGTACAGAATCCGACGATTGACATGCGAGGTATGGATATTTGGTATCAGATGCAGCATTGGATCGGAGAAAACTACATCGGGAAAGTCTAAAAATAGAAAGGAGGAGTCGCTTTGAATGCTTGATTTTCTGTTCATCTCAACGAGACAGAAAAAGGGAATCGTTGAGATATATCCAAAGTTCATTATAAAGAAGTCAAGTGATCTCATGATTCGAGGTGGCGACTTCTATGCTATCTGGGTGGAAGAAAGGGGGCTTTGGTCTACTGACGAAGAGGACGCTTTGCAACTAATTGACAGGGAGCTTGACGTATATGCCGAAAGACACAAAGGAATACTTGACCAATATCGTGTCTTACATATGTGGGATGCGGAAAGCGGCATGATTGATATTTGGCACAAGTATTGCCAGCGGCAGATGCGGGACAACTTCCACATGCTTGACGAGAGACTGATATTTTCAAATACAGCTATCTCGAAAGACATGTATGCTTCAAAGCGTCTTCCTTATGCACTCGAGAATTGTCCAATTCCAGCTTGGGATAGACTCATGAGCATTCTCTATGCTCCAAAAGAGCGAGAGAAGATTGAGTGGGCCATTGGAGCTATCGTGAACGGCGACTCTAAAACTCTGCAAAAGTTTATGGTGCTTTATGGCCCTCCCGGTTCGGGCAAATCGACGGTGCTTAACATCATTCAGCTTCTCTTTGAAGGATATTACTCTGTTTTTGACGCAAAGGCTCTTGGTTCTAGCTCAAATGCATTTGCCCTGGAAGCATTCAGGACGAATCCTCTTGTAGCTATCCAGCACGACGGCGATCTATCCAGAATCGAGGATAATACCAGAATCAACTCTCTTGTATCACATGAGAGCATGATGGTAAATGAGAAATTTCGTTCTACGTATGCTTCTCGTTTTAAGTCGTTTCTGTTCCTTGGTACAAACAAGCCTGTTAAGATATCCGACTCAAAATCTGGTCTTTTGCGAAGACTTATCGATGTCGAACCAACCGGAGACAAAATACCAGCAAAAGAGTATTTCCATCTTACCGAACAGGTGAAATTCGAACTCGGAGGAATTGCTTGGCATTGCAAAGAAGTGTATGAAGGTGACGTTCGTAAATACGATGGATATATTCCACAGCGTATGATGAGCGCGTCAAACGACTTTTATAACTTCATCATGGATTCAGCTTTGGTGTTTGAGAAAGAGGACTCTGTAAGCCTTAAAACCGCTTGGGAGATGTATAAAACATTTTGCGAGCAGACCGGTGTACAGTATCCTTCAAGCAGAAGAGCTATCAAAGAAGAGCTAAGAGATTACTTTCGCAATTACATTGAGCGAGGCGTCCTTGAAGATGGTACAAGAGTAAGAAATTACTATTATGGCTTTCGGAAGGAAAAAATAGGAGAAATTGAGGAGGAAATAAAAGAAGAGACCAAAAAGATAGAGTCATGGCTTGCGTTTGGCGAGCAGCATTCTCTACTTGATGATATTTTGGCGGATTGCCCAGCGCAATATGCGTCCGGAGAAGGAACGCCTTTGCGTAAATGGCAAAACGTCAAAACAAAACTTAAAGACCTTGACTCCTCAAGACTTCATTATGTCAAAGTGCCGGAAAACCATATCGTAGTTGACTTTGATATTCCGGGAAAAGACGGAAAGAAGGACTTTGAGGCAAACCTTGCAGCGGCTTCTAAATTTCCGAAAACTTATGCCGAGCTCTCGAAATCGGGAGCCGGGATTCATCTCCATTATATTTATTCTGGAGATGTGAGTAAACTTTCAAGAATTTATGAAGAGCACATCGAGGTGAAGGTCTTTAATGGAAATGCATCTTTGCGAAGAATGCTATCTCAGTGCAATGATATTCCCATTGCCACCATCAATGCAGGCCTACCCTTAAAAGGAGAGACCCCTGTGAAAAACGTAAAGGAGATTAAATCAGAGAAGGCTTTGCGTATCATGATCGCTCGAAACTTAAACAAAGAGTACCATGGGTATACAAAGCCTTCTATTGATTTCATTTGGCAAATACTGGAAGATGCCTATGCGAGTGACCTTCGATACGATGTGACGGATATGCGCAATGCGGTTCTTGGCTTTGCTGCTGGGAGCCATAATAACGCGGATTATTGCATTAGGAAGGTTGGGACGATGCACTTTAAGTCAAAAGAGAAAGAAGTGGAGCTTGACGAAAACGGAGAGGCTCCGATTGTCTTTTTCGATGTGGAAGTGTTTCCGAACCTTTTTCTCGTATGCTGGAAACTCGCTGGCAAAAACAAACCCGTCATTAAGATGGTAAATCCTGGCCCAAGAGAGATTGAAGAGATTTTGAGGTATCGTCTAATTGGGTTTAACTGTAAAAAGTACGATAATCACATGCTTTACGGTTGCTTAATTGGTTTTAATAATGAACAATTATATAAACTAAGTCAATCGATCATAAACGATAAGCAAGGTTTCTTTGGAGAAGCGTATAATATTAGTTATACTGATATTTATGATTTCGCTTCGACGAAACAAAGCCTTAAAAAGTTCGAAATCGAGCTTGGTATTCACCATCAGGAACTCGGGCTTCCCTGGGACGAGCCTGTTCCCGAGGATCTTTGGGATAAAGTTGCTGATTATTGCGAAAATGATGTTCGGGCGACCGAAGCAGTTTTCAACGCGAGAAAAGGTGACTTCTTAACAAGAGAAATACTAGCAACCATAAATAACACTAACGTAAATGAATCCACAAACAATCTTACAACAAAAATGATATTCGGAAATAATAAACATCCAAAGCTTGTGTATACGGACTTAAAAACGGGAGAAACTGAATGAAAAGTAGTGCTCAAGTTAAAGACTGCAACGCGATTGACAATCTAGAATGGTGCACTAAATCTCAAAACATGAGGCACGCTGTTGATAACGGTCTTGCTAAAACGGAAAGAGTTATGGTTTTGGAAACTGGAATTTTATATCCGTCTTCGGTTGAATGCGCCAAAGCAATAAACGGAACAGTTTCTGGAATACATGACTGCAAAACGGGAAGGCAAAAACAGCATCGCGGATACCACTTTTATTTTCCGCCATCGGAGGACGAACTAATGCAGAAAATTATAAATTCATTTCCTGATTACGAACTCAGAAAAGTAAAAAAGATTGATTCGCAAGGAAATCCATATTTTGTGTACGAAAATTGGTATCGAGGCGTAAATGTCGGCCGAGGAGGGTACGTTGTTGGTAATCCTGGAATGTATACAGATGTGGTCTTACTAGATGTCCAAAGTATGCATCCCCACTCTATCATCGCCCTTAATTACTTCGGAGAATACACACAGAAGTATAAAGATTTGCTCGATCTTCGACTTCTCATCAAACATGGAAAACTTGATGAAGCTAAGAAAATGTTTAATGGAAAATTAGCGCCATATCTCGACGACCCTGCAACGGCTAAACAGCTTTCTAAAGCAGCCAAGATCGCGTTGAACGCATGTTATGGCTTAACTGCGGCTAATTTTGATAACCCTATGAAGCACCCAAAAAACGTCAATAACATTGTGGCTCTTCGTGGAGCACTTTTTATGAAAACGCTCCAAGACGAGATCGAGGCGAAAGGCTTTGATATTGTAGCCATAAGAACAGATTCCATAAAAATTGTCTCTCCAACAAAAGAAGTGATTGATTTTTGTATGGAATTTGCTAAATCCTATGGTTATACATTCGAGTTCGAATGCGTTTATTCCAAAATTTGCCAAATCGATAAAACAAACTATATCGCTCGATATGCAACTGCCGATTATTGTCAAGAAAAATACGGATATATCCCAGACGAAAATAAGGAATCTGGAGGGGAATGGACCGAAACAGGTGCTACATTTCAGGTTCCTTATATTTTTAAGACACTTTTTACGCATAAGCCAATCGTGTTCGATGATTTGTGTGAAACAAAAGAGGTGAAGAAAAGTGGCGCTATTTATCTTGATATGAACGAGAGACTTCCTGAAGGAGAGCACAACTATATTTTTGTCGGAAAGGTTGGTCAGTTTACCCCGGTTAAAAATGGAGAAAATGGCGGAGAACTTGTAGTAAAGACTGACGCCGGAAAGTATAATTCGGTTCAGGGGGCATCTGGATATCGCTGGATGGAAAGCGAAGTTATTAGGAAATTGTATAATGATCCGTTTGATATTATTGATATGGATTACTATACAAAACTCGCCGATGAAGCTGTCGATGCTATCAACAAATATGGTGACTTTGAATGGTTTGTGTCTGACGATCCTGGTATTGCGCCTTGGGATTCTCCCGGGCCTCCATGGGACGAAGGACCGACTGCATTTGATGTGAGGTGATTGATATTATGAAATACGACATTTCGAATAATCCGTTTGATAAAGAAGCATATGGTAGGCTGCTCCGGTGTGAACTTTATAGCAAGGTGATTGAACGTGAACTTTATAGCAAGGTGACTGAGAACATCCGCTTGAAGCGGGAACTTGACGATCTTAAGAAAGAGCATGATACCCCCTCTGCTTATCCCAAACCCACCTTTGGTCTTGTCTATCAGGAATGCAAAGTTCGTCCCACTTTTGTTATTGACAAAGTGCTATTTAATCCTCCTGCCACGATTGTCTTCTGGCTGGATGGTACGAAGACTGTTGTCAAATGCAAAGAAGGCGAAGAGTTTTCTGAATGGGCCGGCATTGCGCTCTGTCTCGCAAAGAAACTGTACGGTCCGAACTTCCATAAAATTTTCAGAGCTCATTGCTCTGATCCCGAGAAGACCGTGAACGATATGACTGATGAGGAAATTACGGAAGCGACAAGAGAGGGGATTAAAAATTCCGACGCGAAATAATCATCGCCATTTATGGAGGTGATAAGCATGACCACTGTAAATGATATTGGTGAAGAAATGCTGAAAGTTCAAAGACAAATTACTTTTCTGAAATCAAAAACGCAAGAAAACAAGCGAGGACGTCGAAGAGATATTTATCTTGAACCGCTATTACAACATTTTGTTCACCGATTACATGGCCAAAACAAATTAACCCAATAGGGAGCCACTAGAGAAATCTGGTGGCTTTTATTTTTTCTAAAAAGAAAGAGAGGATTTTCACATTATGACTACTTCTACTAACCGTAACGCCGTTGTCCGTCTTGACGACACTCGCTTCATCTATCGCACGAATTTTTCTGGCGATCCTGAGCGCGATCGCTTTGGTTCTAATCGTCGGCAGTTCAACATCGTCATTCCTTCCGACCAGCAGGCACACGACCTTGAGATGGCTGGCGTGAATGTCAAATGGACGCAGCCGAACCCGAACTACACCTATGATGGTGAGTTTATTTCTCGGCCCTTTGTCAGGGTAAATGTCAACCTTGAGTCCAAGTGGCCCCCTGAGATTTACCTGATCGCTCCGAATGGTGTGAAGACGCTGCTCACTCCTGAGACCGCTGGGGTGCTCGACAGCATTCGAGTCAAGAATGTCTGTTGCCAGGCGAAGATGGCCGAAAAGAAAAATCAGCCTGGCGCATACACCCTCTACGCTCAGTATGTCTACGTCGAACAGGCGGCCGATCCGTTCCCTGATCCTTACGCCAATCGTTACGCAGCTGTTCCCGAAGGAGACACCGAGCTGGCTCCTGCGAGTGAAGACGACATGCCCTTCTAAGCTTGATATTTGCTGAACTAGCTAGTGCCCACGTCGCAGCTAAGGCGTTCTAGAAAGTTCAGTTGATATATTGCCACTTCGAGGGGACTTGAAGTGGTTTTATTTGGGACATTAGCTTAATGGTCAAAGCTGGCGGCTCATAACCGCTTGACTGAGGGTTCGAATCCCCCATGTCCCACCATTTATATTTTGAAAGAGAGGTTTGGCCATGAACGAACGAAAAAGAGGATATCGGAAAGAACCAGTAAATTGTCAAGTTTGCGGAAAGCTCATACCAAACGCTTATGCTTCGAGAAAATACTGTGATGATTGTCGAAAGAAAATTAGACGAAGGTATGACGGGAAACATCACGAAGACCATCGAAGAGCGTACGAAGTTGTTATAGATGAGATAAAAAGCGAGCTCGAACCCGAATCTATATTCCCAATTCGACCACATAAAACCATTCGAGAAATTGTCATCGAGGCAGAAAAAGAAGGACTGACCTATGGAAAATACGTTGCGAAATACCATTTATAGGAGGTTGATATTTTGGCTGGCATAAGTCTTTATGATTACCAACTTGATGCGCTTAAGCGAATGCATAACGGCTGTATTCTTTGCGGTGGAGTTGGTAGCGGTAAGTCAAGAACTGCACTTGCTTACTTTTATGTAAAACACGGAGGTGAAGTAAACACTGAAGAATATGTTCCGATGGATGATGTGAAGATACCCAATCTTTATATTATTACAACGGCTAGAAAAAGAGACACTTGTGAATGGGAAGAAGAACTCATTCCGTTTTTGCTTTCGCCAAATAGAGAAAACAATCTCTATCATAACCGTGTCATCATTGACTCGTGGAATAACATCGGTCGATACGATAAAGCGCAAAATGCCTTCTTTATATTTGACGAGCAGCGTGTCGTTGGAAAGGGAGCATGGGTGAAAAGCTTTCTTAAAATCTGCAAAAGTAACGAATGGATACTGCTATCGGCCACACCTGGCGATACTTGGCAAGATTATATTCCTGTCTTCGTAGCAAATGGGTTTTATCGAAATCGAACTGAGTTTAATGAAATGCATTGCATTTACAGTCGATTTTCCAAATACCCGAAAGTAGAACGATATTTGAATGTCGGGAGGCTTATCCGTCTTCGCAACAGAATTTTAGTCGATATGGACTTTAAGCGACAAACCATAAGCCATCACGATGATATTTTGGTGGATTATGATAGGTCGAGTTACAAGGAAATCATCAAAACAAGGTGGAACCCTTACAAAAACGAACCGATTAAAGACGCTGCCGAGATGTGTGGACTACTTCGAAAAATTGTAAATCTTGCACCCGACCGCTTCACAGCTTGCATTGAAATCATTTCTGGTCACCCAAAAGTCATCATCTTTTATAATTTCGATTATGAGCTTGAGTCACTTATCGATATGTGCGCAGCAGACGGGATTGAGTATGCTCAGTGGAACGGGCATAAGCATCAGCCTATTCCCGAAGGCGATAGATGGGCATATCTTGTGCAGTATACAGCTGGAGCCGAAGGATGGAACTGTATCAAAACAGATACCATTATATTCTTCTCGCAAAATTATTCTTACAAGGTCATGGTACAAGCCGCGGGGAGAATTGATCGGCTAAATACGCCCTATAAAGACCTTTACTACTATCACCTGAAGAGCCCTTCTTCGATTGATATTTCGATTGCGAGGGCTTTGAAGCAAAAGAAAAACTTCAACGAACGAAAATTTATGGATGGAGGAGAAAAATATGATTAACCTTTATAACGGAAGTGAGCCCATTATCAATCCGTGGCTATTCTATCTTGCGGACCTTGTGTCTGCATTGAAGGTGACACTAATTATTTTGAGTATTGGGCTTGTATTCGGGTCTTTACTTTATCTCGTTGCTTGGTATGAAAATGAAGAGTATAGATCCGATTCCGAAAAAAACATTAAACTTAGAAAAGTGTGGCTCAAAGGCGCTAAGATGTGCTTTATAAGCGCCATCATAACGTTTATCGTCGGCATGATGGTCCCGAAAGAGAGAACGCTTTATGCTATGGCCATTGCGAGTGGTTTAACTCCCGATACCGTTCAGCTCATCTATGATAAAACGGGCGAAACTGCTACTGATATTTTGAATAGAGGAGCAGAGTTGATTGAAGATATCGTTGACTATGGAGTTGACAAGATAAACGAAATGAGAAACGTGGAACCCATCGAAACGGAGGACAATGCAGAATGAAAGAAAAATACGTAAAGCTTAGCGACGTCATCGCGATGCTCAGTTCGGACATAAAGAACACGAATGACGCTAAATCCAAAATTGAAGGAAATGACATCAGCGCTCAAAGTAGAAAAGCGGCTTGTGATATTCTTGCAAAACATACCTCGGTTTTATTGATGACTGCGCTGAATCATCTGAAAATCTATGAGTTCGAAGACGGAAAGAAGTGAAACTGATGAGAAACCCTTCAAAGAAAACGCTCAAGCATATGGCAAGGATAACTCTTAGTCAAAACGATCCGTATAATCCCATAAATAGAAATATTCACAAATGGGAAAAGATGTTTCCGAAGCTTGCTGCGAGAGAACGCTGGAGGTTTTTCTATTGCTACAATATGATGCTTGCGTTTGCTAGAAGCTCAAAGAAAGGAAACGGACAAGTAGGATGAATTATTCGAAAAAGCATCTTAAACACATTTGGTATAAGCATTGTTTTAGCAAAGGCAATTTCAGAGCCATTGGCGGTGTTTTCAGTCATGCTAGAATGGTTTTATGTCGATGGGATAATCAAAGAGAGCACAGTCTTTACCGTAAGTGCGAAAGAAAGGCAAAACGATGAAAGAAAATGAGGCAATTCAGTATATCAATAAAACAGCACTTTTGAATGAGCTTTTATATTTGAAAGAAGCTGCCGAGAAAGTAAATCCCAAGGAAACATACATTCTCATGGCGCAGGAACGATTTATAAAAGATCTTGATTGGTTTATTGAGATTGTAGATAACTATCCTAGCCCGAGATTTACACTTCCCGGATTTTTAAAGGAGAAAACATGATGAAAGAATATCTTGATAAAAGCACATTACTTGACTATCTCAGAGCCAGAGTGGAGATGGGAGAGTATGTGGTCAATGACGATCTTCTTGACGAGAAGACCAAAGATAAAAACAAGGCGGTAGTTCTTGATAGAAAGGATTTGGTTTCAATCGTTGAAGGGATGTCACCTGAAGATCCCTATAAAAAGATTATCCACAGGCTTGAATACCTGATCAATTACTATAAAAACCGTGTTCCCACCGGTTCTTCCCAGCATCTTATGGGTCAGGTGTTTGCCTACAAAAATATCCTGAGCTTTATAAAGAATATTGATAATGTAAGAGATCCTTTTGAAGGAGAGTAAAATACTATGAAAACTCTTGGTGAAGAAAAGTTTGTAAAAGATATTTTGGCGTATCTTAAAGAGGAAATGAAACTCGAGGAAGAACGTCGGTTTAATTCTCTGGAAAATGATTGGAATGACCACAACGGAATGCTGATCGCGTACAACAATGTGAAACGCTATATTGAGCAATTACTTCGGGAGGAAAAGAAATGAAAAGTTATGACGAACTTGCTGTCGAAGAGCTTCGCAAAATTAACGATCATCTCAAGAATGCTTGCCGACTGCTAGTAACTCTCGGTGAAAGAGAAAAAGAGGCTTCAACGCAACTTCTTTATTTACGAAACGAGCTGTATGACTATTACAGAAAGACTCATCCTGAAGATAAAGAGATGAAGGAGGAAACCAGTAATGATTAAAGATTCTGGAAATCGTACGGAATTTGAGACGGGTGCTGTTCGTGATATGAAAAGAGGCGTTGGCCGTATGGATTTGCTTCCTTGGTACGGCATCATGGAAGTGTCCAAACATTGCGAGGAAGGCGCAGAAAAGTATGGAGAGCATAATGTGGATAAAGGAATTCCGCTGCATTCTCTTTGTGATAGTGCCGCTCGTCATCTCGCTAAGTTCATCGCTGGAGAGACGGACGAAGATCATTTGCGTGCTGCTGCTTGGAATCTTCTTTGGGCTTTGAACCAGCGAAAGACTCATCCTGAGCTTGATGACTTATATTCTCACAAAGAGAAGGTCGAAAAAGTTCGTAATGCTATCGAGACGATTAAAGAAGCCAAAGCAAACGGCGAACTCGTTTTCATCGATACCGAGAGTACCGTGGACGAAACCTGTGGAGAAGTGCTTCGTCCACTTACAAGGAATGAGATTCTCAAGCGTTGCAAAGGCGCCATTGACGTCTACGTTGTCTCCATTCAAACATTCATGTGGCATGGATGGTGCTATCTCCAGTTCGCTATTCCCGAGAACAAGGGCGATCCTCTTAGTGTATTCATGTATCCTTTGAAGAATAAGAATATTGGCCCGTTCCTTTATGATCCCGAGAAGTTTGAAGTTTATGATGTTAATCCGTATGAGTTTGAAAATTTGAAGGAGCCTGATATTATTAAACCTTGAATATATTGCTGAATTTTCAAAAGAAGCCAACCTGAGATTCTTCAAATTCACAGAACCGGGTAAGAAAGAGGAGATTTGAATGACTGATAGAGATAAAAGCATGTACGCCTTGGGTATGATTCGGATGGCTAAAATAGTTATTGCTGCCACCAGACAAATTAACATTGCCGACTCTAATTCCGTAATGTACGCAATGGGCGTCAGAGATACAGTTAAAAAAATAGTCACCGCTATCGAGGCAACAATTGATAAAAATGAAAAGGAGGGGTTTGAATGACTGCAAAGATTCCAGA
>ERZ1090865.684-NODE-684-length-18629-cov-7.950684_pt1 | contig 18629 bp, 13 predicted proteins | sample MGYA00478478_ERZ1090865 | MGnify/ENA primary metagenome ERZ1090865 (study PRJEB33644, sample SAMEA5815715) | chicken gut metagenome | biome: Chicken; feature: Gastrointestinal Tract; material: Caecum | place: Ireland | collected 2019-01-01 | study: A study of the... | reverse complement strand
TCCAACGGCAGCGGGGGCACGGGCATGGGGCTTTACCTGGTAAAGCAGACGTGCGCCGCCCTCGGCATATCGCTCACGGCGCAGTCGGAGAAGGGCAGGTTCACGCGGTTTACCTTCGTGTTTCCAAAATAGCAACATTACAAAACTGTAAGGCGGGCGCACGGTCGCTTTTGGTGACTTTGCGCCTTTTTTGTGTTAAAATAGGGTCAGGAAAGCATAAGGGGGATAGTATGCAACAGGAAATTCTCAAAGTCACCAATGCGGTGAAGTACTTCGGCAACGGCAGCGTGGTCACTCGCGCGCTCGACGGCATCTCGTTTGCCGTGAACAAGGGCGAATTTGTGGCGGTCATGGGTGCGTCCGGCTCGGGCAAGACGACGCTGCTCAACGTCATCGCCACCATCGAACCTTTAAGCTCGGGCGAGATAGCGGTGGACGGCACTGTGCTTTCGCAGCTCAAAGAGGATCACCTCGCCGCATTCCGCCGCGACAAGCTGGGCTTTATATTCCAGGAATATAACCTGCTCGACACGCTCACCGTCGAGGAAAATATCGTGCTTCCGCTCAACCTCCGCAGGACGGATACCGAAACGACGAGGATGGAGCTTGAAAGGGTGAGCGGCGCGCTGGGCGTTACCGACCAGCTGAAAAAGTTCCCGCACGAACTTTCGGGCGGCCAGCGCCAGCGCGTGGCGTGTGCGCGCGCCGTGATAACGTCGCCCGCGGTCATCCTCGCCGACGAACCTACGGGCGCGCTCGATTCCAAAAATTCGCGCAACCTTATGGAGCTGTTTAGGCTTATGAACGGCTCGCTCGGCTCCACCATACTCATGGTGACCCACGACGCGGGCGTGGCGTCCTATTCCGACCGCGTGATATTCCTGCGCGACGGCAAAATATTCACCGAGATCTATTGCGGCGGCAGGGCGCGCGGCGAATTTTACGGCGATATACTCGCCGGCATGGCGGCTTCGGGAGGTGAGGGTGATGCTGTTTAAGCTCGCGGCGCGCAACGTGCGCAGGCAGATAGGCAGCTATCTCATCTACTTTATTACGGTGTCGCTGGCTATCGCGCTGATATTTGCGGTAAACAACATGATCTACAGCGACGTGATGGATACTCTCGTGCAGCAGGTCGCCTACTTCATCCGTCCCATTCTTGTGATCATTTCGTGCATAATGTGCATCATAATGGCGTTCATCATAGGCTACGCCACAAACTTCCTGTTGCGCCGCAGGAAAAAGGAGTTCGGCCTGTATCTTACGCTCGGCATGACGAGGGACAATATTTTAAGCATATTCGCGGGTGAAACGGTGATCACATTCCTCGTTTCGCTCGTCGCGGGCATGCTCGTCGGGCTGGGACTGTACCAGGGCTTCATGGTGATCTTCACCAACTACATCGATTACGTATATACCCCGGGAGGCTACACATTCTCCGGTTTCGGCGTAACGCTTGCAATGGTGGTGGCGATATTCTTTATAGCGTTTGCGGCTTCGCTCGGCTACCTGCGCTATGCAAAGATAGCAACACTGTTGCACGGCGAAAAGACGTCTGAAAAGAAGGTGCGTGCCCCCGCAATGTGGATAGGGTTACTTGTAGTGGCGGTGGCGCTGTTCATAATCGCAAGCTGCTCGCTTATAGGCTGGATGCGGCAGGGCAACTTCTTCATGCATATCGGCGAACTCACGCTGATAGTGCTCATGCTTCTCGCCTCGGTATTCATGCTGCCGCTCTGCCTTGCCAAGGTGGTGTTCTGGGCGCTGCTCAAACGCAGCTGCTGCTCCTCGCGCGGGGCGGGCAGATTCACGGTGCGCCAGCTTTCCGGCAAGCTGACGTCGAACGGGCTGATGATGGGCACGCTAAGCCTGCTGCTCGCGGTCGCCATAGTCGGGCCGAATATCTTCCTTTCGATGACGGGCACGATGAACGAACAGCTCGACAGCGAGTATACTTACGACATAACGGCGCGCAACCATTACGTCGATAAGTACGGCAGCCTGATGGAAAAAGTTGACGACGTGCTGGAGCTCGTCGAAGAGTATGCAGATATAGAAAGTTATGTTGCGTATTCGTGCTATACAGGCGACGACTATGATAATGAATTATTCCTGGTAGTGCTCGAAAGCGACTTTATAAAGTTGTGCGCGCTTTGGGGCTATTCCCCGCCCGACTTCGGCGGAAAACTTGTGCGGTGCGCCCTCTCGGAGGACGGCGGGTTCTCGTTCACGCCCTCTTCGGAGAGCGGATATGCCGGCACTATGTACATCCCCGACGACCTTTTTGTGAGCGGGAATTCGCCCGATGAGTTTACCGTTGCACCCGACGAATGGGCGGAGCAACTGACGCTGAGCTACGAAATTCTGGCGGTAAACCTCGTGAGCAACGACTACGATGCCCGCGCGCTTCTGGACGAACTCATGCTGTGTGCCACAGGCTCCACAGACGGCGATAATGTCTATTTATTTAAGCTGCGCGAATGGCACAGGCTGTACGACATAAGCCAGATAGGACTGTTCCTGCTGGGCGATCTGTATATCTCGGCGGTGTTCGTGCTGCTGTCCGTGGCGCTGCTCGCGCTCAAGGTGCTCTCCATGATAACGGAAGACAGGCCGCGCTACCGCGCGCTGTGGCGGCTGGGCGCTTCGGAAGGCACTATGGCGCGCTCGCTGTTCGTGCAGATGCTCGTGCTGTTCTTTCTGCCGTTCTTCGCGCCGCTGCTTCTGAACATACCGCTTTATGTGGCGGTCAACACGCTTGCTGCGATCTCTTCCATGCCGATGGCCACGGCTTCGCTGCCGGGGCAGCTGCTGGGCCTGTCGGGCGCCGTTCTCGCAGTGTTCGCGGTATATTTCCTCGCCTCGTTCCTCGTCGCCTGGCGCGACGTAAAGTCCAACATCCGCGTCGAGGTCAGGGATTGAAACAAGCGGGCCTCGCCCTGCAAAAAACTGCGCCCGCGGCAATCTGCCGCGGGCGCAGTTCTTTATCGTTCAAATATCGACTGTGTGCACATATGCCTCAAACAACGCATATATTATGTGCTCATTCGTCGAGCGCCTCGATATAAAAACTTACGGGGCGGAAACCGTCGTTGCAGGAGATCATTGCCGATCTCCTGTTTTTCATCCAGCCGTCGTAGATGTCCTCGCCGCCGCATGCAAGCGCCAGCACGAACTGTTTCATGCTCTCCCACGCGCTCTCGCACATGCCGTCGGGCATGCGCGCGCCTTCGCTTATAAACGTCATGCCCTCGCGCATGCCGCATGCGTTTTCCATCGGGTTTTCGTATTCTTCCATAAGGTCGGTGTGGCGCACTATGCGCATTACCGTGATCCTGCAATCTTTCATGCCATATATTGTATCATGCCGCCGCCCGCAAGTAAAGCGGTTTTTTTGTTGCCGGGGGCGCTTTGGGTACGCAGATTTGCTTGCATTTAACAAAAATACCGCGCAGAAATTTTCAAATATTCACCCTGCGGTCAATTTGCTCACATAGTTTGACAACGAACTGTTTTTTTGCTAAAATCTGTGAATATCGTATGCACGTATGCGTGCGCGCACAATCAAATGGTTCAATGTTTGTAATTTCAGACTTACAGGAGGTCTTATGATAAAAGAGATAGGCCACAGCCTGAGGGAATTCAAGAAGCCTTCGATAATTACTCCCGTGCTCGTCACGTTCGAAGTGCTGTTCGAATGCCTTATCCCCGCGGTGATAGCCGACCTTGTCAACAAGATTCAGCGCGGCTACGATCTCAATGAGATACTCATCTACGGCGCCGTGCTCATCGTAATGGCGGGGCTTTCGCTGGTGTTCGGCGTTTCGTCGGGCGCGATGTGCGCGTCGGCGTCGAGCGGGCTTGCAAAAAACCTGCGCAAGGATATGTTCTATAAGATCCAGTCCTATTCCTTCCAGAATATCGACAAATTCTACGTATCCTCGCTCATCACCCGCATGACCACCGACGTGACCAACGTGCAGATAGCTTACATGCTGATAATCCGCCTCGTCGTGCGTTCGCCGCTGATGCTCATATTCAGCTTCATCATGGCGTTTGTAATGGGCGGCAGCCTTGCGTGGGTGTTCGTCGCGCTCGTGCCCCTTCTTGGCGTGTGCCTTACGATCATCGTGGTAAAGACGGTGCCCCTCTTTCACCGCGCGTTCCGCAAGTACGATAACCTCAACAGCTCCATACAGGAGAACGTGAAGGCCGCCCGCGAGGTCAAGTCGTACGTGCGCGAAGATTACGAACAGAAGAAGTTCGGCGCGGCCTCGCACGATCTGCGCAAGGATTTCCAGAGGGCCGAACGCATACTTGCCTTCAATCACCCCATAATGCAGTTCTGCATGTACGTGCTCATGTGCGTGGTGCTCTCGTTCGGCTCTTATATGGTCATCGATTCCGCGGGGCTGGACATAAACGTCGGCGACCTCTCCTCCATGCTCACCTACGGTTTCATGATACTCAACAGCCTGATGATGCTCTCCATGGCGTTCACCATGATAGCCATGGCGGGCGAATCGGGCAGGCGAATAGTGGAGGTGCTCACCGAAGAGAGCACCCTCAAAAATCCCGAAAACCCCGTCACCGATGTAAAAGACGGCTCGGTAGACTTCGACGGCGTAAGTTTCAAGTACTCCGCCGCGGCAGAAAAGAACGCCCTTTCAAACATCGACCTGCACATTAAGTCGGGCGAAACGATAGGCATAATAGGCGGCACGGGCTCTTCGAAGTCTACGCTCGTGCAGCTCATCTCACGCCTGTACGACGCCACCGAGGGCACAGTAAAGGTGGGCGGCGTGGACGTGCGGCAGTACGACATGGAGGTGCTGCGCAACTCCGTGGCGATGGTGCTGCAAAAGAACGTGCTCTTTTCGGGCACGATAGCCGAAAACCTGCGCTGGGGCGACCCGAACGCCACCGACGAACAGCTGCGCGAGGCCTGCCGCATGGCGTGCGCCGACGAATTCATCGAGCGCTTCCCCGAAAAGTACGATACATATATCGAGCAGGGCGGCGCCAACGTCTCGGGCGGGCAGAAGCAGAGGCTGTGCATAGCGCGCGCCCTGCTCAAAAGGCCCAAGATACTCATCCTGGACGACAGCACTTCGGCGGTGGACACTCACACCGACGCCAGGATACGCAAGGCCTTCAGGGAATACATCCCCGAGACAACAAAGATAATAATAGCCCAGCGCACCGCTTCGGTGGAGGACGCCGACAGGATAATAGTCATGGACGGCGGCAGGATAAACGACGTCGGCACCCATGCCGAGCTGCTCAAGCGCAACGCCATCTACCGCGAAGTCTATACTTCTCAGAACAAGGAGGGGCATGATCTTGAAGACTGAAAAGAAAAAGGGCGTACTTCTTCGCCTGTTCAAAACTGTGCTCTCCTTTTACCCCGCGCTGCTGCCCGTGGCGCTCGCCTGCATAACGCTTACCGCGATAGTTGGCGCCGTGCCCGCCATATTCATGCAGAGGGTAATAGCGCTCATAGACGACATGCTGCGCTCGGGCGCCACCTGGGAACAGGCCGGCGGCGAGATCCTAAGCAACGTCTATATCCTCATCGCGCTGTACGTTGCCTCCGTCGTCACCGGCTTCGCCTTCGGCCAGCTGATGGTGATAATCACGCAGGGCACGCTTGAAAAGCTGCGCGATAAGATGTTCAACGGCATGCAGCGCCTGCCCATCAGGTTCTTCGACACCATGGGCCACGGCGATATAATGAGCTACTACACCAACGATATAGACACCCTCCGTCAGCTCATCTCGCAGTCCTTCCCGCAGATACTCATCTCGGCAATAACCGTGCTTTCGGTGTTCATCATAATGCTGTATTACTGCCTGTGGCTCACGCTTATCGTGCTTGCAGGCACGGCGGTGATGCTTATCGTCACAAAAAAGATAGGCGGCGGCTCGGCGCGCTACTTCGTAAAGCAGCAGCAGGCCATCGCCGAAGAGGAGGGATATGTCGAAGAGATGCTCGTCGGCCAGAAGGTGATAAAGACCTTCTGCCACGAGGAGGCGGCAGAGAAGGGCTTCGACGAGGTCAACGAAAAACTTTACGATGCAAGCCGCCGCGCCAACAGGTATGCAAACATGCTCGCGCCCGCGCTGTTCAACATAGGCAACGTGCTCTACGTAGTGCTCGCTGTCGTGGGCGGCGTGTTGCTGCTGCCCGGCCTCAATGTATTCAACGTAAGTTTTTCGGGGCTTCCCCTCACCATAAGCGTGGTGGTGCCCTTCCTCAACATGGCAAAGCAGTTCACCGGCAACATAAACCAGGTATCCCAGCAGGTAAACTCGGTGGTAATGGGCGTTGCGGGCACGGAGCGCGTGTTCTCGCTCATAGATATGCCTCCCGAGGTTGACGAGGGCTACGTCACCCTCGTGCGTGCGCGCGAAGTGAACGGCGAGATAGTCGAATGCGAAGAACGTACCGGCATGTGGGCGTGGAAGCATCCCCACCAGGCCGACGGCTCCGTCACCTACACGAAGTTGCAGGGCGACGTGCGCATGTTCGACGTAGACTTCGAATACGAGCCGGGCAAACCCGTGCTGCACAACATCTCGCTGTATGCCAAGCCCGGGCAGAAGGTGGCTTTCGTCGGAGCGACGGGCGCGGGCAAGACCACCATAACCAACCTTTTGAACAGGTTCTACGATATCGCCGACGGCAAAATCCGCTACGACGGCATCAACATAAACAAGATAAAGAAGGACGACCTGCGCCGCTCGCTGGGCATGGTATTGCAGGACACCAACCTGTTCACCGGCACGGTAATGGACAATATCCGCTACGGCAGGCTGGACGCCACCGACGAGGAGTGCATCGCGGCCGCCAAGCTCGCGGGCGCCGACGACTACATCACCCGCCTGCCCGAAGGTTACAACACCTTCATCACCGGCAACGGCGCCAGCCTTTCGCAGGGTCAGCGCCAGCTGCTCTCGATAGCGCGCGTGGCGGTCGCCGACCCTCCCGTAATGATCCTCGACGAGGCCACTTCCTCGATAGATACCCGAACGGAGGCAATAGTCCAGCGCGGCATGGACGCCCTCATGAAGGGCCGCACCGTGTTCGTCATCGCACACCGCCTCTCCACGGTAAAGAATTCCGACGTAATAATCGTGCTCGACCACGGCCGCATCATAGAGCGCGGCACTCACGAGCAGCTGCTCGAACAGAAGGGGCAGTATTATCAGCTGTATACCGGCGCATTCGAGCTTGAATAAAAAGACTACTCACAAAAATGCCGCGCAGGCCGTGCGCGGCATTTTTTGTGATGAATGTAATGTTTCATACCCGCGGCAATATGCCGCAGATATTACCTTTTAACGGGCTTGTAGTCGGCAGCGTTTTCAATGTCGTCGAAGTCGATTATCTCGAAGTCGGTGGCGTTGTTGTCAGTGTCGGTCTCGTCCTTTCTGATTATTATGCTGTGCTTGTTTATGCCGCTTGCAAGCGTGCCCTCGCCCTGTTCTGCCTCGCCCTCGTCCGTCACGCCGAGCGCGTCCACCACGTTGCCTTCGCCGTCGGTCAGCTGCAGCGAGTAGTGTTTGTTGTCTATTTCAAGGGTGTCGACCTTCTGGTCGTAGTCGCCTGCGGCAAAACTTATCAAAGCGGCGGTATTCCCGGTGTCTTTGCCTATTATTATGTAGTTGCATCCCGCTTCCAGCGTGCCCGAAAGCGCGATCTCCGTCCAGTTGAGCGTGCCGTCGTCCTCCGCTGCGGCGTAGCGCACCTTCCAGCCGTCAAGCGCGACCGCGCTGTCCGTGGGGTTGTGTATGGTTATGAAGTCGTTGGTGGTGGAGCCGTCGTCCTTGCCTCCGTTGCCGAATACCGACCATATCAGCAGGTGGTCGGCATTCTGCTGCTCTGCGGGCACAAATACGGAGTGCATCTCGTAGGTCTTTTCTTCGTCCTCCATGGCGTATACAGCCACCGTGCCGCTGTTTTCGTTGGCGACCACCATCAGGTCTTTACCGTTGGGCGAGATCGCCGCGGGAATGAAGTCGATGCTCTCGGGCGCCACGTCGCCGAGCATGTCGCCGCTGTAATCGCGGCTGTTCGCGTAGGCGACTATCTCCACGGCTTCAAGGTCGGTTATGTCGAAGGTGAGCGCGCCGCCCTGCCTTTCAAGCGCCACAAAGGCGTAAGTCCTGCCGCCTATCGTCTGCACGTTCACGGCCTCGGGTTCGGGGCCCTTCTTCTTGCTGCGGCTGTCAAGCTCCACGTCGTCGTTGTTGCAGTTGAAGTACGCCTTGTAATCGTCGCTCGCCGCGATGTAGCTCTCTATCATGTCGCCGCTGTCGAACACAAGGCTCATGTCGTCTGCGTCCCACACCGAAAACGACCTGGCGCCCAAAAGGTAGTGCTTGCCCTCTTCAAGGCCGTCCGTCTCGGAATTTATAAGCACTTCTACCTTGGTGTCGCCCACTTCATATTTTTCGATGTTTTCGTATCCGTTCCATTCGCGCGCGTCGCCCTCGTTGGCGGTCACAAGGTAGGTCTTGCCGCCCTGCTCGTAAGTCGCCATGCCGTCGGGCATGTATACGCCCAGCACGTCCTGCGCGGCTATCTCCGCCTTGCCGTCTTCCAGCAGGTCAAGCCCGTTCCCGGCTGCGCTGTGATCCTTGAAGCCCAGTCCCTTCACGGAGGTGAAGGTCATGCTCTCAAGGTCGAGCGTGGCAACGGCGTTGGCCTCCTGCAGAGCAACGAAAGCCCTGTTCCCGCTCACCGCTATGTATTCGGGTTCGAGGTCGGCGGAGGGGGCAGTGTCCTTTTTGAGCAGTACCTTGTCGGCCACAAGCTCGTCGCGCTTTGCGTCGAAACTTTCAAAGGTTATCGTCCGCGCCTCGGGGGAGGAGGCGGAAAGGTCTACCGCCGTCACGCTGCCCAGAGGGTCGGTGCCGCTCTCGTAGCCCATCCTCGGTTCGCCCTCGTTGGCGGAGAGCGCTATGTTGCCTGCAAAGGTCACCATGTCGGGCTGAACGCCCGCGGGGTATGCCGCCCTGAAAGTGCCGTCGTAGCCGAGTATGACTATCGCGCCGTTCTTGTCGTAGTCGGTGTGCTGCACCGCGCAGGCTATAACGTCGAGCTCGGTGTTCACCGCCACGCTGGTTATGTCGCCCACTTCAAACCCGTCCTCAAAACTTTCGGGGTGTGCGGCGGGCATGCCGCTCAGGTCTATCCTGTCGGTATTGGCGTCGAAAGTCGTTTCAAGCTCGTCTTCGCCGTATTCGCCGAGCGTAACTATGTCCACCGTTCTTGTCAGCCCGTTCACAAGGTACAGTTTGCCGTTGTCCTCGTTGTACTGCACTATCTCTGCCACGCCGCCGTCGGCGCTGCTGTACCCGGTATAGTAAGAGGCAACTTTGTTCCAGTAAAAGTCCTTTGCTGCGGGCGTGTTGCCCTCGTTGCCCTCGTTACCCTCGTTGCCATCGTTGTCGTCGCCGCCGGGCGTCTGTTCGGTGTCGTTGCCGTTTCCGCTGCCGTCAGCGCCGTTGTTGCCGCCGTCTGCGCACGCCGCGAGCATGGTTGCCGAAAGCGCGGCCGCCGCCATGAATGCGGCAAAGATCTTTTTTAAGTTCCTCTTGTCCATTTTTTACCTCTCATGATTTGGATTGTAAAACGCTATGTAAAGCATACCGCACAGATGTAATAAATTCTTACACGCTCGGGTAAAAAATTTGTAATAAATTGCGCGGCGCACAGGCACAATTTTACTTTTGAATAATGTTGACCGCGCCCCGCCGTTGTGATATAATCATATCGTAATTATAGGAGTTGAATATATGTTAAAGGAAATGCAGCAGGAGATAATGCGCCTTAAACGGGAGCGCGACGTGTGCATACTTGCGCACAGCTACATGAGCGAGGACATCTGCGAAGTGGCAGATTTTACGGGCGACAGCTACGCTCTTTCCGTAAGGGCAAAGACGGCGCCGCAGTCCGTCGTGGTGATGTGCGGCGTGCGCTTCATGGCCGAGACGGTCAAGATGCTCTCCCCGCATAAGAAGGTGCTGCTCGCAAACCCCGACGCGGGCTGCCCGATGGCGGAACAGTTCGATAAGGAGATGATAGCGCAGCTCAAAGAGAGCATGCCGGGCTACGCCGTGGTGGCGTATGTGAACACCACCGCCGAACTCAAAACGGTGTGCGACGTGTGCGTCACCTCGTCGAGCGCGCTGAAGATCTGCCGCGCCATTCCGCAGAAGGACATAATCTTCATTCCCGACATAAATCTCGGCACATATGTGGCAAAGAACATTCCCGAAAAGAACTTCAAGCTGCTGCACGGCGGCTGCCCCACGCACGCCCGCATGACAAAGGCGGACGCGCTCAAAGCAAAGGCGGCGCACCCCGGGGCGCTCTTCCTCGTCCACCCCGAGTGCAGGCCGGAGGTGGTGGAGCTTGCCGATTACGTCGGTTCCACCACGGGCATAATGGACTACGCCGAGCATTCGGACGGCAAGGAATTTATAATCGGCACGGAAAACGCCATAGTGCAGCACCTTCAGTTCCGCTGTCCCGACAAAAAGTTCTATCCCCTCTCCAAGGACCTCGTGTGCCACAACATGAAGGTAACCACGCTTGCGGACGTATACAACGCCGTTCGCGGCGAAGGCGGGGAGGAGATCGTCATGGACGAGGCGACGCGCCTTGCGGCGGTGAAGTGTATAGAAAAGATGATCGAATACGGCGGTTGACACATTATGATGATAACTACGAAGGGCCGCAACGCCCTTAAAGTGATGATAGACCTTGCCCAGCACGCGGGCGAGGGCAACGTTTCTCTCACCGACATAGCCGAGCGCCAGCACGAGAGCGTCAAGTATCTCGAAGCGGTCATGGGTCCGCTGTCTGCGGCGGGGCTGGTTTTGAGCGCGCGCGGCAAGAGCGGCGGTTACAGGCTCGCGCGCAGTGCGGAGGAGTGCACCGTCGGCGAAATAATAGTGGCGGCGGAGGGTTCGCTTGCGCCCGTCTCCTGTCTCGACAGCGACACCCCGTGCGAAAACGCAGCCAACTGCCTCTCGCTTCCGCTCTGGCGCGAACTCGATGAAGTGATAATGAACTTCCTCAACTCCAAAAAGCTTTCAGACATGTTGAAGTAAAGGCGCTTCGCAGTCAAAAGGGCGGCATATATGCCGCAAATATTTGATATTCTGCAATAAAAGGCTCCCCCGTGCTTTCGCGGGAGAGCCTTTTTCGGTATGCGGATATATTATTTTATGCATGATCGTGCGGCAGGCTTATGTTTATTCGGCTATGGAGGCGTATGTATGGACGTATGTTCCGCTGTCGGGTAACTATGGCGATGCCTACGCTCTTGCCTCCTGTTCGGATTTCGTGTTCAATCACGCGGCTCCGCCCGATCTGCAGTATAACTCTTACTATGGCGGAGTCATGTATGTGAACGTTACGGTGTTCGATCGCGGCAACAGCTTTGTGAGCGATAGGTTCTCAAATGCGGAAAGCTGGCTTAAGGGTTGTATGGGGTTGGGTAACTGAGCAGAGGTGTGATATGAAGAGATACAGACAGATTTTAATTTCTGCAACGGCTACCGTTATGACTGCGGCTATGTTATTGTCGGCGGCGACCATATACGCTATACCAATCCCATAACAAGGAAGTAACCTTATAACGGTAAAATAATTCCTCCCCTCAACAGGGGAGGAATAAGGCTTTATATGTTAAGCAAATGTGCGCCGGTGGCTTTAAGTGCGGATATACGTTCGTCGGGGGCGTCGGTTATAATCGCATCCATGTCCTCCGGCCTTGCAATGCGAAAGGCGGCGGACGCACCCAGCTTGCTCTCGTCGGCTATCAGTATGCGGCATCGGCACTGTTCGGTTACTACCTGCTTCAGCTGTGTTGTTTCAAGCGAGCGTTCGAAGATTCCCTTTTCGCTCAGTGCCGCACAGGAAAACAGCATCAGATCGGGGGTGAATGTTCGCATCATGCGCGTCGCCATGCTGCCGGTAAGAGCGTTGGTGTTGAAGTGTACGCTGCCGCCGGGCATCACCAGCTGCACATCCTTTCGGCGCGAAAGTTGCAATGCAAGCTGCAGTCCGTTGGTTACCACCAGCTTGCCGGCAAGGTCAAGTTTTTGAGTAAGTGCAAGGCAGGTGGTGGAGTTATCTATGAATACGCTGGAAAATTCCGGTATGTGCCTTATGGCTATCTCTGCAACCCGCTGCTTGTGTTCGGTATCTTTTTCCAGTCTTGTGAATATCGAAAGCTCGTCCGCTCCGTCGCGCAGCATGGCTCCGCCATGATAGCGCGCTATCATACCAAGCTGTTGCATCTCGGCAAGGTCGCGCCTTATGGTCGACTGGCTCATGTAAAGCGCTTTTGCAAGATCCTCTATAGAAGCGCGTCTGTGCTTTTTCAGATATTCGTAGATACCGTCTATTCGCTTGTTTACAAACTGATTGTCGGGCATATTCCGTCTCCGTGCGCATTTTTGCGCAGATATAAATTCTTTTGATTATATTGTAACACAAAGCGGGCAGTTGTCAATATACTCGTACGCTTGTACGCGTATTCTTTGCGCATTTGTGCATAAAGTTGGCTCTATTTTGCTCATATATCAAGTTTGTGAGCAATCTTTACGGCGATATGGACAAACTTGTACATATTTAGTATAATGTAACCGTAAATACAATCGCATCGGCTGATGCTTGGTGAATACATGCAGATAACTTATTTTTCCGTAGAAAATTTGAAAGACGGGTGTGTGACCGATAATCTCGTTCCCCGCTTTTCTTTTGCTTTAGCCTCGGGGGAGCAAAATGTCGCCTTAAAGGAGGCAGTCATCGAGGTGAACGGCTGCAGGATGGTAACAAAGGATCAGGTTCTCGTACCCTACTCAGGCAAGCCCCTCGAACCTTTCACCCGCTACACGGCAAACCTCACGGCAACGCTCACCAATGGCGAAAGCGCCTCCGCACAGGTAAAGTTCAGTACGGGCAGGCTTGGGGTTAAGTGGCAGGGTAGTTGGATAACCGACGGGTCGTATAAGTTCACCGAAAGGAAGGTCTCGCCTGTTCCCATGAATTTCCGCAGGCGTATCGAGGTGAAAAAACCGCTTGCGCGGGCAGAAGTATATGCCACCGCTATGGGCATATTCGAACTGGAGATAAACGGAAGGCGTGTGGGCGACAGGTACTTCGCGCCCGGATTCACTTCCTATAAACATACGTTGCAATACTGCGTGTACGACGTCACCGAACAGCTCAAAACGGGCGGCGAATTATTGTTCGTTGTTGCGGGGGGCTGGGCGGTCGGTTCGTTTGTATTCACACGCAAAAACAGGATAACGGCAAAGCGGCAGGCATTGCTTGCCGAAGTGCGGCTGTGGTATGCCGACGGCTCGAGCGAGGTGATAGCCACCGACGAAAGCTGGCAGACGGCGATGGGCGGCAGATATGTTTTTGCCGACTTTTACGACGGCGAAACTTGTGACGGCACTGCCGATATGAATAAGCTGGGCTGGCACGCCGCCTCGTGCGAAAAAATTTCCATACATCCCGTAATATGCGCCGAATACGGAGCGCCGGTAAGGGCGCAGCGCATAATGAAGCCAGTTTCCTGCACGGTGCGGGGCAGGGAATTGATATATGATTTCGGACAAAATTTTGCAGGCGTTGTCTGCGCTAAAATAAACGGTAGAACAGGACAGGAAGTTATCTTCCGTCATGCCGAGGTTCTAGAAAATGACGGCGGCCTCGCCACACGCCTTCTTCGTTCGGCAAAGGCAACGGCAAAGTATATATGCCAGGAGGGTGTTCAGACATACTCCCCCCGGTTCACTTACATGGGCTTTCGCTATGTATCCGTCACGGGAATTGATAGGGAGGACATCGAGCTTACGGCATATGCACTTTGGTCGGATGTGGAGCAGACAGGCGAATTCGCTTGTTCTGACCGGCGAATAAACAGGCTTCAATCAAATATAGTGTGGAGTGCTCGCTCTAACTTCGTGGATATTCCCACCGACTGCCCGCAGCGGGATGAGCGCATGGGTTGGACGGGCGATATCGGGCTGTTCGCACCAACGGCGTGCTTCAATTTCAACATGTCTCGTTTTTTGGAAAAGTGGCTTGCCGACGTAAAATCCGAACAGCTTAAAACGGGCGGAATACCCAACACCGTGCCCGTACAGGGCTATGGCTTTCCTGCTACCATGCCTGTAATGGCTATGGATTTCTGGGGGGATGCGTGCATACTTGTGCCATGGGCGATGTACCTTGCCTACGGCGACAGGGGCATACTTGAAATGATGTACCCTGTTATGAAAAAGTATGTAAAGGCTTGCCGCTTCTGGGCGGGCTTTGGCGCGGGCAACGGGCGCTACATATGGCACACTCCTGCGGTACTGCACTTCGGCGACTGGGTTGCACCCGACGTCGACAAAATGAGCGACTGGCAGAAGCGCAGCAAGTGGACGGCTACCGCCAGCCTGTGCAACACGAGCAGGTTGCTTGCAGAGGTTGCGCATGTGCTTGGCAAAGAGGACGAAGCCGGGCGATATAAAAAGTTGTCGCAACGCGTTGCAAGGGCATATACCGAGGTCTTTACCGATGGGGAAGGCAAACTTAAAGAGGAGTTCCAAACGGCCTATGTGCTTCCGCTCGCGTTCGGGATGTTTCCCGAAGGCGTGCGCGAAAGGGCGGCGGAAAACCTTGCGCGGATTGCAGAGCGCGACGGCTGGCGTATAGGCACGGGTTTCCCCGGTACACCATTTTTGCTGTTTGCGCTCGCCGATAACGGGCAGCGTGACGCGGCGTTCAACATGCTTATGAACGAAAAATGTCCTTCATGGCTGTATGAGGTCAAAGCCGGCGGTACTACGATATGGGAGCGCTGGGATGCCCTTAAAGAGGACGGCACGCTTAACGGTTGTGAAGATGACGGCACTGGCGGCATGGTATCATTCAATCATTACGCAAGCGGCTCTGTGGGCAACTTTTTATACAGCCGCGTGGCGGGCATATATCCGATTAAGGCAGGCTACAAAAAATTTGCCGTAAGGCCGTTGCCGGGCGGCGGACTGACGTGGGCAAGAGTATCCGTCCGAACGCCATATGGTATGGCGGCTGCAGGCTGGAAAGCGGAGAGCGGCAGATTTGTCCTCGATGTAGAGGTACCCGTATCCGCGGAATGTGAAATAACCATGCCGGACGGCACCGTCTGCACAGTCGGCAGCGGAAAATATACTTTCGGGTGCGAACTTCAATGAGATTTCTTGCGATAGATATAGGTGCGTCGAGCGGTCGTCACATTGTTGGCGCGCTTGAAGATGGACGAATAAAATTAAAGGAAGTCTACCGTTTTGCAAACGGCATTGAACGCCGTTCAGGACATTTGGTTTGGGATGAAAAGAGGCTGGTAAACGAAGTGTTGCTCGGGCTGAAAGCTGCTGGCGAACAGGGGCTTGTTCCTGACTTCGTTGGCATAGATACCTGGGCGGTTGACTATGCTCTGCTCGACGAAGAAGGCAACGCCGTTGGCGACGTATTTTCCTACAGAGACGGCAGGACGGAGACGGCTGCGGAGCTGGTTCACCGCATAATATCTTTTAATACGCTCTACTCGCGCACGGGCATACAGTTCCAGCCGTTCAACACTGTGTATCAGCTTTACGAAGATAAGATGAGCGGCAGACTAAAAAAAGCGAAGCACTTTCTCATGTTGCCCGATTACCTGGATTATCGGCTCACGGGAGAGATGCGCCAAGAATATACCAACGCTACGTCCACGGGCATGGTTAATGCGGTAACCCACAAATGGGACGACGACATCATCGGAACACTCGGGTTCGACGGAAGCCTGTTCTGCGAGCTTTCGCAGCCCGGAACTGTAGTGGGCAGGTTTTCTAAGCAGGTGCGCGATTTTGTAGGGTATGATGCGGCTGTTATCCTTCCCGCCACGCACGACACTGCTTCGGCAGTGCTTGCGGCGCCCATAAATTTCGGTGATATGTATATCTCTTCCGGCACATGGTCGCTGCTCGGTACCGAACAGTACGGTGCTCACACCGAAGAGGCCGCGATGCGTGTGAATTATTCCAATGAAGGCAGCATAGGTTATACTTTCCGTCTGCAGAAGAACATAATGGGGCTGTGGATGTTGCAGAATATCCGGCGGGAACTTGGCGGAACTTTTCCCGAAATGATTGCCATGGCGCGCTCGCAGGAGAAGGGTTGCATTGTAGATGTAAACGATGCCCGCTTTCTTGCTCCGTCCGATATGATGCAAGAAATACGTTCCACAGTCGGTAGACCACTTTCAGACGCACAGGTAGTGCGCACCGTTTACGACAGTCTTGCGCTTGGCTATAAGCATGCGGTGGAGGAACTGGAAGGTATCACGGGCAGTCGTGCGGAAAGTATCAGTATCATAGGCGGCGGTTGCCGTGACGGTTTGTTGAATGAGCTTACTGCAAAAGTTACGGGCAAGCGTATTCTTACCGGCCCAGTCGAGGCCACTTCCATAGGCAACATAATAATGCAGATGATAAGCGCTGGCGAGATACAGGATATAGCTACGGCGCGTAAAATAGTAAAAAATTCGTTCAATATAGGAGAGACAGTGGCATGAATATGTATGATTTGGCAAAAAAAGAATACGCCGAAAAGGGCGTGGATACCGAAAATGCAATAAATTGTTTAAGGGATATCCCCGTGTCAATACACTGCTGGCAGGGCGACGATGTAATAGGATTGGACGGCGGCGGAGCTCTTTCGGGCGGCATACAGACTACGGGCAACTACCCCGGCAGGGCGAGAAATTTTGAGGAGTTAAAGGCCGACATAAAAGAGGCGTTCTCGTTAATGCCCGGCAAAAAGAGATTGAACCTTCACGCCAGCTATGCCGTTTTGAACGGCGAACAGGTAGACCGCAACGCCTACCGCCCCGAACACTTCAAGCCTTGGGTTGACTTTGCAAAGGGGCTCGGGCTGGACGGCATAGACTTCAACCCCACAATGTTCTCGCACAAAAACGTAAAGGACGGGCTTACCCTCTCTTCGCCCGACGAAGATATAAGAAAGTTCTGGGTAGACCACTGCATTGCCTGCCTTAAAATAGCTGAATATTTTGCGGACGAGTTCACCTCGCACTGCCTGGTAAATATATGGATACCCGACGGCTTCAAGGATGTCCCCGCCGACAGGCTCACGCCGAGATTGAGGCTCAAAGACAGCCTGGATAAGATATTGGCGTGCGGATATGATAAAAGCAAAGTTATCGTCGCCGTCGAAAGCAAGGTTTTCGGCATAGGTGTGGAGAGTTACACGGTAGGCTCCAACGAGTTCTATCAGAATTACGCGGCAAAGAACGACATCTGCTGTCTTCTTGATAACGGTCACTATCACCCGCTGGAATACGTTTCGGATAAAATTCCCGCGCTTTTGGCCTTCTACGATAAGCTCGCACTGCACGTGACGCGCGGCGTAAGGTGGGATTCCGACCACGTAGTTTTATTCGAAGACGAACTCAAAGAAATCGCAAAGGAAATCGTGCGCAACAACGCGATAGATAAGGTGATGATAGGTCTGGACTACTTCGACGCAAGCATAAACAGGTTGTCGGCGTGGGTAACGGGACAGCGGTCTATGGAAAAGGCTCTGCTGTATGCCCTGCTCATTCCGCACGACAAGCTGAAAAAGTTGCAGGACGAGAGCAACTTCACCGAACTTATGGTTGCGCAGGAAGAGGTCAAGGATATGCCCTTCGGCGCGGTGTGGAAGGAGTATCTCTCCCGCGAGGGGCTTAAAGAGGACTACCTCGCCCCTATACGGGCATATGAAAAAAATGTATTAAAGGAAAGGAAGTGAATTATGGGATTTTTAGACGATATCAAAAAGGCGGGTAAAGACCTCGCCCGCTCGCTCAAAGACGTAAAAGAAGCGCCTTTCGTGCGCGAGATGTGCAAAACGGCATCGAATATGTATCGTCTTGGCTGGGACGAGCGCAACGGCGGCAACATCAGCTATCTTCTTAAAGAGGAAGAAGTGGCGCAGTATCTTGACCTGAACGAAGTCATCCGCACCATACCCCTTATGGGCGTGAACGAAGTGGACTTCGACGCAAGCCCGCTCGAAGGTAAGATATTCATAGTCACGGGCACGGGCAAGTACTTCAAAAACGTGGAGGACGACCCCGAAACCAACCTTGGTATTGTCCGCATAGGCAAGGGCGGCAAGGAAGTAGAGCGGTTGTGGGGCTTTGCCGACGGCGGCAGGCCCACGAGCGAGTTTCCCGCACATATGATGAGCCACATGGCGCGCCTTTCGGTAGATCCGGAAAACAGGGTGGTAATGCATTCCCACCCCACAAACACGCTTGCAATGAATTTCGTGCACGAGCTTGACGAAAAGAAGTTCACTCATTCCCTCTGGGAGATGTGCACTGAGTGCATAGTAGTCTTTCCCGAAGGCGTGGGCGTGCTGCCATGGATGCTGTGCGGCACTGCCGAAATAGGCAAGGCGACTGCCGAAAAGATGAAGGAATTCCGCCTTGTGGTATGGGCGATGCACGGCATATACGGCGCAGGCATCTATATGCTCACCGCGCACCTGCCGAGGGTTAACACAATAAAGGACGAGGACA
>ERZ1090865.680-NODE-680-length-18698-cov-10.195998_pt1 | contig 18698 bp, 19 predicted proteins | sample MGYA00478478_ERZ1090865 | MGnify/ENA primary metagenome ERZ1090865 (study PRJEB33644, sample SAMEA5815715) | chicken gut metagenome | biome: Chicken; feature: Gastrointestinal Tract; material: Caecum | place: Ireland | collected 2019-01-01 | study: A study of the... | reverse complement strand
CCGAAGAAGGCAAGGAACACAAAGAACCGCAGGGGATTGCGGGCGGGCTGCACATGGCCGACGGCCACGTCGATGCAGTAGCCGATGGCCGTGAAGATGTAGAAGCTGATGCCCAGGGGCAGGGCCGGCGCCAGGACCGGCAGCAGGCCGGGAATGAAGGTGTTGACGGTCTCGGCGGCAAACCCGGCGTACTTGAAGACTGCCAGCACCCCCAGGTCCGCCACGATCAGCAGGGTCAGCAGCACTTTTTTGAAGGGCAGATGTTTCAGCGCCAGGCCGCCCAGCCAGTTGAGAGCGGCCAGCCCCACCAGCAGGGCGGCACCCCGCAGGCCGGACCAGGCGAAGAACACCAGGCTGAACAGGCAGAGCACGGCGTTGCGGGCAAAACGGGGCAGCAGATAATAGACCACCAGCGTCAGCGGCAGAAAGATAAAGAGAAATTGAACGGAAGAAAAGGCCATACAGTATTCCTGCGTCTTTCATAAAAAATTTACATCTGTTTCCATTATACGGCGCCGCAAGGGATTCGGCAAGGCAAAATTCGACAGAAACGGGCATTTTTTTGCCGGCAGTACACCGGGGCGGCCATAGACAACACCCCGCAAAAAGGCTATAATAATTCTATCTGTACAATCAAGGAGGCCCGGGATGGAAAACCTGATCTTTGGAGCGTTTGCCACGCTGGAAGGCTACCGGGAGGGTGACGCCGCCAACCTGGGCCGCGGGGTGTATGACCGGTGCACCGTGGTGGCGCTGTGCAGTGCCAAAGCCCGGAACCCGGGGTGCACGGTGGCGCTGGTGACCAATGCCCAGCTGCCCGAACCCTACGCCGGGCAGCTGGCGGCGGCCGGGGTGGAGGTGTGGCGCTGTCCCTTTGATAGTTACCGCGTTTCGGCGGAAACCAACTGGGCGCTGGCCTATTACAAGCTCTGTGCCATGGAGTGGGTGCTGGCCAACCGGGAGTTTGCCCGGGTGGCCATGCTGGACCTGGACACCTACACCCAGTATCCGCTGGATGATCTCTGGCGGGAGGCTGACGAGGCGGTGCTGCTCTACCAGACGCCCCACGCCGCCAGCCAGGGCATGGCCCAGGCCATCTCTGACATCTACGACGAGGTCCACCCCGAGGGCGCGCCCCATGTGCTGACCCATTTCGGCGGGGAACTGGTGGCGGGCAGCAAGGCCCGGCTGCAGGACTTCCTGGAACGGTGCCGCCGTTACTATGACGCGCTGCAGCAAAAGGGCATCACGCCCCGGGAGGGCGACGAAGCCATCTGGTGTGCTGTCGCTTACGAAAGCCAGCAGGCCGGGCAGCCGGTGCGGGCGGCCAACGCCTACATTTTCCGGTACTGGCTGGGCGGACGGTTCTATTTCGTTTCCACCAACTATGTGCTGGACCCCGTCTGCATCCTGCATCTGCCCGGCGCCGCCAAGGAGCGGCAGCTCAAGCTGCTCTACTACAGCTATACAAAGCAGGGATCCTTCCCGGCGGCGGCCCGGGTCCACAAACTGTGCTGCCTGCCCCCCGCCCGGCCGCCGCTGCTGGCGACGGTCTGGGTGCGGCTGAAGGCAAGACTCTGCCACTGAACCAAAAGGAGCAACCATGTCCCGACACACTTCCAAGGATCTGACCCAACGGCTGGAGACCGTCATCAAAACGCTGATTCCCCAGCGCGGCCAGAGCGCCGACGAGCTGGGGCCGATGATGCGTGCCATCAAGGCCATCCACAGCGTTACCGACAATACTTCCACCTCCCCGGAGGACCTGGAACGCCAGCGGGCGGCCCAGGAACTGTTCGGGCGGCTGGTGGCACCCTCCCAGGGCATCCGCACCGACGGGCTGACGGTGGGCAAGGTGCCGGCCGAATGGGTGAGCCTGGAACACGGCCATGACCGGCGCCACGCGGTGCTCTACTGCCATGGCGGCGGTTTCACCTGCGGCCAGCTGGGCTATGCCCGGATTCTGGCCAGCAAGCTGGCCCTCTGCACCGGGTTTGACGTGCTCTCCTTCGAGTACCGCCTGTCCCCCGAGCACCGCTACCCGGCGGCGCTGCAGGACGCGCTGGCCATGTGGGATTATATGATGTATATGGGCTACGGCGCCCGGGATGTGATCGTGGCGGGGGATTCCGCCGGGGGCAACCTGGCGCTGGAACTCTGCCTGAAAATCAAGGCCCAGGGGCGCGCCCAGCCCCGGGGACTGCTGCTGTTCAGCCCCTGGACCGACATGACCACAGGGGGCAAGAGTTACCGCACCTGCCGGGACCTGGACCCCATGCTGACGCTGGAATATGTGGAGGCAATACGGGCGGCCTACGCCGGGCCCGATGCCGAGTGGGCCGATCCCTGTTACAGCCCGCTGTTCGCTGATCTGCGGGGAATGCCGCCTGCCCTGATTCAGGTGGGCACCAACGAGATTCTGCGGTCTGACAGTGAGCGGCTGGCCGAAGCCCTGCAGAAGGCCGGCGGGTACGCCAGACTGGAAGTGTACGAGGAGTGCTGGCATGTTTTCCAGCAGATGCCGATCCATCGCGCCGAGGTGGCCATGGAGGCGGCCGGGCGGTTTGTGCAGCGGCTGATGTGACCGGGGCGCAGCCCAGAAAACGAGGAGTCCTATGTCCCAAGCATGGTACAAAGTTGATAATGTGGCCAAGGTGTTTCTGGCCACCACCACCCGTCGGGATCCGCGGGTCTTCCGGATCAGCTGCACGCTGACCGAGGAGGTGGAGCCCGACACCCTCAACGAGGCGCTGCGCCGCACGGCGGGGGAGTGGCCCCAGTTCCAGGTCACGCTGCACCGGGGGTTGTTCTGGCATTATTTTGAAGCCACCGACCAGCTGCCCGTGGCCAAGCCGGAGAACAAGGAACCCTGTGCTCCGCTCTATGTGCCGGAGCGGCGAAACCAGCTCATCTACCGGGTGAGTTACTTCGGCGCGCGGATCAATCTGGAGATGTTCCACGCCATGACGGATGGCAACGGCGGGTTTCTCTTCCTGAAATCCCTGGTGCGCAACTATCTGGCGCTGCGCCATCCCGGCACACTGGACCATGTGCCTACCCCCAACGGTGCCTCGGAGGCGGACCTGGCCCAGGACAGCTTCAAGAACTTTTACGAGGGCACCCGCCGCGCCAGCCCGGCCAAGGTACCCAAGGCCTATCACCTGCGGGGGGCGCGGCTGCCCTACGACCAGCTGCAATATTTCGAGGGACATCTCAGCGCCAGGGAGGTGCTGGCCCGGGCGCGGACGCTGGGGGTATCGCTGACCAGTTATCTGGGGGCTTCCCTGATGCTGGCCATCTACGGCGAGATGGCCACGATGGACCGGCGCAAACCCATCTCCATCAGCCTGCCGGTGAACCTGCGCAACTACTATCCCAGCGAGACAGCCCGCAACTTTTTCAATTCGGTTTATGTGACCCACACCCTGACAGATGCTGACACGCTGGCCACGGTGGCGCCGGTGTTTGACGCCAAACTCAAGGAGATCCTGCATCCTGAAAATATCAAGGCCCAGATGGACGAGTACGAAAAACTGGAGCACATGCCGGGCATCCGGCCGGTGCCGCTTTTCATCAAGAATCTGGCGGTGCGGTTCTTCACCCATCTGGAGGAGACCCACGTCACGGCGGTACTCTCCAACATGGGCAGGGTGGAGGTGGCCGAGGAACTGCGGCCTTATATCCGGCAGTTTGCGGCCTTTTCCAGCTGCGAGGGTCTCTTCACCTGCGTCTGTTCCTACGGGGACGACCTGGTGCTGGGCACGGCCTCGGCTCTGCGCAGCACCAACGTGCTGCGGCGGTTTTACCGGGGACTGGCAGCCGACGGTCAGCAGGTCACCCTCTATGCAACGGAGGTGGAAAAATGAAGACCTGTCCCCATTGTCATATCACCATCGGCGGCAGCGCGGCCTACTGCCCGCTGTGCCAGAACCGGCTGTCCGGCCCTGACGAAGCCCCCTGGTGGCCCAGGATCACGCCGCCGGTGCGGCGGTTCAGCCTGCTGTTCAAGATCGTTGCCTTTGTGCTGCTGGCCGCCACAATGGTGGTCATGGCCATCGATTTCCTGCTGGTGCCGGAGCCCCACCACCACGAAAGCCTGCTGATGCTGGTGTGGGTGGTGGCGGCACTGCTGGTGCTGCGGGGACTTCTGCGCCGCCGCTACAACGGCCCAAGGCAGGTGTTCTCGCTGCTATTGCTGGTGTCGGGACTGCTCATCTTTACCGACTGGTACAACGGCTACACCGGCTACAGCCTGGACATTGTGATTCCCATTCTTTGCAGTGTCACGCTGGTCTGCAATTTTATCTTTGCCTTCTGCCGCAGCCGCTTCACCCAGAACGCGCTGGTCTATATGCTGCTGAACATCGGCATAGGCGTCCTGCCCTATCTGCTGCTGCTCTTCCGGGTGGGGACCGGTCGCATCGATGCCCACAGCATCCCCTGGGTCATCTGCCTGATCATCAGTTCGGTGACCTGCCTGGGGCTTATCATCTTCCAGGGGCACAAACTGCGCAGCGAACTGGAAAAACGCCTGCATATGTAAAAAACAGCCCCGTGTCCGTCAGGACACGGGGCTGTTTTGCATCTTATCGCTTGTCGAAGGCTTCCCGCCTCTGGGTGGACAGCCGGAACATCTCTTCCAGGCCTTCCCGGTCGTCCTCCACCAGCTTTTTGCGCATATCCAGCAGCGCGTTGGTGAACATGTCGATCTCGGAGATCAGGTTGTCCTTGTTCCACAGGAACAGTTCCGCCCACATCTTGTCGTTGATCCGAGCAATGCGGGTCAGGTCCCGGAAGGAATCGCCGGTGTAGCGGGCCAGTTCCGAGTTGTCCGAAGCGCACATCAGGCTCACGGCGATGGCGTGGCAGAGCTGGCTCACATAGCCGATCATGTGGTCATGCTCGGCGGGGGTCAGCTCGCTGATCCGCTTGAATCCCAGCGTCTCGGCCAGGTCATGGCACCAGTCGATGCCGGCCTGGGTGTTGCAGGCGGTGGGGGTGATGATGAAGTTGGCGGGGGCAAAATCCACCTCAGCGCTGTGGGCAATGCCGCTGGTCTCCCGCCCGGCCATGGGATGGCTGGCGATGAACTCTACACCCTCGGGCAGCATCTCCTGGATGGGTTCCACCACGCCCCGCTTGACGCCCGAAACATCGGTGACCATCGTGCCGGGCTGCAGAAGATCCCCGTATTCCCGCACCCAGTCCAGCAGGACGGTGGGGTAGAGCCCGAAGATCACGCAGTCCGCCTTGATGACCAGGTCGGCAAAATCTTCGGTCTTGCCGGCACAGATATAGTCATGGCTCAGGGCGTAGTCCAGGGTGGACTGGCTGTGGGTGATGCCGGTCACACGGTAGCCTTTCTGGCTGAGCACCTGGGCGTATTTGCCGCCCAGCAGGCCCAGCCCCACGATCAGATAGGTTTTGCTTTTATCCAACATAGTATCACGACCAAACTTTAGTCAAATTCCACTTTGGCACCCAGGGCGCGCAGGGTGTCCCAGAAGGCGGGCCAGCTTTTGTTGACGGCCTCGGCGCCGCTGATGAGGGCGGGCAGCCCCGAACCGCAGGCGGCTACGGCCAGCGCCATGACGATGCGGTGATCGTTGTGGCCCGAAAGAGGCGCGTTGGGGGCATGAAGGGCCACGCCGGTGATGTGCACCTCGTCGCCGTCCACCTCGATGCGGGCGCCCATCTTCTGCAGCTCGGTCTGCATGGCCTCGATGCGGTCGGACTCCTTCAGCCGCAGCCGTCCGGCGTTGTGAATGATCGTCTCGCCGCTGCAGAAGCAGCCCAGCGTGAAGAGCACCGGCCCCAGGTCGGGGCAGTCCGCCAGGTCAATCTCGGTGGCGCGCAGCAGACTGCGGGAGAATTTGTACCCGCCTTCCACGGCCTTGAACTTGCCGCCGCACCGCTGCAGAATCTCCAGGATGACCTTGTCGCCCTGCTGGCTGGCGGGGTTGAGGCCCGTCACGGTGATGCCGCCGATCACGCAGCCCAGCACGGCCAGAAAGGCTGCCTGGCTGTAGTCGCCCTCCACGGCAAAGTCGCTGGCGGTGTACCGCTGGGGGGCGGGGATGCGGTAGAGCACGCTGCCGTTCTTCCGCGCCCGGGAGGCTACTTTGATGCCGAACTGCTGCATGGCCCCGATGGTCAGGTCCACGTAGGAGCGGCTCTCGTAGGGGGCCAGCACCTCGATGGTGCTCTCGGATTCCATCAGCGGGGCGGCAAAGAGCAGGCCGCTGATGAACTGGCTGGACACATCCCCCGGCAGGGTGAAGCCGCCGGGGCGCAGCCGCCCGAAAATCGTGATGCCGTCGGGGGACTGCTCAAAGCGCAGCCCCTGCCGGTCAAACAGCATCTGGTAGACGGCCTGGGGCCGGTCGAACAGCCGCCCCCTGCCGGTGAAATGGATCTTCTGGGCGGTCAGGCTGAACAGCGGGATCATGAACCGCAGGGTGGAGCCGCTCTCGTTGCAGAAGACCGGACGGGTCACCGTCACAAAGCCGCTGGCGTTGCCCCGCCCCGTGATGGTCAGGGAATGGGGCTCCTCCTGGATCTTGGCGCCCAGCTGGGCCGCGGCGCCAAGGGTGGCCCGGATATCCTGGCTGTATTCGATGTTGGTGATGTGGCTCACGCCGTCGGCCAGCGCCGCACAGAGCACCGCCCGGTGGGCAGCGCTCTTGCTGGGCGGCACAGTGGCTGTACCGCTCAGCCGGCTGACGTACAGACGGGCATCCACGCTCACATCTCCCGGCCGATGGCGGCGGCCACCTTGCGGCACATGGCGATGGTCTCGGCGAACTTGTCGGGCTTCAGGCACTGGGCACCGTCGCTCCAGGCGCACTGCGGATTGTCGTGCACCTCGATCTCCAGACCGTCGGCACCGGCCGCCACGGCGGCAATGGCCATGCTTTCCACATACTTGTAGTCACCGGTGGCATGGCTGGGGTCCACGATGATGGGCAGGTGGGTCTTCTCCTTCACCACCGGCACCGCAGAAAGGTCCAGCGTGTTGCGGGTGGCGCGCTCGAAGGTGCGGATGCCGCGCTCGCAGAGGATGACGTTCTCGTTGCCGCCGGCCATGATGTACTCGGCGGACATGATCCATTCCTCGATGGTGTTGGCAAGGCCGCGCTTGAGCAGCACCGGCTTGTGCATCTTGCCCACAGCCTTCAGCAGCTGGAAGTTCTGCATGTTGCGCGCGCCGATCTGCACCACGTCCACATACTCCTCGAACTCGTCGATGTGGGCTTCATCCATCAGCTCGCTGACGATGGGCAGACCGGTGACCTCCCGGGCCTTCACCAGGTCCAGGATGCCCTCGGTGCCCAGCCCCTGGAAGGAGTAGGGGCTGGTGCGGGGTTTGTAGGCGCCACCGCGCAGGAAGTTGGCGCCGGCCGCCTTGACCAGCTTGGCCATCTTGATGGTGTGCTCCTCGCCTTCCACGCTGCAGGGGCCGGCCATCACGGCGATGGGGGCGTGGCCGCCGATCTTGATGCCGTTCACATCCACAACGGTATCCTCGGGGTGGAACAGGCGGTTGGCGCGCTTGTAGGGGGCGGAAACACGGGTCACATTCTCGACCCAGGGGTTGGCCAGCACGTCCTTCTCGGCAATCTTGGTGGTGTCGCCCACGAGGCCGAAGACGTTATAGTCGGTGCCGCGGATCAGCGTGACCGAAAGGCCCTGCTTCTCAAAATTCTCAATAATGCGGTCCAGTTCCGCCTGCGGCGTACCCTTTTTGGTGGAAATAATCATGAAGGAAACCTCTTTCTCACAAATTTAAACTACCTTACAGTGCAATGTCTGTTTCAAACAACCGCACGGCGGCCTCCACGGTGTCGGCCAGCGCGCCGGAATTGTCCAGCACGGCGTGGGCGGCTGCCTGGTAGAGCGGTGTGCGCTCGGCCTGCAGCTGCTTGAGGGCCGCACCGCCCTGGGACAGCGGACGGCCGCCGGTGGCCAGCTTGCCCAGGGGGCGCTGGACCCACAGCACGCAGCCGTTCTGGCGCAGGGCGTGGACGTTGGCGTGGGTCTTGATGACGCCGCCGCCGCAGGCGATGACCTGCCCGGTGTGCTTGGCCACGTCGGCCAGGATGTCGGCCTCGTACCGGCGGAAGGCCTCCTCACCCTCGTGGGCGAAGATGTCGGGGATATTGTTGCCGGTGCGGCGCTCGATCTCCTCGTCCAGATCCACGAAGGTCTTGTTCAGACGCTTGGCAAGGGCGGCGCCCACGGTGGATTTGCCGCAGCCCGGCATGCCAATCAGCGAAACGTTGGAGAGTTCCCACTGCAGCCGGCGGCTGGCGGTGGGAATCACGCTGTCCACCGCAAAGAACCGCCCGGTAAAGTGCAGGGCGGCATACACAGCCTGGGCTACCAGCATCTCAAAGCCGCCCACCGCCTTGATGCCGTGCTCCTCGGCGCGCAGCAGCAGTTCGGTGCGGAAGGGATTGTAGACCACATCCAGCACCGCTTCCAGCTGGGGGAAGGCCGTGGGGTCCAGCATACACTGCCCCACGTTGGGGAACATGCCGCAGGGGGTGGTGTTGACGATGATCTGCACGTCCCGGCGGCGCATGGCCTCGTTGTAGGTCAGCGCACCGAATTTGCCGGTGCGGCTGGCCGACAGGATGGTTTTGGCGCCGTTGTCCCGGCAGACCGCCTCCACGGTGGAGTGGGTGCCGCCGGTGCCGAGGATCAGCACGGTTTTGTCGGCAAAATCCACGCCATGCACCTTGGCCAGATAGGAAAAGCCCAGGTAATCGGTGTTGTAGCCATAGAGCTTGCCATCCCGGTTGACGACGGTGTTGACGGCCCCGATGGCCTTGGCCTTGGGGTCCAGCACATCGCAGTAGGGGATGACCAGCTGTTTGTAGGGAATGGTCACATTGATGGCCGCAAAGGCGCGCTTCTCCATGAAGGCGCGGGCCTCCGCCTCGGTGGGCAGGGGAATCAGTTCGTACCGGTAGCCGGCCAGCTGTTCATGAATGATCTTGGAATAGCTGTGTCCCAGCTTGGCACCAATCAGACCATACAGTTTTTGTTCCATAGCGGTTCACATCCTTTCCTCAGAACTGTAGGTGGGCAGGCCATGTTTCTGGGCCAGCGTACCGTAGCGCACGGTAAGCAGGTCCAGCAGCCCGAAGGCGGTCAGGGTATTCTGCACCACCGCCGCCCGGGGCACGATGCAGGGATCGTGGCGGCCCTTGATCTGCAAAAGGGCATCCTTTTGTGCCACATAGTCCACTGTGTGCTGCTCTTTATAGATGCTGGCGGTGGGCTTGATGACGGTGCGGAAGACCAGCGGCATGCCGTTGGTGATGCCGCCGTTGATGCCGCCGTTGCGGTTGGTGGCGGTGACGATCTTGCCGTCCCGCATGGTGAAGGGGTCGTTGGCCTCGCTGCCGCGCATGCCGGCAAAGCGGAACCCGGCGCCGAACTCCAGACCCTTGCAGGCGGGAATGGCGAACATCAGGTGGCCCAGCTCACTCTCCACGCTGTCAAACCAGGGCTCGCCGATGCCGGCGGGCAGCCCGGTGACGATGGTCTCCAGAATGCCGCCCACGCTGTCCCGGTCACTGCCGGCGGCGCGGATGGCGTCCTGCATGGCGGCTTCCTTGGAAGAATCCAGCAGCGCAAAATGGCCCGGCTCCGGCTCGGGCATGACCAGGCCGGCGGCGCTGGAAAGGGGGGCATCCTCGATGCCCGCGCAGGCCGCAATGTGGGTGTACACCCGGATGCCGAGACTTTTCAGCACGCCCTCACACAGGGCACCGGCCGCCACCGAAGCGGCGGTGAGCCGTCCGGAAAAATGTCCGCCGCCCCGGGCATCCTGGAAGCCCTCGTACTTGGCGTAGGCCGTATAATCGGCGTGACCGGGGCGCAGCAGATCGGCCGTTTTGGCATAGTCACCGCTGCGGGTGTTGAGGTTGCGGATCATCAGCGCGATGGGGGTGCCGGTGGTATGACCTTCATAAACGCCGGACAGAAATTCCACGGCGTCGGCCTCGGTGCGGGCGGTGGAAAGTCCGTCGCCGCGGGCACGACGGCGGTCCATGGCGGCGGCGATGGCAGCCACATCCACCGGCAGACCGGCGGCCAGACCGTCCAGCACCGCGCCCACGGCGGGGCCGTGGCTCTCGCCGAATATGGTCAGACTGATCGCGTTGCCAAAGGTGTTTTTCATCAGACAGGGTCCTTTCCGGGAAAAAACTGGTCCGCCGCCGGAGCAGCGGACGGGAAAAACTTATTCCAGGCCCAGCAGGTGGGGCAGTTCGGAGGTGGAGATGGTGTCGGCCCGCCAGCAGCCCAGGCCGGGGCACTTGATGACCGTGATGTGGTCGCCCCGGGTCTTCTTGTCGTGCTGCATATACTCCAGCACCTTCGCCTTGTTGGCGCCGGTGCGGGTGGGCAGACCCAGCGTGCGGTAGATGGCCCGCACCCGTTTTACCAGGGCCGGGTCCTCGATCATGGGCAGCATGCCCAGCGCCACGCACTCGCCGTGGTACAGCCCGGTGGTGCGGCGGCCGCGGATGCCCCGTACCGCCTCGATGCCGTGGCCGATGGTGTGGCCGAAGTTGAGGCAGGCGCGCACGCTGCCTTCCCGCTCGTCCTGCTCCACGATCTTCTTCTTGAATTTCAGGCTGCGGTAGACGATCTGCTCGATCTGTTCTTCGGGATGCTCGGTCTCAAACAGGGCGAACAGCTGGGCGTCGCCGATGAGGCCGGTCTTGAGGGCTTCCGCCAGACCGTTGACCACATGGCGGCGGGGCAGGGTGGCCAGTGTATCGAAGTCCACCAGCACCACCTTGGGCTGCCAGAAGGCGCCGACGATGTTCTTGGTCTCCCCCAGGTCGATGGCGGTCTTGCCGCCGATGGAGGAATCCACCTGGGCCAGCACGGTGGTGGGGCAGTTCACGAAGTCGATGCCGCGCATATAGCTGGCTGCGCAGAAACCGCCCAGATCCCCCACAACACCGCCGCCCACGGCCACCAGCAGGTCCTTGCGGTCCATATCGAAATCCAGCATGGCCTGCAGGACCTGGCCGAAGACCTTCAGGCACTTGCTGCCTTCGCCCTGGGGAATGGTGTAGATGGTGGAATGGGGGCACTGGGCGGCGATGGTCTCGGCATACTGCCGGGGCACGCCGGAATCGGTCAGTACAAACACCTTGCGGTTCTGCACGTTGGTGAACTGGTGCAGGTTGGCAAGGCAGCCCCCCTTCAGGATGATGTCATAGCTGCGGCTTTTCAGTTGCATCGTCAGTTTCATGCTTCGCACGTCCTTTTGTCATCGATTGTTTTCCGCCGTATCCAGCGTAAAGGCGCCCACAAGCCGCAGCGTGCTGCAGTCGGTGCGCAGAATGTCCAGCAGCGCCTCGCAGTCGGCGCGGGTGCTGCCGGCGGGGCAGACCAGCTGAACATAGAAATAGTATTGGAAGGGCACATGGGGCAGCGGGCGGCTCTTGATGCACTCCATATTGAAGCTGCGGGCGCCGATCTGGTCCAGCACCGCCGCCAGCCGGCCCGGTTCGTGCCGGGCGGTGAAGAGCAGCGCCAGCCGCTGGCCCTCCCCGGTCATGACGGGCGGCTGCTCGGCGCGCCCGATCACGATGAACCGGGTGGTGTTGTCGCCGTCGGCATTGACGCCCGCCGCCAGGATCTGCAGCCCGTACAAATCGGCCGTCTCGGCACTGGCGATGGCTGCCACCGACGGGTCTTTGAGCTCGGCAATGTGCTTCGCGGCGTCGGCGGTGTTGCTCCAGGGCTGGGTGGTCAGGCCGTGCTGCTGCAGGAAGACGCTGCTCTGGGCCAGGGCCTGGGGATGGCTGATGACGGTGCGGACCCCGGCCAGGGTAGCCCCCGGCACACCCAGCAGGTCCTGCCGGATGGGCAGGTCGCACATCCGGGCTACGATCAGCCCGGGATGGGTGTAGAGCAGATCCAGCACGGTGGAAACGTCCCCGGCGTTGGAATTTTCAAAGGGCAGCACGCCGAACTCGGCGTCGCCATTCTGCACGGCGTCAAAGACTTCCGCCCAGGTGGCAAAGGAGAGTGTACGGGAAAAAGGAAACAGCCGCCGCAGGGCGATGTGACTCCAGGCCCCCTGCACGCCCTGGTAAGCGGCGGTGTCCCGGCCCAGCATGGCGCGCTGGTAAGCGCGGGAGACGGCCATCGCTTCCTGCAAAAACGTGCGGTAGTAGGGGCGCAGGGTTTCATCCTGCAGACGGGCTGTGTTTTTATCCAGGACGGCCGCCTCGCGGACGGCATCGAAAATCGGCTTGCCGGTCTGGGCCTTGTAGCGTGCCACGTCGGCCACCGCCCGCATCCGCCGCTCGAAGAGGGAGGCCATCTCGGCGTCCACGGCGTCAATTTCGGTGCGCGCTTGCTGTAACAGGTCCATGGGAAACGGCTCCTTTGCTCATGAAATGGTGAATATACACAGTCAGTATACCATAAAGAAAAAGCCACCACAAGAGTGGCGGCAAGAAAAATGATACCCGATCAGCCGTGCAGGGCGCTGCGCAGCGCAGCCAGCAGTTCGGCCTGGTATTCGGGGCTGAAGGTGCCGTGAAGCAGTTTGGGCAGCGCTTCCTCCTGCAGACGGCGCCAGCTCTCGGCCTCGCGCCCCGGCAGGATCGGCACAAAGGAAACCCCGTTGGCTGCGGCGGCCTGGGCATCGCCCATGGCGTCGCCCACCATCATGACCTTGCGGCTCTCATACCCGCAGGCCAGCATGGTGGCAATGGAATTGGCCTTGCTGCCCACCTCCTGGCCGAAGATGATGTCGGCGTGCTGGGCCAGGCCGTAGCGCTTCCACTCGCTGGCGATGGCGCTCTCGTTGGCGGCGCTCACCACCGCCAGATCGGCCACGGTGTGCAGCTGGCGCAGGCTTTCCTGTACGCCGGGGAAGGGCTCAAAGGTGGGCTCCAGCGCCTGGATGCGCCGGTTGCAGGCGTTGCTCCACTCCAGCAGCTTGCGCAGCGTCAGGCTGCCGGTCTTCTTGATCTCCAGCTGCAGGCTGGCGGTGGAAAGTTCGGTGGCGGTATTGACCCAGGTGGCGATATCCTCGCTGCCGGGAATCTCGATGCCCCGGTTTTTCAGCCGGTCAAAGACCAGCACCACGCTCTCGAACCGGGAGATGCCCCGCGTCAGTGTGTGGAGGTTGATCTCCTCCCAGGCGGCGGAGACAAAGTCGGCATAGTCCTCCAGTGCAAACACCCGGATGAGCTCGGGACACATGACCGTCGTATGTTTGATCCGCACCGTGTTCATCACACAGCCGTCAGAATCCATACAAACCAAAAATTCACGTCTTTTGGTAAAATCCGTCAATGCGTTCGCCATAATGCCAACCCCCCAATACCTTCCCGGAACGTAGTTGATTCATACCTATCATAACAAAGCGCCCGGTGCTTGGCAATGGTTTTTTTGAAAATAATTCGGCTTTTGTACAAAAATACAAATTCAGGAATCGCCCTCTTCGCTGAGGGCCTGCCCGATGGGCTGGTTCAGCACCAGCGTTGCCATGCTGTCGGCGGGGGTGGGCTGCTTGTTGATGACCACGAGATCGTTGCCCCGGAAATACCGCAGCAGTCCGGCGGCCGGGTAGACCGCCAGGCTGGTGCCGCCCACGATCAGGGTATCGGCGGCTGCGATGGCGTGCACGGCGTTTTCCAGCGTCTCTTCGTCCAGCCCCTCCTCGTAGAGCACTACGTCGGGCTTGACGATGCCGCCGCACTCGGTGCAGCGGGGAATGCCGTCCCCCTTGCCGGCGGCCTCCTCAATGAAGGAAACGGGGTAGAATTTGCCGCAACGGGTGCAGTAGTTGCGCAGGGTGGAGCCGTGCAGCTCGTAGACGGTACGGCTGCCGGCGGCCTGGTGCAGCCCGTCGATGTTCTGGGTCACCACGGCCTTGCAGATGCCCTGCCGTTCCAGCTTGGCCAGCCGCAGATGGGCGGCGTTGGGCCTGGCGCCGTGGACAATGAGTTTGCTGCGGTAGAAATCAAAGAATTCCGCGGTATGGCTCTCATAGAAGCTGTGGGAGAGCATGACCTCGGGCGGGTAGCGGAATTTCTGGTGGTAGAGCCCGTCCACCGAACGGAAATCCGGGATGCCGCTCTCGGTGGAAACGCCCGCCCCGCCGAAAAATACCAGATTTTTGGATTTTGCCAGAATCGCTTCCAAAGCCGGAACCATACAAACTTCCCCTTTCGTTTTGGCCGCAGATGGATTATAATGGAAAAAACGCAGCCTGTGCTTTCATTATAATACAAAACAAGGGGGATGCAAGATGCAGGATATCACACGCAGCGTGGTGCGGGGGCTGCTGCCCCGGCGGGACGCCGACACCAACAAGGGCAGTTTCGGCAGTGTGCTGGCAGTGGCCGGCAGCATGGCCTACCGCGGCGCCGCGGCGCTCTGCGTGGAAGGGGCGCTGCGGGGCGGTGCGGGGCTGGTCTATCTGGCGGCCATCGAGCCGGTGCTGCAGCTGGTTTTGTCCCGCACGCCGGAGTGTTGCCCCTGCGGATGCCGCACCGACAACACCGGCGGCATCCGCGCCCAGGATACCGCCGCGCTGCGGGCCTGGTTTGCCGATAAGAACACCGTGCTGCTGGCGGGCCCGGGGCTGGGAGAAAACGCCGGGGCCATCTGCGGCGGCCTGCTGGGCAAAAAGGCGCCCTGGGCGGCGGCCGTGCTGGATGCCGATGCCCTCAACGCCCTGGCGGCGGGCACTTTGCGCGGCCCGCTGCCCGAACATACGATCCTGACGCCCCATCCCGGGGAGGCGGCCCGCCTGCTGGACACCACGGTGGGGGAGATCCAGGCCGACCGGGAACAGGCGGTGCGGCAGCTGGCCGACGAATACCACTGTGTGGCGGTGCTCAAGGGCAGCGGCACACTGATCACTGCCCCCGGGGAGCCGGTATGGCGCAACACCACCGGCAACGCCGGGCTGGCGAAGGGCGGCAGCGGGGATATCCTGGCCGGCATGATGGCCGGGATCCTCTCGGCGGGCTGGCGGCAGGGCCATACCGCGCTGGAGGCCGCTCTGACGGCGGTATGGCTCCACGGCGCGGCGGCGGACCACTGTGCCGCACGGCGCAGCAAGACTGCCATGCTGCCCCGGGATCTCTTTGAGGATCTGGGGGCGGTGCTCACCGAGCTGGAGAGCTGAACCGCAGCGGAAAGTATACAGAGGAGAGGAAGCTGTACATACTATGTCCATTGAAAAGGTAAAAGCCTATTTTGCACAGTTCGGCATGGAGGGCCGGATCCTGGAATTCCCGGTCTCCAGTGCCACGGTGGAACTGGCGGCCCAGGCGCTGCACTGCGAACCCTGCCGCATTGCCAAGACGCTGTCCTTCGCGGTGGGGGATACCCCGGTGCTCATCGTGGCGGCGGGGGATGCCCGCATCGATAATCATAAGTATAAGGCCCGGTTCGCCACCAAGGCCAAGATGCTCACGCCGGAACAGGCAGCACAGCGCATCGGCCATGCGGTGGGTGGTGTCTGCCCCTTTGCGGTGCAGCCCGGCGTGGAGGTCTATCTGGATGTCTCACTCAAGCGGTTCGATACGGTCTTCCCGGCCTGCGGCAGCAGCAACAGCGCCATTGAACTGACCATCCCCGAACTGGAACAGTATTCAGGCTATAAGGACTGGGTGGATGTCTGCAAGGACTGGCAGGCAGAATAATCAAAGGGAAAATAAAAACAAACGCCCGCCCCGGCGGCGCGGAAAGGAGAACGTTATGACCTATCAGGAAGTGGTGGAAAAAGTACGGACCATGTTCGGCAGCGCGGATGTGAGCAATATCCGGGAACATCTGGCCTTTCAGTTCAACATCACGGGGGAGGGCGCCGGTGCCTTCTATGTGGAAGTGCGGGACGGCAAGATGTTCATTGAACCCTACGAATACCACGACTGCGACGCGGCCTTTACCTGTTCCGCCGACCTGCTCTTCAAGCTGGCGGCGGGCAAGGCGGACCCGGTGGCTTCTGTGCTCATGGGCAAGCTGAAGGTGGAAGGCAGCATCGACAAAGCCATGCAGATCAAGACCTTCCTGGCGGCGCACCGGGGCTGATGCCCGCCGCTGCCGGAAAAACGATGACCACGGTTCTGTGGGGTGCTGCGGCTGCGGTCTGGTTCGGGATGATGACTTGGCTCTCCCATCAGCCGGGCCCCGGGACCAGCCGCACCAGCCGGGAACTGGCCGAGGAACTGCACAGCCTGCTGCCCGGCATTAAGACGGAATCCCTCAACAGGCTGCTGCGCAAGACAGCACACCCGGTGCTCTTTGCCGGGCTGGCGGTGCTGGTCGGTCTGGCGCTGCAATCGGCAAGCTGCGGGGCAGGACTGCTCCCGGCGGGCATCGTGCAGCTTCTCTGGTGCTGGGGCGATGAGGCCACCAAGCGGATGGTGCCGGGACGGCACTTCTCCTGGCTGGATGTGGGTCTCAATGCCGCAGGCACCCTGCTGGGCAGCGGTGCAGTGCTGCTGTTGGGATAATATTATAAAGAAAGGCGGAGCGGACTCTCCCGGTTCAGGAGAATCCGCTCCGCTGTATTTTTTAGAAAAAGTCAGTGCCGCCAGGGTTCTTTTCCCTCGTTCTCCACCGTGATATGGCAGAGCTTCATGGCCTGGAGGGCGGTGTCGTGGGACTGGGGCGACACACAGGCGCAGCAGGCGGCGTCCACCGAGAGCTCCGCCTCGGGCAGGGCCGCTTTGAGCAGGATGGCGTTGGACAGCACACAGATGCCGGTGCAAAGGCCCACCAGTTCGATCTCCACCAGCTCGTTTTCCCGGGCCAGGGGGCGCAGCCGCTCGGCCAGTTCCATGGAACCGAAGGTGGGCTTGTCAAAGATGTGATCGGCAGGCACCGCCGTCAGGGCCTGGGCAATTCGGGGGTTGAGGGAATGGCCGGGCGTGCCCTCAACACAGTGCACCACCGGCAGATGCCGTCCCTCGCAGCTGTTGAGATAGTCGGGGGTGTGGGTGTCCCGGGTGACATAGACTGATTCCGGCGGATAGGCGGCAATCTTGTCCACCACATTGTCCAGAATGGTCTGGGCCTCGGGGGTGCCCAGCGTCCCGTCAATAAAATCCTTCTGCATGTCCACAACGATCAGCAGTTTCATAGCGGCCTCCTTGCAGGTTACTTCTTGTGGTATTTGCGGTCCTCCTCCTCATAGACGGGATCGCAGGTCAGATACATGCCCAGTTTGTGCAGCGTGTCGCTGTCCACACTGGACAGAATCACCGTGGAGTGGATATCGCAGCCCTTCAGCTGGGGCAGCTGGGCCAGCGCCGCGGCGGCGTCGGGGTTGTCGGACGCCGAGCCGGACAGCGCAATTAGCAGTTCATCGGTATGCAGCCGGGGATTCTTGCTGCCCAGGTAGGTGGTTTTCAGCGTCTGGATGGGGGCGATGGCCCGGGCCGAAACCAGTTCCACCTTGTCGTCGATGCCGGCCAGATGTTTCAGGGCGTTGAGCAGTGCCGAGGAGGCCGCGCCCAGCAGGGAGCCGGTCTTGCCGGTGACGATGACTCCGTCCGGCAGTTCGATGGCCGCGGCGGGCAGGCCGCCGGTGGCCTCCGAGCGGGCATGGGCCTGGCGTTCCACCGCCCGGCTGCCCACCGTCAGACCGGCCTGGTTGAGCAGCAGTTCCAGCTTGAAGCGCTCCTCCTTGAGGGTGCCGCCCACCTTCTGATCGCACAGACATTTGAAATAGCGGCGCAGGATCTCCTTGCGGGAAGCCTCGCGGCAGACTTCGTCGTCCACGATGCAGTGCCCCGCCATGTTGACCCCCATGTCGGTGGGGGAGCGGTAGGGACTGGTGCCGGAGATCATCTCGAACATGGCGTGCAGTACCGGGAAAATCTCGATATCCCGGTTGTAGTTCACGGCGGTCTCGCCGTAGGCTTCCAGGTGGAAGGGGTCGATCATGTTCACGTCGTTGAGATCGGCGGTGGCGGCCTCGTAGGCCAGGTTCACCGGGTGCTTCAGCGGCAGATTCCAGATGGGGAAGGTCTCGAACTTCGCATACCCTGCCTTGACGCCATGCTTGTGCTCATGGTAGAGCTGGGACAGACAGACCGCCATCTTGCCGCTGCCCGGTCCCGGCGCCGTGATGACCACCAGAGGACGCCCGGTCTCGATGTAGTCGTTCTTGCCGTAGCCCTCATCGCTGACGATGCGGGCCACATCGTTGGGATAGCCGGGGATCTTGTAATGGCGGAAGGTGCGGATGCCCAGCCCGTGCAGCCGGGTCTCGAAGGCCTCCACCTCGGGGGCGGGGGTATACATCGTTATACAGACGCTGCCCACCATCAGACCCGCCTCCTGGAAGGCGTCGTGCAGCCGCAGCACATCCATGTCATAGGGAATGCCGTAATCCCCCCGCAGTTTGCTGCTGATGATGTCCTCGGCACTGATGACGATCACGATCTCCGCCTGGTCTTTCAGCTGCAGCAGCATCTGCAGCTTGGAGTCGGGCTGAAATCCCGGCAGAACGCGGGAAGCATGGTAGTCGTCAAACAGTTTGCCGCCGAATTCCAGATACAGTTTGTTGTCGAACTGGGCGATCCGTTCCCGGATGCGGGCCGACTGCATGGCCAGGTACCGCTCATTGTCAAAGCCTTTTTTCATAGTTACTCTTTTCTTTTCCTATACTCATGGGCGTAACCCTGTGT
>ERZ1090865.679-NODE-679-length-18704-cov-10.792643_pt1 | contig 18704 bp, 12 predicted proteins | sample MGYA00478478_ERZ1090865 | MGnify/ENA primary metagenome ERZ1090865 (study PRJEB33644, sample SAMEA5815715) | chicken gut metagenome | biome: Chicken; feature: Gastrointestinal Tract; material: Caecum | place: Ireland | collected 2019-01-01 | study: A study of the... | reverse complement strand
TGATTCCGGGGCTCGAGCACGCCGAGTTTATCCGCTACGGCGTCATGCACCGCAACACCTTCCTGGAAAGCCCCAGGGTGCTGACGGCCCAGCAGTATCTGAAAGAACATCCCAACGTGTTTTTTGCCGGGCAGATCACCGGCTTTGAGGGCTATATGGAGAGCGCGGCCAGTGGTCTTCTGGCAGCGCGGCAGATTCTGGCGCGGCTCCAGGGCCGACCGCTGCCGCCGCCCCCGCCGGAGACGATGTGCGGCGCGCTGCTGCAATACATCACCACCCCCAACAAGGACTTCCAGCCCATGGGTGCGAATATGGGCATCCTGCCCCGCACCCCCGAGATCAATGCCATCCGCGATAAGCGGGAACGCTATGCCGCCCTTTCCGAGACGGCGCAACAGGCCATGCGGGCCTGGGTAGAGGAGGACGTATCATGATGAAGATTCTGATCGACGCCATGGGCGGCGACAACGCCCCGCTGTGTGTGCTGCAGGGCGCATCCCAGGCGGCTGCCGAGTACAGCGCCGACACCAAGCTGGTGCTGCTGGGGGACGAGAAGGCCATGAAAGACTGCGCGGCCCGGAACAAGATCGACCTGACCCCCTTCGAGATCATTCCCTGCTCCGAAGTGGTGGATATGCACGACGATCCCGTCAAGGCGGCCCGCCACAAGACCGATTCCAGCATGATCAAAGGTCTGACCATGCTGAAAAACGGCGAAGGCGACGCCTTTGTGTCGGCGGGTTCCACCGGCGCACTCCATGTGGGCACCAGCCTCATCGTGCGTACCCTCAAGGGCATCAAGCGCCCGGCCCTGGCCACACCCATGCCCGGCGCCAAACAGAACTTTTTGCTGCTGGACTGCGGCGCCAACGCCGAGTGCCGGGCCGAGATGCTCAACGCCTTCGGCACCATGGGCAGCGTCTATGCCGAGAAGGTCATGGACCGGAAGAACCCTTCTGTGGCGCTGGTGAACAACGGCGCCGAGGACACCAAGGGCACCCCCACCTACCGGGAGGCCCACCAGCTGCTCAAGGCCAACCCCTGCATCCACTTTGTGGGCAACATCGAGCCCCGCTACATCCTGGACGGAGAAGTGGACGTGGTGGTCTGTGACGGCTTTGTGGGCAACGTGGTCCTCAAACTCACCGAGGGCGTGGCCAAGACGCTGCTGGGCATGCTCAAGAAGGTCTTTTTGAAGAACCTCATCACCAAGCTCAGCTATCTGGGCATCAAGGGCGGCCTTTCCGACATCAAGCGGATGATGGACTCCGAGGAAGTGGGCGGTGCGCCGCTGCTGGGCGCCGCCAAGCCGGTCATCAAGGCCCACGGTTCCAGCAAGGCCAAGGGCATCAAGAATGCCATCCGGCAGGCCCGCACCTGCGTGGCCAACGACCTGTGCGGCACCATGCAGACCGCCCTCAACGCGCTGGAAAAACCCCAGGCATAAAGAAAGGAAGGCCCTACGGTGGCTACGCATAAACCCGAAGAACTGCAGAAGGTTCTGCACTATCAGTTCAAGAATCCCGCCCTGCTGCGCATCGCCCTGACCCACACCAGCTTCGCCAACGAGAGCAAAGTCCCCACCACCCACAACGAGCGGCTGGAGTTCCTCGGCGACAGTGTGCTGTCGGTGGTGGCGGCGGACTATCTGTTCCATCACTCCACCCGGCCGGAGGGCGAACTGACCCGCATGCGGGCCAGCCTGGTCAGCGAGGATGCCCTCTTCCAGTTCGCCCAGGAGATCCATCTGGGCGACTACCTGCGGCTGGGCCACGGCGAGGACCTGGGGGGCGGGCGCAACCGTCCCAGCGTGGTGTCCGACGCCTTTGAGGCGGTCATTGCCGCGCTCTATCTGGACGGCGGGCTGGAAGTGGCCCGCAATTTCATCCTGCCCTTCCTCACCGAGGGCAAGACCGCCGAGGAAGATTACAAGACCCGCCTGCAGGAAGTGGTGCAGCAGAATCCCAACGCCCGCCTGCGCTATGAGGTGGAGAGCGAGACCGGCCCCGACCATGCCAAGCAGTTCACCGTCGCCGTCTACTGCGACAATGAGCGGCTGGCCGAAGGGGTGGGCCGCAGCAAGAAGGCGGCCGAACAGCACGCCGCCAGGCAGGCGCTGGACCGCCTGCAGTCCCAACGCTAAGGAGACCCTATGCGCCTGAAAGAACTGGAAATCCAGGGCTTCAAGTCCTTCCCCGACCGCACCAAGATCACCATCGGCAACGGCATCACCGGTGTCGTGGGACCCAACGGTTCGGGCAAATCCAATATCTCCGACTCCATCCGTTGGGTGCTGGGCGAGACCAGCTCCAAGCAGCTGCGCGGCTCCGGCAAGATGGAGGATGTCATCTTCGGCGGCACCCAGACCCGGGGTGCCATGGGCTATGCCTCGGTGGCGCTGACCATCGACAACAGCGACCATGGCCTGGACATGGATGCCGACGAGGTGACCATCGGCCGCCGGTACTACCGCAGCGGCGAAAGTGAATATTCCATCAACGGCCAGAACGTCCGCCTGAAGGATGTCTACGAACTGCTGCTGGACACCGGTCTCGGCCGGGACGGCTACGCCATTGTAGGCCAGGGCCGCATTGCCGAGATCGTGGGTGCCAAGTCCGGCGAGCGCCGGGAAATTTTTGAGGAAGCGTCGGGCATTGCCAAGTACCGCTACCGCAAAAACGAGGCGGAACGCCGCCTGGCTGCCGCCGAGGGCAACCTGGAACGGCTGCGGGACATCCTGGGCGAACTGGAAAAGCGGGTGGGTCCCCTGAAACGGGACAGCGAGAAGGCCCAGCAGTTCCTGGAACTGTCGGCCACCCGCAAGAGCCTGGAAGTGACGCTGTGGGTGGATGCCATCCGCCGCGCCAACGAGTCCCTGCGGGACCAGCAGCGCAAGTACGAGGCCGCCCAGGCCGACTATGAGCGGCTGAGCCGCCAGCTGGACGAGTTCGACGCCAGGAGCAATTCTCTGCGGGAACAGGCCCAGGGGTATGTGCTCCAGGTGGAGCAGGCCAACGCCGACATCCGCGCCCTCACCGAACAAAACGCCGGCAGCGAGAGCCAGGTGGCCGTTCTCAAGAACGAGAGCGAGCACAGCCGGTTCCGCATCGACGAGGCCAATGCCGAGCTGGAGCGGGTGGGCCAGGGCCGCCAGAGTATCGAGAAGGAGGCCGCCGAACACCGCGCCGCCATTGAAAAACTGCAGGCCGGCCTGACCGCCCTGGACGAGGGCATTGCCGCGTTGCGGGAGAGCCTGCGGGCTCTCGAGGAGAAGGCCGCCGCCAGCGGTCAGCGCCGGGATGTCATCGACGCCGCCATGGCGCGGCTGCAGGACACCGCCACCTCCGCCAAGGTGCGCATCGCCGCGGCCCAGACCGCCGCCGATGCCGCCGATGCCCGCCGCACCGAGGCGGAGCATCAGGTCCAGGAGGCCCGTGCCGCCGCCGAGAAGGCGGAGGGCGAGAAGGCCCAGGCCACCCGCCGCCTGCAGGAGGCCGAGGAGGCCGTCACCCGCAACGACAACATCAAGGCGGGCCTCAAACTCAAACTGGAAAGCCGCCGCCGTCAGCAGGCGGAGGCCGCCGACGCCCTCCAGAAAGCCGACAGGGAGCGGTCCAACGCATCCCAGCGCATCCACATCCTGGAAGAGCTGGAACGGAACATGGACGGCTACCAGCAGAGCGTCAAGAGCGTCATGCGGGCCGCCGCAGGGCGCCGTCTGCGGGGCATCATCGGCCCGGTGGCGGGCATCCTCACGGTGCGCAAGGGCTACGAGGTGGCCATCGAGACCGCCCTGGGCTTTGCTTTGCAGAACATCGTGGTGGAGGATCAGGGCTGTGCCCGGGCCGCCATCGCCTTCCTGAAAGAGGAGCGGGCGGGCCGCGCCACCTTTTTGCCGCTGGACACCGTCCAGGGCAGCCGTTTCAACGGCCGGCTTTCCGGCACCGCCGAGGTGGCCGCCGACCTGGTCACCACCGACCCAAAATATCAGCATATCATCGACAATCTCTTGGGCCGCATCATCGTGGTGGAGGACCTGACCGAGGCCTCCGCCGTGGCCCGCAATCTCGGCTACCGCAACCGCATCGTCACGCTGGACGGCCAGGTCATCAATGCCGGCGGTTCCTTCACCGGCGGTTCCACCGCCCGCAGCGTGGGCGTATTCAGCCGCAAGCAGGAGCTGGACGAACTGCGGAAAAAGCTCACCAAGCTGGACGAAAAGCACGCCCAGGCCGAGAAGGAGCTGGCCGCCCGCAAGGCCGAGGTGGATAACCTGACGGCCCAGCTGTCCGGCGCCGAGGCGGAGGGCATGACCGCCGCCTCCGAGCGTCTGCGCGCCAGCCTGGATCTCGACCGTCTCAACGGGGCGGTGGCCCAGTACGGCGAGACGCTGCGCACCCTCCAGCAGGAGGTGGAAGCCCAGCAGCAGGCCCGCGCCGCCAGCGACGCGGAATACACCGCCGCCGAGGCGGAACGCCAGAAGGCCGAGGCCGAACTGGAACAGTACGCCGCCGAGCTGGCCCAGCTGGGGGAGAGCACGGGCTCTCTTTCCGCCGAGCGGGAAACCATCACCCGGCAGCTCTCCGAAAAGCAGATGCAGCGGCTGGCCGACGAAAAGGACATCAGCCTGCACCAGGCCTCCCTGGAAAGCCTCGAGAGCCGCACCGGCGAGAACGACGCCCGGGTGCGGGAACTCCAGGCCTCCATCCAGGCGGCCAAAGCCCAGATCGAGGCCAACCAGTTGAAGATCGCCGAGATCGAGCGGGCCCGCGGGGAGAACCAGCAGAAGATCGCCGCCGCCGAGGAGGTCATCCGCACGGCCAACGCCGCCCGGATGGAGACCGAATCGGCCTCCGCCAAGCTGGCCCAGGAGAACCGCACCCTCACCGACGAGCGGGAGAAGATGAGCGGCGAGATGGCCCGTCTGGCCGAGCGCCGCACCGCCGCCGAGAACGAACTCAACGATACCAACACCAAACTCTGGGAGGAGTACCAGCTCACCGACACCGAGGCCAGGGCCCTCTGCGTGCCCTTTGACTCGCTGACCGAGCTGCGCCGCCAGGTGGCGGAGACACGCTCCAAGATCCGCGCCCTGGGCAATGTGAACGTGGGCGCCATCGACGAGTACAAGGAGGTCAAGGAGCGGTACGATTTCCTGAAAGCCCAGGTCACCGACGTGGAGAAGGCCAAGGCCGAACTCACCAAGATGATCGCCGAGCTGTGCAGCGAGATGGAGGAACTGTTCACCTCCTCCTTCAAGGAGATCAACCGTCACTTCGGCCATATCTTCCGGGAGCTGTTCGGCGGCGGCCACGCCCGGCTGTATCTGTCCGACGAGAACAACGTCCTGGAATCCGGCATCGAGATCGAAGTCTCGCCGCCGGGCAAGGTCATCAAGAACCTCAGCGCCCTGTCGGGCGGCGAGCAGGCCCTGGTGGCCATCTCCATCTATTTTGCCATCCTCAACGTGAACCCGGCGCCCTTCTGCATCCTGGACGAGATCGAAGCCGCTCTCGACGATGTGAACGTGGTGCGCTACGCCCAGTATCTGCGCCGGATGACCGAACACACCCAGTTCATCGTCATCACCCACCGCCGCGGCACTATGGAGGCCGCCGACGTGCTGTACGGTGTCACCATGCAGGAGGACGGCGTCTCCAAGATTCTGCGTCTCGACCTCGAGAACGTCAGTGCCGACCTGATCTCTTGATCCCAAGGAGGGCCCCATGTTTTTCTTTAAAAAGCGCAACATCTCGGAAAAAGAGTTTGAAGAGCAGCAGAAGATGCAGCGCGGTCTGGAAAAGACCCGCACCGGCTTCTTCCAGAACATCCTCAACACGCTGACCAACTGCCAGATCGACGACGATCTCTACAACGACCTGGAGGAACAGCTGATCCTGGCCGACGTGGGCCCCGCCTGCGCGGTGCGGCTGGTGGACGAGCTGCGGGACGAGGTGGAGAAAAACCACCTCAAGACCGGCGAGGAAGCACTCAACGCCCTGCGGGGCATCCTCTGCCAGGAACTGACCCCCCGATATCCCCTGGAACTGGACGGTCACCCGGCGGTGATCCTCGTCATCGGCGTCAACGGCGTGGGTAAGACCACCACCATCGCCAAGCTGGCCCATCTTTATAAGGAGGAGGGCCGCCGGGTCATGCTGGCCGCCGGCGATACCTTCCGGGCCGCCGCCAGCGAGCAGCTGGAACTGTGGGCCGACCGGGCCGGCGTGCCGCTGGTCCAGGCCGGGCAGGGGGCCGACCCCGCCGCCGTCATCTTCGATGCGGTGAAGAGCGCCACCGCCAAAGGCTACGATATGGTCATCGCCGACACGGCGGGCCGTCTGCACAACAAGAAGGGCCTGATGGACGAGCTGGGCAAGATCTCCCGCAGCGTCAAGAAGGCCAGCCCCGAGGCAAGTCTCGAAGTGCTGCTGGTGCTGGACGCCATCACCGGCCAGAACGCCATCAGCCAGGCGGAGGAATTCTGCCGGGCCGCCGGTGCCACCGGCGTGGTGCTCACCAAGCTGGACGGCACCCCCAAGGGCGGCTGTGCCGTCAGCGTCTGGGAGAACCTGGGCCTGCCCATCCGGTTTGTGGGCGTGGGAGAGAAGATCGACGATCTCATGCCCTTCGACGCCCAGACCTTTGTGGAGTCGCTGCTGCCCGAAGTGCCCACCCATAAGGAGGACTGACCCATGCTGATCTGTGCTGCCAGCAACAATGCCGGCAAACTGAAGGAACTGCGCCGCATCCTGGAGCGGATGGGCCACGAGGTGAAGAGCCTGCGGGAGCTGGGCATCGACCTGGACCCCGAGGAGACCGGCACCACCTTTGCGGAGAATGCCCGCATCAAAGCCGAGGCCTTCTGCAAGGCCAGCGGCCTGCCCACCGTGGCCGATGATTCCGGCCTCTGCGTGGATGCCCTGAACGGCGCCCCCGGCGTCTACAGCGCCCGCTATTGCGGGCACCACGGCGACGATGCCGCCAACAACGCCAAACTCCTGCGGGAGATGGCGGGCGTCCCCGAAGAAAAGCGCACCGCCCGGTTTGTGTCGGCGGTCTGCTTCCTGCTGCCCGACGGCCGGGAACTGCTGGTGGAGGGCGAATGCCCCGGCAGCGTGGCCTTCACCGAGACCGGTTCCAACGGCTTCGGCTACGACCCGCTGTTCATTCCCGACCGGGTGGGCCTGCCGGACGGCACCACTGTAGAAAACACCGCCCGCCGCAGCTACGCCGAGCTGGCCGACGGGGAAAAGGACGCCATCAGCCACCGGGGCCGCGCCATGGAAAAGCTGGACGCCCGGCTGCCGGCCTTCCTGGGCCAGGCGTAACCCAACATCATAAGGAGAGACGATATGCTCAACAGCAAACAGCGTGCCGCCCTGCGCGGCGCCGCCAACACCCTGGACCCGGTCTTCCAGATCGGCAAGGGGGAGATCGACGAGACCCTGATCCAGGGCGTGGCCGACTGTCTGGCCGCCCGGGAGCTCATCAAGGTGAAGGTGCTGGAAAACAGCGAGTATTCCGCCAAGGAGGCCGCGAACATCCTGGCCGAGGCCCTGTCCGCCGACTGTGTGCAGGTCATCGGCCGCAAGTTCGTGCTTTTCAAGCAGAAACCCAAGGAGAGCGCCTACACCGCCATTCTGGCAAAATGAAAAAGGTACTTTTGTACGGCGGCACCTTTGACCCGCCCCACAACGGCCACATCAACAACCTGCGGGCCGCGCTGGAGCTGGTGCAGCCCGACCGGGTCATCGTCATGCCGGCGGGCATTCCGCCCCATAAAGCGGCCAGTGCCACGCCGGGCGAGGTGCGCCTGGCCATGTGCGACTGTTTCAAGGCGCTGTCCCCCCTGGTGGAGGTCAGCGACTGGGAACTGCGCCAGGGCGGCCGCAGTTTTACGGTGCACACGCTGGAGATGCTGCGCGCGCGGTTCCCTGACGCCGCGCTGTACTTAAGCGTGGGCAGCGATATGCTGCTGACCTTCCAGCTGTGGTGCCGCTGGCAGGATATCCTGCAGATGGCCACCCTGGTGGTGGAAAGCCGCCGCCCCGGGGACGATGCCGCGCTGGCCGGGGCAGCCCGGGTGCTGGAAGGATACGGCGGCCGGGTGCTGTTTGCCCGGGCCGAGAGTTATCCCTGTGCCTCCAGCGATCTGCGCACGGGGAAGATCCCCCGCGCCCGGTGGGGACAGTATCTGCCGCCGTCGGTGCTGCAGGTGATCGAAACCAGGGGGCTCTACCGGCAGGCAACACCCCCGCGCCAAGGAGGAACTGGTATCATGACCTGTGAAGAAGCGAAGGAACTGGTCAAACCGCGCCTGAGCCACAAGCGCTGGACCCACACCAAAAATGTAAAAAGAATGGCAGTACAGCTGGCCCAGCGGTGGGGCGAAAACCCCGAAAAAGCCGCTCTGGCGGCCCTTTTGCACGACAGTGCCAAGGAGCTGCCCCGGGAAGCCCTGTTGCAGATTTTTGCCGATAATGCTATAATAGCAGAAAATGCCCCGGCGCGTCCTGCGGCCATCTGGCACGGCATTGCCGCCGCCATTCTGGCCGAAAAGATGTGGGGGGTGACCGACCCGGAGATCCTGTCGGCCATCCGCTGCCACACCACCGGCAAGCCGGGCATGAGCCTGCTGGACAAGATCCTCTACCTGGCCGATATGACCAGCGACGAGCGTGACTGGCCGGGCGTGGAGGAACTGCGCCGGCTGGAGATGGAGGATCTGGACAAGGCGCTTTTGGTGGCGCTGAAGCAGAGCATTGATTTTGTAAAAGAAAAGGGCGGCGCGCTGGATCCCGAAAGCGTGGCCGCGTACGAGTACCAAAAGGCGCAGCTGGGATGCTGACCCCCTGCGCCCCAGACTGTGAAATGCGTTCAACAGGGAGGAAACGTCCATGAGCGAACCGCGTAAGCTCCACACCGGCGGGGCATCGGGCAGCCAGTATTCGGCTGGCTCGTCCCGGCCGTCCGGTTCCGGCATGCCGGACCAGGATCAGTACGAAGCCGCACGCCGCCGCGCCCAGCAGCTGGCCAGTCAGAATGCACGCCGCCGGGTGGTGCAGCAGCCTGTGCGCACCGCGCAGGGGCGCCATATCAACCAGCATCCGGTTCAGGAGGAACCGGTCCAGACTCCGCCGCCGGCCGAGGCCCAGACCCCGCCGCCGGTGCAGGAGCCGGAAGCACCCCGTGAACTGACCCGTGCCCAGCGCCAGGCCATGGCCTACCGCGCCGCGGCCGAGCGCAAGTACGGCAACACCGCCAGCTTCCCGGCCCAGCGCCGCACGGTGCGCCAGCCCTCCCAGGGCGGCACCCAGGCGGCCCGACCCCAGACCCGCCGCCTGGACACCGACCAGCGCCGCAGCAGCCGCCCGGCGCCCGCGGCCCCCGCGGAGGCTCCCGCTTCGGGCGGCATCCGGATGGAGGAGGAAACGCCCCGCCGCCGCGCCCCCGAGGCCGGCACCGAAAAATCCACCTACCGCGCCGGAAAATCCAGCAGTGCCGGCGGTGGCCGCAAGCCGCCCCGGGACGGCGATGCGCCCCGCGGCAAGAAGAGCGGCAAAAAAGGGGATGACGGCGGCAAGAAGGGCAAGAAGAAAAAGAAGAAGGGCCTGTGGTGGAAGATCCTGCTCATCACCCTGTGCATCATCCTGCTCATCTTCGGCGGCGCCTACGCCCTGATCATGGCGGCCATTGCCCCCTCGGGCGGCGCCATCAAGATCAGCCAGCTGATCAACACCCCCAAGGAATTCCAGGGCAAGGAGCTGAACATCCTGGTCACCGGTGTGGACCGTTCCAGCACCGACGACCTGTCGGCCGGCGCCGCCAACGACTCCAACGTGAACGACGGCATGACCGATATGATCCTCTACGTCCATTTCAACAACGAGACGGGCGAGTTGAAGATGCTGCAGATCCCCCGCGATACCATGGTCACCACCGACACCAGCATCTCGGGCAACTACCGTATCAACGGCGTGGCCAAGACCCAGGGATCCGACAACAACAACAATATGGCCGCCCTCTGTGAGCTGGTGGCTGACCAGTACAAGCTGCCCATCGACGGTTATGTGACCATCCGCCTCGAGATGCTCACCGAACTGGTGGACCTCTTCGGCGGCGTGGAGATCTACGTTCCCTTTGATGTGGACTACGCGGCTTTGGGCCTGGGCGACAGCAAGATCAGCGCCGGATACCAGACGCTGAACGGCGCCTCCATGGAGTTCCTGCTCCGTGCCCGTAAGGTTTACCCCGACGGCGACATCGGCCGTCTGAACATGCAGCGTCAGTTCTACGCGGCGCTCTTCCGCAAGCTGAAGAGCATCGGCAATATCTGGGACGTGGCCAAGCTGACCCCGGCGGTGCTCAACTATATGGAGACCGACCTCAGCGCCTCCCAGCTCATCAGCTTTGCAGTCAGCCTGCTCAAGGTGGACAGCAGCAAGATCATGATCTGCCAGATGCCGGTCATCAGCGGACCCCAGTACCAGGGCCAGTCGCTGCTCTATCCGGCCCGCCAGGAGGACGCCGACCTGCTCAACCAGTATTTCCGCGAGAATACCGGCCCGGTGGACGCCAGCCAGCTGAACCTCTGCGACAATGTGGTGGATCTGTCCGGCTACACCGCCACCGATCCCAACGCGCAGTATATGGGCAGTCTGATGAGTGATGCCGACACGGCCCAGCATGACAACAACCTGGATGGTTCCAACCAGGTCGTCGATGTGACCGAGAGCGAGAGCACCGATACCAGCAGTTCGTCGGACAGCAGTTCCGGGGACAGCTCCAGTGACTCCGCCGCCTGATATACAAGAGGAGTTTTACCTGACTATGGAAAGCAGAGAACTTGCCATCCGTCTGGCCCGCGCGCTGGACGCCAAAAAAGCCCTCAACATCCGCATCCTGGCCGTTGAGGATCTGACCACCGTGACCGATTACTTCGTCATTGCCACCGGCACCTCCACCACCCATGTGGGCGCCCTGGCCGATGAGGCGGAGTTCCAGCTGGGCCGCGAGGGCGTCAACGTCCTGCGCACCGAGGGTCACGACGGCAAACGCTGGGTGCTGCTGGATTACGGCAGCGTCATTGTGCATGTCTTTACGCAGGAAGCGCATGACTATTACGACCTGGAACACCTCTGGGCCGATGCGACGCCTGTGCCTGCCAGCGAATGGCTGGAAGAAAAAACGGATGCCGCCGAGTAAGCGGCATCCACAGTGGGGAGAGAGTTATTGTGAAGTACGATTTCAAGACCGTTGAGGCCAAGTGGCAGAAAGTCTGGCAGGACGAGCATACCTTCCATGCCGAGATCGACCACTCCAAGCCCAAGTTCTACGCGCTGGTGGAGTTCCCGTATCCTTCGGCGGCCGGCCTGCACGTGGGTCATCCGCGCAGCTACACCGCGCTGGACATCGTGGCCCGCAAAAAGCGGCAGTGCGGCTATAACGTCCTGTATCCCATGGGCTGGGACGCCTTCGGCCTGCCCACCGAGAACTATGCCCTGAAAAACCACATCAACCCTGAAATCGTCACGGCCAAGAACGTGGCCCGCTTCAAGAGCCAGCTGCAGGCCCTGGGCCTCTCCTTTGACTGGGACCGCGAGATCAACACCACCGATCCCGAATACTACAAGTGGACCCAGTGGATCTTCCTGCAGCTCTACAAGAAGGGCCTGGCCTACAAGAAGGAGACCACCGTCAACTTCTGCACCGGCTGCAAGGTGGTGCTGGCCAACGAGGAAGTGGTCAACGGCGTCTGCGAGCGGTGCGGCAGCCCGGTGGTGCAGCGCGTCAAGAGCCAGTGGATGCTCAAGATCACGGCCTACGCCGACCGCCTCATCGACGACCTGGACGATGTGGACTACATCGAGCGGGTCAAGACCCAGCAGCGCAACTGGATCGGCCGCAGCCACGGCGCCGAGATCAACTTCGACACCACCGCCGGCGATACGCTGACGGTCTACACCACCCGCGCCGACACGCTGTTCGGCTGCACCTATATGGTGGTCAGCCCCGAGCATGCCTTCATCAAGAAGTGGGTGGATGCCGGCCTCATCAAGAACACCGAGGCCGTCGCCGCCTACCAGGAGGAGGCCGCCCGCAAGTCTGACTTCGAGCGCACCGAGCTCAACAAGGAGAAGACCGGCGTCAAGATCGAGGGCGTGGAAGCCATCAACCCGGTGAACGGCAAGCAGGTGCCCATCTTCATTTCGGACTACGTGCTGGCCACCTACGGCACCGGCGCCATCATGGCCGTGCCCGCCCACGATACCCGCGACTGGGAATTCGCCAAGAAGTTTGACCTGCCCATCATCGAGGTGGTCAAAGGCCCCACCGAGAGCCACCTGGACCAGGAGGCCTTCACCGATGTGGCCACCGGCACGCTGGTGAACTCCGGCTTCCTGGATGGCCTGTCCGTGGAGGACGCCAAGGTCAGGATGTACGCCTGGCTGGAGGAGAACGGCAAGGGCCACAAGCAGGTCAACTTCAAGCTGCGCGACTGGGTCTTCAGCCGTCAGCGGTACTGGGGCGAGCCCATCCCCATGGTCTACTGCGAGAAGTGCGGCTGGCAGCCCCTGCCCGAGAGCGAGCTGCCCCTGCGCCTGCCCGAGATCAAGGACTTCGAGCCCGGCGAGGACGGCGAGAGCCCGCTGGCCCGCCACACCGAGTGGGTGAACACCACCTGCCCCCACTGCGGCGGTCCCGCCAAGCGGGAGACCGACACCATGCCCCAGTGGGCCGGTTCCAGCTGGTACTTCCTGCGGTACTGCGATCCCCACAACAAGGACGCCATCGCCAGCAAGGAGGCCCTGGAATACTGGAGCCCCGTGGACTGGTACAACGGCGGCATGGAGCACACCACGCTGCACCTGCTCTACAGCCGGTTCTGGCACAAGTTCCTCTATGATATCGGCGTGGTGCCCACCAAGGAACCCTACCACAAGCGCACCAGCCACGGCATGATCCTGGGCCTCAACCCCCACGCCTTCGAGAACCAGACCGACGCCGAGCGCAAGCGCCTGGTGGCCGAGTACGGCAGTGAGAAGGCGGCCCGTCACGCCCTCATCGAGAAGTACGGCGAGATGGCCGAACATCCCATCGTCAAGATGTCCAAGAGCCTGGGCAACGTGGTCAACCCCGACGACGTGGTGAACGAGTACGGCGCCGACACGCTGCGCCTCTACGAGATGTTCATCGGCGACTTCGAGAAGGCCGCTCCCTGGAACACCTCCTCCATCAAGGGCTGCAAGCGGTTCCTGGACAAGATCTGGGGCATGAGCGAGAAGCTGCTGGAGGGGGACACCATCCGTCCCGAGCTGGAAGCGGTGGCCAACCGCACCATCAAGAAGGTGGGCGAGGACATCGACGCCCTCAAGGCCAACACCGCCATCGCCCAGCTGATGATCTACGTAAATTCCCTCAGCGACCACGGCGGCGCCAACCGCGCCGAGTACGAGGTGCTGCTGGAACTGCTGAACCCCTTCGCGCCCCACATGACCGAGGAGCTGTGGCAGCAGCTGGGTCACACCGAGCAGCTGGCCTACCATCCCTGGCCCAGCTACGATGAGGCCAAGTGCGTGGAGCAGACCATCGAGATCGCCGTCCAGGTGAACGGCAAGGTGAAGGCCCGCATCCAGGTGCCCGCCGCCATCGAGAGCGCCGACGCCATTGCACAGGCCAAGACCGAGCCCGCCGTGGCGGAAGCCATCGCCGGCAAGACCATCGCCAAGGAGATCTACGTCAAGGGCAAGCTGGTCAACATCGCCGTCAAAGGTTGATTGAAAAAAGCATCCGGGTGCCGTCCCTGCGGGGGCGGCGCCCTTTTTCTGTCTATTTACAATATCCCCCAAAAACGGTATAATAAAACCATATCACAAAATGCCGTTACAGGGCAGGAAAGCAGGTTCAAACCATGCTGATCAGTCTGATCGTTCCGTGTTATAACGAAGAGGAATCCATGCCGCTCTTTTACAAGGAAGCCAGCCGTGTGGCGGGCGAGATGGGCAAGAGCCACGGCGCGGATTTTGAGTTTATCTTTATCGACGACGGTTCCCGGGATGGCACGCTGCGGGTGGCCCGGGAACTCCATGCGCTGGACCCCCGGGTGCGGTATGTCTCCTTCAGCCGCAACTTCGGCAAGGAGGCCGGCATCTACGCCGGGCTGCAGGCGGCCAGGGGGGACTATGTGGCCACCATGGACGCCGACCTGCAGGACCCGCCTTCGCTGCTGCCCGCCATGCTGGACACGCTGCTCTCCGGTGAGTATGACTGCGCTGCCACCCGCCGCACCACCCGCAAGGGGGAGCCGCCGCTGCGCAGCTGGTTTGCCCGGAAATTCTACCAGATCATCAACAAGATGTCCGACACCGAGATCGTGGACGGCGCCCGGGATTTCCGGCTCATGAGCCGCAAGATGGTCAACGCCGTGCTCAGCATGGCGGAGTACAACCGGTTCAGCAAGGGCATCTTCAGCTGGGTGGGCTTCAAGACCAAGTGGTTCGACTACGAGAACATCGAGCGGGTGGCCGGCACCACCAAGTGGAACTTCTGGGGGTTGTTCAAGTACTCCATCGAGGGCATCGTGGGCTTCTCCACCACGCCGCTGCTGGTGGCGGCGGGGGCCGGCGTGCTATTCTGCATCCTGGCCTTCATCGGCATCCTCTTTGTCATCATCCGGGCACTGGCCTTCGGTGACCCCACCTCGGGCTGGCCCAGCATGGTCTGCATCATCCTGCTGTGCAGCGGCGTGCAGCTGTTCTGCACCGGCATCGTGGGCGAATACCTGGCCAAGACCTACCTGGAGGTCAAGCACCGCCCCATCTACATCGTGGCGGAAACCGAGGAAGAACGCTGACCTGTACACGGCTGCCGTTTCTGTACGGCAGCCGTTTCATTTAAATGTATCGGTGTGAATTTCTGCGCCAGAGGGGGAACAAACCAACGATGCTTGCAATCGAAACGATGCTGCGGGCGGCGGGCCAGCGGCTGTATGAATGGTGCCGCACCGACCGCTGGCCCTTTATAGCTGCTTTGCTGGTGGCGGCGGGGGTGCATTATCCTGTCTATGCCTATATGTTGCGGAACATGGATTCGCTCCATGTGGGCAGCCTGTACGTGGCTGATGAATGGTCTTTCAATCCCTACTGGGAGGTTGAGCAGGGACGGTGGGGACTGCGGCTGATGGACTGGCTGCGAGGCGGCATCAATCTGCCGCCGCTGAGTGCGCTGCTCATGCTGCTGTTTTACGTGCTGGCCGGCCTGCTGCTGGTGCGGCTTTTTGCCCTGCGCAGTCGGGTGGCCCGGTTCCTGATTCCCATGCTTGTGGTCTGTGCGCCCTATGTGGCCGAAGTGGAAACCTTCCACTACTGCAGCGCAGCTTATGGATTGTCCTTTTTCCTGGCGGTGACGGCCGTCTATGCCGCCGTGTGTGCTCCGCCGCGCTGGGGATGGGCGCTGGGTGCGGTTTGCCTGATGTTCTCCCTGAGCATGTACCAGGCAAGCCTGGGCGTGGCTGCGGCGCTTTGCCTGATGATGCTGTTGCTCGTCGTGCTGCGCGTCCCCCGGGCCATGGGAGAGATACTGCGCTGCCTCGGCCGGATGGTGGCCATGGGAGTGGCCGGCTGTGCGGCTTACTACGCGGTCCTCAAGGTTTTCCTGAAAATTTACGATGCCAGCCTGTTCGGCTCCTTTGCCAATGGCCCCAAGGAGATCCTCAAGGGAATGCCTCAGGGGGTGGTGAACGCATACCGGGATTTTGTCGGCTATTTTGCCCAAAACAATACCATCGCGCAGAACTATTACGGCCAGCGGTTGGCCTATCTGGCGCTGGCGGGGGTACTGCTGGCGGTGCTGGTGCGGTGGCTGGCAGCCATCCATTACGGCCGTACCGTGCTGCTCACGGTGGTGCTGCTGGCCCTGCTTCCGGCGGCTGTCAACCTGACTGACATTCTCAATGCAAGCACCCGTATTGAGCTGCGGATGGCTGGGGCTTTGGTATTGGTAGCCCCCTTTGTGGTGGCGCTGCTGGAGCATGCACCCCATGGCACCGGATACCTCCACTGGCCGCTGGTGCTGGGAACGCTCTGCGGACTGGTACTGCTGCGGGGGTATATTGTGCAGATCAACAACGACGCCATGGTCATGCTGGCGCAGAAAAACAAAATCGTCAACCTGGCAAACCGGATATGTCTGCAGTTGGAACAGAATGCTGACTACCAGGCCGGCGCCCAGGTATGCATCCTGGGGGAACCCCAGAAGGGTGTGTACGACGACCTATCGCCCCTCAATGACAAGTCCAGCGACCTGGCGCAGTTCGGATTGCTGTCCTTTGACCCGACATTCAACAGCCGGGGATGGCACAGCCTCTACTGGGAGGAACTGGGAATTCAGCTCAACTGGTGCTCCGACGAGGAGACGCGGACACTGTGTGCAAGTGATACTTTCCAGGCAATGCCGATCTATCCGCAGGACGGATGTATCCAGACAATCGATGGCGTAGTGGTTGTCAAGGTGGCAGAGATACGCTGAAGCAACAAAAAATCCCGACGGGAATTTCCCGTCGGGATTTTTGTTATGTGGCAGGAATCAGACCAGCCCGAAGAGCAGGCCCATGCAGTGGACCAGGAAGGCCACCACCCAGGCGATGACGCACTGGGCTACCACCACACCCACCGCGGCTTTGGCGCTGCCCATCTCCCGCCGGACGGCGGCGATGGCGGCCACGCAGGGGGTGTAGAGCAGGGTAAACACCAGGAAGACCAGCGCAATGTAGGTGCTGCCGAACAGGTCGGGCAGGGCGCCGGTGTTGCCGCCCAGCAGGACGGTGAGGGTGGAAACCACACTCTCCTTGGCGGTGAAGCCAGTGATGAGGGCGGTGGAAACACGCCAGTCGGCAAAGCCCAGGGGGGCAAAGAGCGGCGCGATCCAGGAGCCGATGAGGGCCAGCAGGCTGCTGTCAGCGGTCTGGGCCACGTTGAGGCGGACATCAAAGGTCTGGAGGAACCAGATGATGACGGTAGCCACAAAGATGATGGTGAAGGCGCGCTGCACGAAGTCCCGGGCCTTCTCCCAGATCAGCTGTCCCACGCTGCGGGCGCTGGGCAGCCGGTAGTTGGGCAGCTCCATGACGAAGGGCACAGGCTCGCCGTGGAAGGCGGTGTGCTTGAGGATCAGGGCGTAGACCACGCCGCAGAGCAGGCCGAAAATGTACAGGAAGATCATCACCGGGGCCCGCCAGACCGGCGCAAAGAAGGCGGCGGTGAAGAGGGCGTAGATGGGCAGCTTGGCCGAGCAGCTCATGAAGGGGGTCAGCAGGATGGTCATGCGGCGGTCGCGGTCACTGGAGAGGGTGCGGGTGGCCATGATGGCGGGCACCGAGCAGCCGAAGCCGATGAGCATGGGCACGAAGCTGCGGCCCGAAAGACCGATGCGGCGCAGCAGTTTGTCCATGACGAAGGCCACACGGGCCATGTAGCCGGTATCCTCCAGGATGGACAGGAAGAAGAAGAGCGTCACGATGGTGGGCAGGAAGCTGAGCACGCTGCCCACGCCGGCGAAGATGCCGTCGATGACCAGGGAGTGCACCACCGGGTTGATGCCGTAGGCCGTCAGGGCGCCGTCCACCAGGCCGGTGAGGGCGTCGATGCCCATCGTCATCCAGTCGGACAGCACCGCGCCGATGACGCCGAAGGTGAGCCAGAACACCAGCGCCATGATGCCCAGGAAACAGGGCAGGGCGGTGTATTTGCCGGTGAGCACCTCGTCGATGGCCACGCTGCGCTTGTGCTCGCGGCTCTCGCCGGGCTTGACCACCGTCTCGGCGCAGAGCTTCTCAATGAAGGTGAACCGCATGTCGGCCAGAGCCGCTTCCCGGTCCAGGCCGGTCTCGTTTTCCAGCTCGGTGATGGTGTGGTCCAGCAGTTCCTTCTCGTTCTGGTCCAGCTGCAAAGCCTCCAGAATGGGCCCGTCGCCCTCCACCAGCTTGGTGGAGGCAAACCGCACCGGCAGCCCGGCGGCCGCCGCGTGGTCCTCGATCAGGTGGGCCACGGCGTGGATGCAGCGGTGCACGGCACCCTTGGGGTCGTTGGCATCGTCGCCGGCGGTGCAGAAGTCGATGCGCCCCGACAGTTCCCGATGGCGGGCCACATGGATGGCATGCTCGATCAGCTCGTCGATGCCCTCGTTCTTGGCGGCCGAGATGGGCACCACCGGGATGCCCAGATCATTTTCCAGCTGGTTGACCAGGATGGTGCCGCCGTTGGCGCGGACCTCGTCCATCATGTTGAGGGCCAGCACCATGGGGATCTGCAGCTCCATCAGCTGCATGGTCAGATAGAGATTGCGCTCGATGTTGGAGGCATCCACAATGTTGATGATGCCGTCAGGTTTCTGCTGCAGGATGAAGTCCCGGGTGACGATCTCCTCGTTGGTGTAGGGGGAGAGCGAATAGATGCCCGGCAGGTCGGTGACGGTGGCCTCGCTGTGGCCCCGGATGACGCCGTCCTTGCGGTCCACCGTCACGCCGGGGAAGTTGCCCACATGCTGGTTGGAGCCGGTCAGCTGGTTGAACAGGGTGGTCTTGCCGCAGTTCTGGTTGCCGGCCAGGGCAAAGGTGAGCGGTGCGCCCTTGGGGATGGGAGCGCCCGCCTTGCGGTTGTGGTAGCTGGCCGCGCTGCCCAGCTCACCCACGCCGGGGTGGGGGA
>ERZ1090865.676-NODE-676-length-18758-cov-7.946426_pt1 | contig 18758 bp, 11 predicted proteins | sample MGYA00478478_ERZ1090865 | MGnify/ENA primary metagenome ERZ1090865 (study PRJEB33644, sample SAMEA5815715) | chicken gut metagenome | biome: Chicken; feature: Gastrointestinal Tract; material: Caecum | place: Ireland | collected 2019-01-01 | study: A study of the... | reverse complement strand
TACCATTCGTGAGGCGGACACGGGCAACTTTACGCAGAGCAGAGTTCGGCTTCTTCGGGGTCATGGTACGGACCGCGGTGCAGACGCCGCGCTTCTGCGGGCTGTTCATGGTGGTGTACTGCTTCTTCTGGGAGTTGTAGCTCTTCTGAAGGGCAGGCGCGGTGCTCTTGGTGACCAGGACCTCACGGCCTTTGCGCACGAGCTGGTTAAAAGTAGGCATTTCTTTTCTCCTTTCATCAGTATTTTTTTGCGCCGGCTGCGGGGGGCGGCGGGCCAAAAGGCCACACTATCCCCTTTAAGTCACGCAATTGTTATTGTAAGGCATGGCGGGTGGAATGTCAAGCCTCTTTGGGAAAAAACTGCGTAAAATCAGTGGGAAACTTCCCTCACCGGCCCAGGCGGGCGGCGCAGTCCTCGGCGTCGGTCAGCAGGCGGGCGAACTTGTCCAGCGCGGCGTCCACGGGGGCCGGGGTGGTCAGGTCCACGCCGGCGTGGCGCAGCTCGTCCAGCGGGTAGGCGCTGCCGCCCATGGACAGGAATTCCAGATACCGCCGCACCGCCGGCTCCCCTTCGCTCAGGATTGCTTCGGACAGGGCCACGGCGGTGGAATAGCCGGTGGCGTACTTGTAGACGTAGAACGGGCGGTAGAAGTGCGGGATGCGGGCCCATTCCAGCGCGTACTCCTCATCCTCGGCCAGTTCGGGGCCGAAATAGTCCTTCACCAGCCCGCCGTACAGCCCGTTGAGGGCGGCAGGGCTCAGCGCCTCGCCTCGCTCCCGCATGGCGTGGGCTTCCCGCTCGAACTCGGCGAACATGGTCTGGCGGAACACCGTGCCCTTGAAGTTTTCCAGGTACTGGTTCAGCAGCCCCAGCCGGGCGGCGGGGTCCTGCTCCTTTTTGAGCAGCTGTTCGATCATCAGGTTCTCGTTGACGGTGGAGGCCACCTCGGCCACAAAGAGGGTGTAGCCGGCGTACTGGGGCGGCTGGTGCCGGTTGGCCAGCAGGCTGTGCATACTGTGGCCCATCTCGTGGGCCAGGGTGGAGACGCTGTCCAGTGTGCCGGTGAAGTTCATGAGGATATAGGGTTCGGAGTCATAGGTGCCGGTGGAGTAGGCGCCGCCGCTCTTGCCCTTGTTGGGGTACACATCCACCCAGCGGGTGTCCAGCCCGCGGCGGACCTCCCGGCCATACGCCTCGCCCAGCGGGGCCACCGCCTCCAGCACCATCTCCTTGGCCTGGTCATAGGTATAGCGGGCGGTGCTCTCGCCGGTCAGCGGGGCGTACACATCGTAATAGTGCAGCTCGTCCAGCCCCAGCAGCCGCTTGCGCAGCGCCACATACCGGTACATCACCGGCAGGTGGGCCCGCACCGAGGCGACCAGGCTGTCATAGACAGACTCGGGGATGTTTTCCCCGGCCATGGCCATAGCGCGGGAGGAGGGGTAATGCCGGACCGCGGCTTCGGCGGTGGCGGCCTTCACGGCGCCGGCGTAGGTGGCGGCGAAGGTGTTGATGTGCTGACGGTAGCCCTTGTAAAAGCTGCGGAAGGAATTTTCCCGCAGGGTGCGGTCCGGAGAGGTCTGCAGCAGGATATAGTTGGAGCCGGTGACCTCATGGCTCTCCCCCGTGCTGTCCGCAGCCGGGTCGAAGACCAGGTCGGCGTCCTGCAGGCTGTCCGCGATCTCGGCGGGGGCGCCGGCCACCTCGCTGAAGCTGGCCAGCAGTTTTTCCTCCGGCGCGGTGAGGGTGTGGGGCTTGCGGCGCAGCAGGTCCTCCAGCAGGAAGCGGTAGCCGGCCAGCCGCTCGTCGGCGGTGATGGCGCGCAGCGTCTCTTCCGGCAGGGCGAGGATCTCCGGCTCGGCAAAGGAAAGAGCGGTCACCGCCGCGGCATACCTGGCCGAGATGCGGGCGTACATGCTCTGGGCTGCTTCGGCGCGGGTGTCCTCGCTGTGGCGCATGGAAGCGTAGCAGTACAGGTCGGACAGCTTGCGGGACAGCGCCGTGGAGGCTTCCAGATATTGCAGGATGGCGGGTGCGTCGGTCAGCCGGCCGGCGAAGGCGGCCACCCCGGCCACCAGGCCGTCCAGTTCGGTGAGGGCCTGTTCCCAGGCCGCGTCGTCGGCAAACAGGCGGGAGAGGTCCCAGGTGAACTGCTTGTCGATGGCGGTGCGTTCTTTGAGTGTTTCGGGCATCGTGCTGCCTCCTTTTTGTGTGACATGCCGGCCGCCGTTCGGCCGTACAGATAGTATTATACACCGACGGGGCGGATAAAACAAATATCTTGCCAGGTCATTCCCCAAGATCATGCTGCCGCTTCCGCAGCCGGTCCGCCGCCGGTCCGGGTGCTGTACAGGAAAACTAAGACCGCCCCCCAGCATGGGATTTGGCGGCCTTAGCGAGTCGAGCACCAATTTTACAGACTCATTCAGAAGTTGTTGCTTCGTCAATTTCCAATGTTTCTTCTTGTTCTTCGTAAGCACCTTCTAAGTAGTTCCACTTTATTGTATATGTACGCCCTGCCGCTTTTCCAATATTGTTGACATAATCTTCCAACAGTGTTTTCGTGCGCTGCTGTGCCTCTGCGAGCAGCGTAGTATCTGCTGCCGCGCTCTTTTCTAGTTTCTCCTGGGCCTCACTGAAAGCTGTCGTCTCGTCAGCCGCATCAATCTTGGCTGACTTCGCATCCACAATATAAGAATCTTCTGTCAGAGAATCCGAGTCCACATCACAGTCCAGTACCTTGGCCGGAGGCAAAGTTATAATAACTTCATCGCCATTGAGTTCAAAATCAACTTGCGATACATCTACGCCAAGGCTTACCACGCCACTGTACTCGATCCAAAACTTCTTGTCCTTAGACCACCACAAAAACTTTTGAGCATCCTCTTCAGAATATTTTGCAACATTATGGTAATAACATTCCATCACGGATAACTCACAAATCGCCTTCATTTGTGATAGTTCCAGTTGCATGTTTGGTTTGGGTTGGGCGCCGCACGCCGTAAAAGTCAACGCAACAACTGCAAAAGCTGCGGCTATTGTCTTTTTCATATCTGCACTTCCTCTCAAAGAATTTCTATCGCATAGTCCGGGGAATTTTGCTCCACAAACGGAAGAACCAATGCCTTCAGCACATTCCGTGCATTTTCCTGCGCCAAATCAATAATCGCCTGTTGCTGTTGACTCTCTTCTTCCACATCCTGTTCACATGCTTTCAGGGCCTGTTCAGAAACCGCAGTCCTATTTGCCTTTTCATTCAAGAAAATGTAATCCAGCGATGCAATATCTACCGATATGTCCGTGATGTACACGTCGGGTACTGTAATTTTAATGCTCTTATTCTTATCGTCGCACTCAATGCTCACCTTACTAAAATCGATTCCGGCTTTTACTTTTGCTTCGTACGATACATAATAATCTGTTTGTTTCTCATTCTTTTCATTTTTCACCTCTGCTATTCCATTATAGACAGCAGTAAATGTGGAAAGCTCACTCACATTAATAATATCTTGCAAACTCGACTCGCTAATGACCTCTGACTCAACCACAGAGGAGCCGCGCATATAAAAGATAAGTACTACAAAAGCTATAGCCATTACAAGCAAAACAGCTACAACTCCGACTTTGGACTTTTCCAATGTACACGTCAATTTCTGCGGACTCTTTTCTTCTGTTTTCATGTCAATTTTCCTTTCTCTATAAATTCTTATGAGGGTTCTCGCAACAGGGATTGTTTTATTTGCGCACCTCTTGCATAAAAGGAAATAACTACGTATAGTATATCACGCAAAAGTGAGTAATGGGAAGCGACACATTGTAGAAAAAGCTCCTTCTTTCTTGTAAAAACCGCCCCGAAGCGGGGCTTCGGGGCGGTTTGCGGGTTATTCAGGTTGTGCGGGGCGGGTTATTCCGCGTGGTCGTAGGCGGTGCCTTCGGAGTCCCGCTCGGCTTCGGCGCGGACCAGCTCCTCCTCCACTTCCGGCAGACCGGTGCCGGCGGGGATCAGCTTGCCGATGATGACGTTCTCCTTCAGGCCGGCCAGCGGGTCGGTCTTGCCCTTGATGGCGGCTTCGGTGAGAACGCGGGTGGTCTCCTGGAAGGAGGCGGCGGACAGGAAGCTGTCGGTGGCCAGGCTGGACTTGGTGATGCCCAGCAGCACCTGGCTGGCCTGCACCAGCTTGACCCCCTCCTCGCCCGCGTCGATGCGGGCCTGGAGCGCCTCGTTCTCGATCATCACGTCGCGGCGGTTGACCACGCTGCCGACGATGAAATCGCTGGAACCGGCATCCTCGATGCGGACCTTGCGCATCATCTGGCGGACGATGACCTCGATGTGCTTGTCGTTGATCTCCACGCCCTGCAGGCGGTAGACCTTCTGCACCTCGCTGATGAGGTAGTTCTGGGTGGCGATGCGGCCCTTGACGGCCAGGATGTCCTGCGGGTAGGCGTGGCCCTCGGTGAGCAGCGCCCCCTTCTCGATCACGTCGCCCTCCATCACCTTCAGCCGCTGGCCGAAGGGGATGATGTAGCTCTTGGTGGTCGGGGCGCCGTTGTCGTCGGTACCCAGGACCTCCACATGGCGGGTCTTCTTGGTATCGTCGATGTGGACGGTGCCGCCGATCTCGGACATGATGGCCATGGCCTTGGGGCGGCGGCTCTCGAACAGTTCCTCAACCCGGGGAAGACCCTGGGTGATGTCTTCAGCCGAGGCGATGCCGCCGGTGTGGAAGGTACGCATGGTCAGCTGGGTGCCGGGCTCGCCGATGGACTGGGCGGCGATGATACCCACCGATTCGCCCACCTTGACGCACTGGCCGTTGGACATGTTGGAGCCGTAGCACCGGGCGCAGACGCCCACATGGGCGCGGCAGGTCATGACGCTGCGGATCTCCAGCTGGGTGATGCCGGCCTTTTCGATCTTTTCGGCGTCGAACATATCCATCATCTTGTCCTTGGAGACAAGCAGCTCGCCGGTGGCCGGATCGACCACATCATGCAGGGCATAGCGGCCGATCAGGCGCTCGGCAAAGCTCTCGATGGAGGCGTTGCCCTCGCTGATCTCGCTGACCATGATGCCCTCGGTGGCATGGCAGTCCTCCTCGCGGATGATGACCTCCTGGGAGACATCCACCAGACGGCGGGTCAGGTAGCCCGAGTCGGCGGTGCGCAGGGCGGTGTCGGTCAGACCCTTCCGGGCGCCCCGGCTGGAGATGAAGTATTCCAGGATGTTCAGACCTTCGCGGTAGTTGGCGCGAATGGGCATTTCCAGCGTTTTGCCGGCGGTGTTGGCCAGCAGGCCGCGCATGCCGGCCAGCTGCTTGATCTGGTCCATCGAGCCGCGGGCGCCGGAGTCGGACATCATATAGATGGGGTTGCGCTGGTGGTTCTGCTTCAGGTTGGTGGACAGGGCGCTGGAGACTTCCTCGGTGGCCTCCTGCCAGATCTGGACGGTATGCTCATACCGCTCGCTGTCCGAGAGGAAGCCGGCGTTGAAGTTGGCCATGACCTCGCCGACCTTCTTGTCGGCCGCGGCCAGGATGGCAGGCTTTTCCTCGGGGATGATGGCGTCGGGCACGGCCACCGTGATGGCGGACAGGGTGGAGTACTTGTAACCCTGGGCCTTGATGGCGTCCAGCATGATGGCGCAGCGCTTGGTGCCGTGCTTGGTCAGGCAGCGGCTGATGATGTCGGGCAGCTTCTTCTTGCTGACCTGGAAATCCACCTCGTAGTCGAATTTGTGGACAGGGTCGGTGCGGTCCACATACCCCAGGTCCTGGGGGATCGGGGTGTTGAAGATGATCTTGCCGACGGTGGTGCTGACGAGTGCGCTCTCCTCCACCCCGTTGAAGGTCATGGTGCGGCGCACCTTGATGGGCGCCTGCAGGGTGACCACATGCTCGGCATAGGCCATGAGGGCCTCGGCCTCGTCCTGGAAAACCTTGTCGTGGCCCGGATCCTCGGGGTTGACCATGGTTAGGTAGTAGGAGCCCAGGATCATATCCTGGGTCGGCACGGTGACCGGCTCGCCGTCGGAGGGCTTGAGCAGGTTGCCGGAGGCCAGCATCAGCATCTTGGCTTCGCGGCGGGCCTCGGTGGACAGCGGCAGATGGACGGCCATCTGGTCGCCGTCAAAGTCGGCGTTGAAGGGGGTGCAGACCAGCGGGTGCAGCTTGATGGCGCGGCCTTCCACCAGCACCGGCTCGAAGGCCTGGATGCCCAGGCGGTGCAGGGTCGGGGCGCGGTTGAGCAGCACCGGGTGGCCCTTGATCACGGTTTCCAGCGAATCCCACACTTCGGGGGAGGAATGCTCCACCTTTTTGCGGGCGGCCTTGATGTTGGAGGCGATGCCCTTTTCCACCAAGTCCTTCATGACAAAGGGCTTGAACAGTTCGAGGGCCATCTCCTTGGGCAGACCGCACTGGTACATCTTCAGCTCGGGGCCGACGACGATGACCGAACGGCCGGAATAGTCCACGCGCTTGCCCAGCAGGTTCTGGCGGAAGCGGCCCTGCTTGCCCTTGAGCATGTCGGACAGGCTCTTGAGGGCGCGGTTGTTGGGGCCGGTGACCGGGCGGCCGCGGCGGCCGTTGTCGATCAGGGCGTCCACCGCTTCCTGCAGCATCCGCTTTTCGTTGCGCACGATGATGTCCGGCGCACCCAGTTCCAGCAGACGCTTGAGGCGGTTGTTGCGGTTGATGACCCGGCGGTACAGGTCGTTCAGGTCGGAGGTGGCAAAGCGGCCGCCGTCCAGCTGGACCATGGGGCGGATATCCGGCGGAATGACCGGCACCACCGTGAGGATCATCCACTCGGGGCGCTGGCCGGACAGGCGGAAAGCATCGACGCATTCCAGCCGCTTGAGCAGGCGGACGCGCTTCTGGCCGTTGGCCTTTTCCAGTTCCTCATGCAGCTCGTTGGACAGCTGATCCAGGTCGATCTCGGCCAGCAGCTTCTGGATCGCCTCGGCACCCATGCCGGCTTCGAAGGTGTCCTCGTACTTTTCGCGCATCTCCTTGTATTCCCGCTCGGTCAGCAGCTGCTTTTTCTCCAGCGGGGTGAAGCCGGGGTCGGTGACGATGTAGTTGGCAAAGTACAGCACCTTGTCCAGCTGGCGGGGGCCGATGTCCAGCATCAGGCCGATGCGGCTGGGGATGCCCTTGAAGTACCAGATGTGGGAGACCGGCGCGGCCAGCTCGATGTGGCCCATCCGCTCGCGGCGGACCTTGGCGCGGGTGACTTCCACCCCGCACTTGTCGCAGATCTTGCCCTTGTAGCGGATGCGCTTGTACTTGCCGCAGTGGCACTCCCAGTCCTTGGTGGGTCCAAAAATGCGCTCGCAGAACAGGCCGTCGCGTTCCGGCTTCAGGGTGCGGTAGTTGATGGTCTCGGGTTTTTTGACCTCGCCGTAGCTCCAGGCACGGATCTGATCCGGCGACGCAAGGCCAATCTTGATCGAATCGAACTCTTTATTATCCATTCAGCGAACCCTCTCATTCACTCAAGTATAGCAGGCGGTGCGGCTTATTCATCGTCGAACACATCCCCGTTCTCGATGTCAGCCAGGGCTTCGGCGTCGGGCTCGGCGTCCTCGTCCGCGTCGCCGTCAAAGCCGTCGTCGGCGTCCTGAACGCTGTAGTCATCCTGCAATTCGCTTTCCAGCAGCACGTTCTCGCCGGGCATCTCGTTGCCCTCGAAACCGGCGTCCTCGTCGTCGTATTCCTGGCGGATGTCCACCTCGTTGCCTTCCTTGTCCTGCACGACGATGTTGAGGCCCAGGCTCTGCAGTTCCTTGAGCATGACGCGGAAGCTCTCGGGGATGCCGGGCTTGGGGATGTCCTCGCCCTTGACGATGGCCTCGTAGGTCTTGACACGGCCCACCACGTCGTCGGACTTGACAGTCAGGATCTCCTGCAGGGTGTAGGCGGCGCCGTAGGCTTCCAGCGCCCAGACTTCCATCTCGCCGAAGCGCTGGCCGCCGAACTGGGCCTTGCCGCCCAGAGGCTGCTGGGTGACCAGGCTGTAGGGGCCGGTGGAGCGGGCGTGGATCTTGTCGTCCACCAGGTGATGCAGCTTGAGGTAGTACATATAGCCGACGGTGACCTTGGAGGGGAACTTCTCGCCGGTGCGGCCGTCATAGACGGTGGTCTTGCCGTCGTCGGTCAGGTCGATCTTGCTGAAGTCGATGATATGGCCCTTCTCCCCCATCAGTCGGTCCAGCTTGGTGGGGTACCCGGGGGCGTTCTCGCCGTGCCACTTGGCGCGGGCGTCGGCAAAGCAGTCCCGCAGGTCGCTCTCGTGGGCGCCGTCAAAGACGGGGGTCTGGACCTTCCAGCCCAGCGCCTTGGCCACATAGCCCAGGTTGACTTCCAGCACCTGCCCGATGTTCATACGGGAAGGCACGCCCAGGGGGTTCAGCACGATGTCCAGCGGGGTGCCGTCGGGCAGGAAGGGCATATCCTCCTGCGGCAGAATGCGGGAGACAACGCCCTTGTTGCCGTGACGGCCGGCCATCTTGTCGCCCACGCTGATCTTGCGCTTCTGGGCGATGTAGACCCGCACGCACATGCGCACGCCGGGCTGGAGCTCGTCGCTGTTTTCGGGGGTGAAGACCTTCACGTCCACCACGATGCCGTATTCGCCGTGGGGCACGCGCAGCGAGGTGTCGCGCACCTCGCGGGCCTTTTCGCCGAAGATGGCGCGCAGCAGCCGTTCCTCGGCGGTGAGCTCGGTCTCGCCCTTCGGGGTGACCTTACCCACCAGGATGTCGCCGGTCTTGACCTCGGCGCCCACCCGGATGATGCCGCGCTCGTCCAGGTTGGCCAGCGAATCATCCGCCACGTTGGGGATGTCGCGGGTGATCTCCTCGGGTCCGAGCTTGGTCTCGCGGGCTTCGGACTCATGCTCCTCGATGTGGATGGAGGTGTAGACGTCCTCCCGCACCAGCTTTTCGTTGAGCAGGACGGCGTCCTCGTAGTTGTAGCCTTCCCAGGTCATGAAGCCCACAAGGGCGTTCTTGCCCAGGCTGATCTCGCCGTTCTTGGTGGCCGGGCCGTCGGCAATGACCTCGCCGGCTTCGATATGGTCGCCCACCTGGACGATGGGGCGCTGGTTGACGCAGGTGCCCTGGTTGGAGCGCATGAACTTGATGAGCTCATAGGTGTCCGCCGAGCCGTCCTCGCAGCGAACGACGATCTTGTCGGCGCTGACCGCCTCGACGGTGCCGGCATGGGCCGCCAGCACGCAGACGCCGGAGTCGGTGGCCGCCTTGTATTCCATGCCGGTGGCCACGATGGGCTGCTGGGTGACCATGAGGGGCACGGCCTGGCGCTGCATGTTGGAGCCCATCAGGGCGCGGTTGCAGTCGTCATTTTCCAGGAAGGGGATGGACGCCGTGGCCACCGACACCATCATCCGCGGCGAAACGTCCATGAAATCGACCATCTCGCGGGGGAATTCCTGGATGTCGTTGCGGTGGCGGCAGGAGACGCGGGGACGGACGAACCGGCCTTCCTCGTCCAGCTTTTCGTTGGCCTGGGCGACGATGTACTCGTCCTCCACATCGGCGGGCATATACACGACCTCGTCGGTGACGACGCCGGTGTCCTTGTCCACCCGGCGGTAGGGCGCCTCGATGAAGCCGTACTTGTTGATCTTGGCGAAGGAGGCCAGGTAGGAGATCAGGCCGATGTTGGGACCTTCGGGGGTCTCGATGGGGCACAGGCGGCCGTAGTGGGTGTAGTGAACGTCGCGGACTTCGAAGCCGGCGCGGTCACGGGACAGACCGCCCGGGCCCAGGGCGGACAGGCGGCGCTTGTGGGTCAGTTCGGCCAGGGGGTTGTTCTGGTCCATGAACTGGGACAGCGGGCTGGAGCCGATGAACTCCCGGATGGCCGAGACCACCGGGCGGATGTTGACCAGGCTCTGGGGGGTGATCTCGCCGGATTCCTGGTTCTGCAGGGTCATGCGCTCGCGCACAACACGCTCCATGCGGGCAAAGCCGATGCGGAACTGGTTCTGCAGCAGCTCGCCCACGCTGCGCACCCGGCGGTTGCCCAGGTGGTCGATCTCATCGGTGGAGCCGATGCCGTGGTCCAGACCGATCAGGTAGCTGACCGAGGCAAAGATGTCGTCCACCGTGACGGTGCGGCTGATGAGCAGGTCGTGGTTGCGGCGCAGCAGTTCCTTCTGCTCCTCCGGGTCGGAGGTGGCGTCAAGGATCTTGCGGATCTCGGCGAAGGAGGCGCGCTCGTTGATGCCGCACTCCTCCACATCGAAGCTGAAGAAGGGCTGGGCGTCCACGCAGCCGTTGGAGATGACCACCACCGGCACGGCTTCCTCGTTCTTGCGTTCTACCATCACGGTGACGCGGCTGACGCCGGCGGCGTCGATCTCCCGGGCCTTTTCCCGGCTGATCTTTTCGCCGCGGGCCACCAGCAGTTCGCCGGTGAGGGGGGCGACCACGTCGGCGGCGGCCTTGTAGCCGGCAATGCGGCGGGCCAGCGCCAGCTTGTTGTTCATCTTGAACCGGCCGAAGCGGGCCAGGTCATAGCGGCGGGGGTCAAAGAAGAGGGCGTTGATGTGGCTGCGGGAGTTTTCCACCGTCGGGGGTTCACCCGGGCGCAGCTTGCGGTAGCATTCCAGCAGGCCCTCCTCGGTGTTGTGGGTGATGTCCTTTTCCAGCGTGGCGACGATCTTGGGTTCGGTCTCGCCGAAGAACTGGCGGATCTGATCGTCCGAACCGAGGCCCAGCGCCCGCAGGAAGGTGGTGACCGGCAGCTTGCGGTTCTTGTCGATGCGGACATAGAAAACGTCGGAGGAGTCGGTCTCATATTCCAGCCAGGCACCGCGGTTGGGGTTCATGGTGGCGGTGAACAGGTCCTTGCCGGTGCGGTCCTTGGTGGAGGCGTAGAACACGCCGGGGGAACGCACCAGCTGGCTGACGATGACCCGCTCGGCGCCGTTGGAGATGAAGGTGCCGGAGTCGGTCATCAGGGGGAAATCGCCCATGAAGATCTCCTGCTCCTTCACCTCGCCGGTCTGCTTGTTGATGAGCCGGGCGGTGACATACAGCGGGGCGGCATAGGTGGCGTCGCGTTCCTTGCATTCCTTAATGGTATACTTGGGGTGATTGTCCAGGCGGTAATCGATGAATTCCAGCACCAGGTTGCCGGTGTAGTCTTCAATGGCGGCGATGTCATGGAAAACCTCGTGCAGGCCTTCCTCCAGGAACCAGTTATACGAGTTTTTCTGGATCTCGATCAGATTGGGCATCCCGATCACTTCGTTGATGTGGGAAAAGCTCATTCTAGTCGTGCGGCCATTCTGTACGGGCTTGACCTTTACCATAAAATGCGACCACTCCTATTCCATTAGATTGACAAAGCTGCCACCAAAGGCGCGCTGTGTGCGGGTCATCTTCGTCACTTTTCACAAAGTTTTCGTCAGGACCCGGGCGGTACAGCCCCTTGAGGGCGCTCTATTCCATTTTTGTGATACTGGTTCAGTATACCGCAAGCCGCCCCCTTTGTCAACGTTTTTTTGAAAATTGTGGCCGCTCCTTCGCATTTTTTACATTTCGGTGTGTTTTTGGCTCCAAGCGTCGAACGCCCGGCCCCGTGTGAATAAATTCAGCAAATTGACGGTTTTCCACCTGAACGCAGCCCTTGACAAAGGCTGCCGCGCCTGTTAAGCCGTCATTTTGACCAGAAGCCGGGCGCCGACTTTGTACAGACCGGCTCTTGACAACCGGGATTTTTCTGTTCAGACAGAAAAACCGCCGCCCTGCTCGGGCGGCGGTGAAAAACAGGAAGGACCCGGATCAGTCCAGGAAATCCCGGAGCTTTTTGCTGCGGCTGGGGTGGCGCAGTTTGCGCAGGGCCTTGGCTTCGATCTGGCGGATGCGCTCACGGGTGACGTTGAACACCTTGCCCACCTCTTCCAGCGTGCGGGGGCGGCCGTCCTTCAGGCCGAAGCGCAGGCGCAGGACCTCTTCCTCACGGGGGGTCAGGGTCTTGAGCACGTCGGCCAGCTGCTCCTTGAGCAGGGTCTGGCTGGCGGCTTCGGCCGGGACCGGGGCCTCGTCGTCGGGGATGAAGTCGCCCAGGTGGCTGTCCTCCTCCTCACCGATGGGGGTTTCCAGGCTGACCGGTTCCTGGGCCACCCGCATGATCTCCCGCACCTTGTCCACCGGCATGTCCAGCCGCTCGGCGATCTCCTCGGCGCTGGGTTCATGGCCGTTTTCGTGCAGCAGCTGGCTGGAGACCTTCTTGACCTTGTTGATGGTCTCGACCATATGTACCGGGATGCGGATGGTGCGGGCCTGGTCGGCGATGGCGCGGGTGATGGCCTGACGGATCCACCAGGTGGCGTAGGTGGAGAACTTGAAGCCCTTGGTGTGGTCGAACTTTTCCACCGCCTTGATCAGGCCCAGGTTGCCCTCCTGGATCAGATCCAGGAACTGCATCCCCCGGCCCACATACCGCTTGGCGATGGAGACCACCAGCCGCAGGTTCGCCTCGCTCAGCCGCTGCTTGGCACGCTCCCCTTCCGGGCCGCCCTCCTGGATGGCCAGCGCCAGCTGGATCTCCTCGTCGGGGCTGAGCAGCGGCACCCGGCCGATCTCCTTCAGGTAGACCTTGACCGGGTCGTCGATGGTCACGCCCTCGCTGGACAGCGAATCTTCGAAATCGTCCACATTGTCCTCGGTCAGCACGGTGTCCTGCACATCGGCGATGGGGTCGTCGTCCACCACCTCGATGCCCTGGTTTTCCAGCTCCTCATAGAGCTTTTCCATGCGTTCCACGTCCATGCCATGGCCGCTTTCCTCCATGGCGTCGCTGATCTCGGAGCTGCTGAGTTTGCCGATGCGGCGGCCCTGTTCGATCAATGCGATGATGGGATCTTTCTTTTCTGCCATAAATACTGTCTCCTTTTGGGGCTCGGGGCCCTTTTTATTGTTGGCCGTTTTCCGCCCCGCAGGCGGATGGCGGTGGTATCAGGATTCTTCGGGAACGCCGGCGTGTTTGTCCTGGGCGATGGAGGCGAACAGCCGCCGGAAGCCGTCGTCGTCGGTCTTGGCCGCCTGGCTGCTCTTGGGGGTGCCGCGCCGCAGCCGGTCCAGGTACATGTCGATGTCCTGGCGGACCAGGGTCTGGCCGCTGTTCTGGGCCTGCACCATCATGACCAGGCTGTAGGCTTTTTCGTCGGGCAGCAGGCTCTGCAGCGAGGTGGCGTTCACCGGCTGGCGCTGGTCGGCGCAGGTGTAGATGGCCTCCACCGCCGCCCGGATCTCGGGTTCGGGGATGGTCTCCAGATCCAGCCGGCTGCGCACATAGGGGATCTGGTCCGGGTCCTGCAGCAGCGCGGCCACCAGCTGGCGGGACGCCTTGGCCGGGGCCAGGGCTCTGTCGCCGCCCCGGTCATAGGGCACCCGGATACCGGCGCCGTTGCCCTGGGCCGCCAGGTCCCGCTGTTCCTGCCGGCGGGCCCGCCGGGCGGCGCCGCGCAGGGCGCCTTCCAGCTGGGAGAGCACCGCCTGCTTGGCCACCCCGGTCTCGCCGGCGATGCGCCCGGCGTACACATCCCGGGCGGTGGGGCTGACCCCGCTGCCGGCCAGGATGCCGATGGCCTCCCGGATGTACTCCAGCCGGCCGTCGTCGGTGCGCAGGTCGTACTTCTTTTTGGCCTTGCCCAGCTCGAACTCGGTGGGGTTGGAGGTACCGTTGAGGATCATCTCGAACCGGTCCCGGCCATAGGTGCGGATGAACTCGTCCGGGTCCTTGGCGCCGGGGATGGAGAGCACCGTGACCTTGACCGGGCTGTTCTCGAACAAATGCAGGCTGCGCTCGGTGGCCTTCTGGCCGGCCTCGTCCGAGTCGTAGCAGAGGACGGTCTCCTCGGCATATTCGCTGAGCAGCTTGACCTGCTCGGCGGTCAGGGCGGTGCCGCAGGCGCACACCGCCGTGTCGAACCCGGCCTCGTGCATGCTGATCACGTCCATATACCCTTCGCAGAGGATGAACCGCTTGGAAGTGGACTTTTTGGCCACGTTGAGGGCGAACAGCGTGCGGGATTTCTTGTAGACCATCGTTTCGGGGCTGTTGATGTACTTGGGCTTGGAATCGTCCAGTACCCGGCCGCCGAAGGCGATGATGTTGCCCCGCACGTCGATGATCGGCACCATGACCCGGTGGCGGAAGATGTCGTACAGGTTGCCTTTCTGGCTGCGCTTGACCAGGCCGGAGTTTTCCAGTTCCTCCTCCCGGAAGCCGCGCTGGCGCAGATAGTGCAGCAGGCCGGAGAAATCATCCGGCGCGTAGCCCAGCCCGAAGCGGCGGATGGCCCCGTCGGACAGGCCGCGCTTTTCCTTCCAGTAGCGGCGGGCGGCGGCCGCCTCGGGGGTGCGCTGGTTGAGCTGCTCGTAAAAATAGCGGGCGGCGCAGCGGTTGATCTCCAGCAGGCGGCTGCGGGCGCGGCCCTCCTTGTCGTCCTCCTCCGGCATCGGCATCCCGGCGCGGGAGGCCAGCTGCTTGACCGACTCCACATAGCTCAGGTTGTTGATCTTGCGCACGAAGGTGATGGCGTCGCCGCCGGCGCCGCAGCCGAAACAGTAGAAACTCTGGGTGTCCGGATAGACGGTGAAGGAGGGGGACTTTTCGTTGTGGAAAGGGCACAGCCCCACCAGCGTGCGGCCGCGGCGGCGCAGCTGCACATACTGGCCGACCAGCTCCTCGATGTCGTTGCGGCGGACCACTTCCTGGATGTATTCCTGCGGGATCATCGTCTCCCCCTCCCTTCCTGTCGATTCAAGATCGGCGCCGGGCCCCCGGCCGGTTTTCCGGGCCGTGGTCAGCGGCCGAAACGTTTCCGTGTGCGGCGGTCGCGCTCCTTGCGGTCCCGGTCGGCCTGCCAGGCGGCGGCGCGGCGGTCCCTGGGTTTGCGCAGCCCCATCACGAACAGGATCAGCGCAAACACCAGCAGCAGGATCAGGCCAAAGGCCGGCCCCCACAGGCTGTGGAGGAGAAAGGCCGCCGCCCCGCCCGCCAGCGCCAGCAGCAACAGGCCGAACAGCCCGATGTACAGCCTGCGGTTGGCCCGGGCCAGGTTCTGCATCCACTGGACGAAAACCTCGCCCAGCAGCTCCACACAGAGATCCAGCACTTCACCCAGAAACTCCATCCGCGTTCCTCCTTTCCCGGCTGCGCCTTACAGCACCGTCCACTTCTGGGGCACGAACAACTGTTCAAACAGGCGGACGGCGAACCGGTCGCTCATGCCGGAGATGTAATCCGCCACCGCCCGGTCAATGCCCTCGTTGAAGGCGATCTCCATGTAAAAGGTGGGCATCAGGCCGGGGTCGGCGCAGAGCCGCTCGTAGAGTTCGGCCACCAGCTTGTCCACCTTGCCCTCCTCCCGCTTGGCTTCCTTGTCCACATAGACGGTGGAGTACATGAAGTCCTTGAGCAGGTTGTAGGCGCCCTCCACCTCGGGGGAGAAGGACATCCTGTCCCGGGGGCTGCTGTTGACCAGGTCGGTGATCATGGTGGTGATGCGCCCGCTCTTGGTCGTGCCCAGCACCCGCACCGCGTCGGCGGGCAGGGCGGCCGGGTCCAGCACGCCGGCGGTGATGGCGTCCTCGATGTCGTGGTTCAGAAAGGCGATGTGGTCGGCATAGCGGACCGCGCAGCCCTCCAGCGTGCGGGCCCAGGTGCCGGTGGTGTGGGTGATGATGCCGTTGCGCACCTCCCAGGAAAGGTTCAGCCCCTTGCCGTCCTTTTCAAGGAAGTCCACCACCCGCAGGCTCTGGCGGTAGTGGGTGAACCCGCCGGGGCACAGCTTGTTGAGCGCCCTCTCCCCCGCATGGCCGAAGGGGGTATGCCCCAGGTCGTGGCCCAGGGCGATGGCCTCGGTCAGATCTTCGTTGAGGCGCAGGGCCCGGGCGATGGTGCGGGCGATCTGGCTGACTTCCAGCGTGTGGGTCAGCCGGGTCCGGTAATGGTCCCCCTCCGGCGAGAGGAAGACCTGGGTCTTCTGTTTGAGGCGGCGGAACGCCTTGCAGTGCAGGATCCGGTCCCTGTCCCGCTGGAAGCAGGGGCGCAGCGGGTCCTCCTCTTCCGGCCGGCGGCGGCCGCGGCTCTGCTCGCTCAGCGCCGCATAGCGGCTGAGGGTCAGCCGTTCGATGGTCTGTGTCTGTTCCCGGATGGTCATGGAGCCCCCCTGTCCTGCCCGCGGCAGAAAAATGTCTTCTATAGTATAGATACGATAAAAACGGCCAAAACACTTTTGAAGTCGGCGGAAAAGCGGCAAATTTCACCTTTCGTTCATAATTTGCCCCCCTTCCGGGGCAGAAAACCGCCCGCGCAGCGGGGCGCAGGCGGCAGGGGCAGGCCGATTCAGAAGGGGGCGAAATGGGGCGGCGTGACCGTCACGGCGGCCGCGCCGCGCAGCGCCTCGTCCAGCGCGGCGCACAGCGCCCCCTCCTCCCCGGCGGGCTGGCGCCAGCGCAGCGTGACCCTGTCGGCAAACTCCGGTTCCTCCAGCCGGGCGCCCGCCTGCTCGATCAGGCGGCGGACCGGTTCGTACTGGGCATAAGGCACCGCGAGGGCGCAGTCCACCACGCTGCGCATCTGCACCAGCTCGGCGGCAGCCAGGGCGCCGGACGCCGCGGCCGTATAGGCCCGCACCAGCCCGCCAGTGCCCAGCAGGATCCCGCCGAAATACCGGGTGACCACCAGGACCACATCCGACACGCCGGCATGCTGGATGGCCTCCAGCACCGGGGTGCCGGCGGTTTTGGCGGGTTCGCCGTCGTCCGAATAGCGGACCCGGCCGCTTTGCAGCACATAGGCATAGACATTGTGCCGGGCGGTGCGGTTGGCCGCCCGCACCCGGTTGAGGAAGCCGAGGGCGGCTTCCTCGGTATCGGCAAAGGAGACCGCGCCGATGAACCGGCTGCGCTTTTCTTCATAGGTATAGCAGGCGGTGCCGCGGATGGTGCGATAGTCCGGCATGGGCAGGCTCCTTTCCTGACAGAGACGAAGATACCGCAGGCGGAAAGCCCGCCTGCGGTACCGATGGGGTTCTGATTACTTGCCGGTCTTGGCGTAACGGCGCTTGAAGCGCTCGACACGGCCGCCGGTATCCACCAGCTTCTGCTTGCCGGTGTAGAAGGGATGGCACTTGCTGCAGACTTCGACACGGATCTCCGGCTTGGTGGAGCGGGTCTGGATGACGTTGCCGCAGGCGCAGGTGATGGTGCAATCCACATACTTCGGATGGATGCCTTCTTTCATTGCGTTTCACCTCTTTCACGATCATGACTTGGGGAGGCATACTTGATATATGCGCTCATCACAATCTCCGAATGTTGGCTACCAGCATACGCCATCCTGTGCGAATGGAGCAGCCATCTGAACGATTGCCGGAATAGTATAGCAAAAATGCGGCGGGATGTCAAGGTTTTTCTTGCACCCATTCCTCCGCCCGCTCCCCTTTCCGGCGCAGCCGGCGCCCGGCCGGGGCAAAACGCCGCCCGCTGCGGGGCAAAGGCGGTCAGGCCAGGATCGGCTTGATGGCCTCGGCCAGTTCGTCCTTCTTGGCCTGGGCTTCGGCCAGGTCCTTGCCCTTGGTGGTGAAGTAGGTCTTGATCTTGGGCTCGGTGCCGGAGGGGCGCACCACCACGGTGGAGCCGCTTTCCAGCGTATAGATCAGCACGTTGGCGGCGGGCAGGCCGGTCTCCTCGGGCTTTTCGTAGTCCACGACCTTGACCACCTTGTCGCCGGCAAAGTCCTTGGGCGGGTCCTTGCGCAGACTTTCCATGATGCCGGCCATCTTGTCCATGCCGGACAGGCCCGGGAACTCGAAGCTGTCCACCTTGTTCAGGTAGCGGCCGTAATCGGCGTAGATGCGCTCCAGCTCCTCCTTGATGGAGCTGCCCTTGGAGCGGTAGTAGGCGGCCATTTCGCAGATCAGCATGCTGCCGATGATGGCGTCCTTGTCCCGTACATAGGGCCCGGCGAGGTAGCCGTAGCTTTCCTCAAAGCCGAAGAGGAAGCGGTCCACCTGACCGTCCGCCTCCAGCCGGGCGATCTGGTCGCCGATCCACTTGAAGCCGGTGAGGACGTTGCGGCACTCGACGCCGTAATGCTCGGCCACCTTGTCCGCCAGCGGGGTGGAGACGATGGACTTGCACATGACCGGGTCCTTGGGCATGGTGCCCTGCTCGATGCGGCCGGCGCAGATGTAGTCCAGCAGCAGCACGCCCACCTCGTTGCCGGTCAGCAGCTCATAGCTGCCGTCCTTGCACTTGACGGCGATGCCGACGCGGTCGGCGTCGGGGTCGGTCGCGAGCATGAGGTCCGCGCCGGACTTTTCGGCCAGCTCCAGGCCAAGGCGCAGCGCCTCGAAGATCTCGGGGTTGGGGTACGGGCAGGTCGGGAAGTTGCCGTCCGGGTATTTCTGCTCGGGCACGATGGTGATATCGGTGATGCCGATCTCGCCCAGGACGGTGGTGACGGGCACAAGGCCGGAACCGTTGAGCGGGCTGTAGACGAGCTTGAGGCCCGCGGTCTTGCAGATGCCGGGGCGGATGGAGCGGGCTTCGATGGCGTCATACAGTGCGCGGATGCAGTCGTCGCCGACATATTCGATCAGGCCCTTTTCCATGCCTTCGGCAAAGGGAATGGTCTTGGCGCCGGTGAGGATATCGGTCTTCTGGATCTCGGCATAAACGATGTCGGCGGCTTCGTCGGTCATCTGGC
>ERZ1090865.675-NODE-675-length-18780-cov-5.674179_pt1 | contig 18780 bp, 18 predicted proteins | sample MGYA00478478_ERZ1090865 | MGnify/ENA primary metagenome ERZ1090865 (study PRJEB33644, sample SAMEA5815715) | chicken gut metagenome | biome: Chicken; feature: Gastrointestinal Tract; material: Caecum | place: Ireland | collected 2019-01-01 | study: A study of the... | reverse complement strand
TCTACACTCGACTAGTCGTCGGCAGCGTCAGATGTGTATAAGAGACAGACATTTACCCTGCCATGAATCCTCTGGGCATCAGCACCATGACCCGGGGCATTCCCCTGTGCGATCTGGATATGAACCGCACTTTCCCCGGCAGTGAAAACGGCTCCATGTCTGAATTTGTGGCTGCCCGCCTGGTGCAGGATCTGCAGGGGGCGGACGTCTGCGTGGACATCCATGCCAGCAACATCTACCTGCGGGAAATCCCCCAGGTGCGGATCAACGTCAATACTTCCGAGAAGCTGGTGCCCATGGCCAGGCATCTGAATATGGATTTCATCTGGGTTCACGCAGCAGCCACCGTTTTGGAGTCCACCCTGGCCCACAGTCTGAATGCAGTGGGTACCCCTACCCTAGTGGTGGAGATGGGGGTGGGCAACCGGCTGACCCCTGCCTACGGCGATCAGCTGCTGACCGGCCTGCTGAATCTGATGGCTTCCATGGGCATCTGGACCGGGCCGGTCAAGCCGGTGCGTGAGCCCATCGTCAGCACCGACCATCATGTCTCTTTCCTCAACGCCCCCTGCCCCGGCATCTTCATCTCTTCGGTGGGCCACAACGTCCATGTGAAGCAGCGGCAGGAGCTGGGTCTGATTGCAGACCCCATGACCGGTGAGATCCGTCATACCCTCTACAGCCCGGCCAACGGGCTGCTGTTTACGCTGCGGGAATATCCGGTGGTTTATGAGGGCTCTCTGATTGCCCGCATCCTGGATGAATATCCCAGCAGCAAGGAGGAACTGGCATGAAAGAAACCACTCTATTCACCATCGACACACCCTACCGCCCGGCCCTGCCGGTGCGGGCCTGGACCTTCGGCGCCGAGGGCAAGAAAAGCCTGGCTGTGATGGGCGCCTTGCGGGGCAACGAAATCCAGCAGATGTACATCTGCGGCCGCCTGATCCGTGCCCTGACCGCCGCAGAAAACGCCGGCCAGCTGGACCCCGACTGCGGCATCCTGGTGATCCCCTGCGCCAACCAGTTTTCCATGAACGTCGGCCGCCGTTTCTGGGCCGCCGACAACACCGACATCAACCGGATGTTCCCCGGCTACGATCAGGGCGAGACCACCCAGCGCATTGCAGCGCGGCTGTTTGAAGCCCTGAAGGGCTATCCCTACGGCGTCCATCTCACCAGCTTTTATCTGCCCGGCGATCACCTGCCCCATGTGCGGATGATGGAAACCGGATATCAGCACCCGGAAGAGGCCGCCGGATTTGGCCTGCCCTATGTGCTGGTGCGCACCCCCCAGGCCTATGACACCACCACCTTGAATTACAACTGGCAGATCTGGGACACTCAGGCCTTCTCGCTTTACAGCACTTCCACCGACTGCATCGACCAGAACGCCGCACAGCTGGCGGTGGAGTCCATTCTCCGGTTTATGTCGGTGAAAGGCCTGCTCCATCGTGCCTATTTCCCCGCTGCCGTTGCTCCCAAAATCTTCCGCGAAAGCTGCCTGCATACCATCCTCAGCCACGAGGGCGGCCTGCTGCTGTGCCGGCGCAAGCCCGGCGATGCCGTGTCTGCCGGTGAGCTGCTGGGCGAAATCCTGGACCCCTGCAGCTGTCAGACCCTGGAGCAGCTGAAAGCCGGATGCAGCGGCCGGGTTTTCTTCAGCCACCGCTCCCAGCTGCTCAACGGCCACGAGGTGGCCTTCCGCATTCTGCCCGAAACCATTGCCGGGTAAATCGCTGTGTCCAGCTGTGCTGCCGCTTGGCGGCCTGTGCAGCGGCGCTCTGCAGAATCGCAGCTGTTGTTTCTGTTTGTTCCATCCGTTTTATAGCGCAAAAAAGACGCAAGATCAAACGATCTTGCGTCTTTTGTTTTAAGTGGTTTCTCCCACCGGCTGGGGCGAAGTCCGCAGTTTCACCGTTGTTTCAAGGCCCCTGCATTGGGTTCAGAAGAGGCATCTCACGCCGGTACAGAGAGGGACAGGTTCTCAAAAACGGCATCCGCGCCTGCGGCGAAGATGCCCATGTGCGCACCGTCAATGGAGTTATAGATCCGGCTGCTGAGGGCCTTTTCCCCGTCGATGTAAAGGATCACAATCTCGTTCTCTGCCACCATTTTCAGATGGTGGGTCACGCCCGGCTCAAAGTCAAACTTGGTGTAGACCATGGGGTCGGTGCTGTTCAGATCGGTCAGGGCCGCGCCCTCATAGCGCAGGCAGCCATGGGCTGTATCCAGCGCCAGGCCGCTGTAGCTGCTGTAATCCTGATCCGGCTGGCCAAAAGCGAAGCCGGCGCAGCCGCTGCCATCCACCGTGACATCGCAGGTAAGGGTGAAGGTGGGCTTGCGCATATCCAGATCAATCACAGCAGGCTCTTTGGTTCCCTTCAGCTGGTAGGCCCCATCCTTCTCGGAAACGCTGCCCGCAGTGCCCACTGCCTGGATGGGCTGGGACTGGGTGAAATAGTTCTCCAGCGTCTCAGGCGCACAAATGCCCAGGCTGCCGTCTTCCAGCTGCTCCAGCTGGTGGATCAGCAGGCTGCCGGCCCACTGGTACATGCCCACATCCTGCTGCTGGAAGTTCCGCCCAATCCAGCCGCAGAGGTACCGCTGCCCGTTTAGCTCTGCGGTCTTGGGGGCGTAAAAGACAAAGTTGTTGCCATCCAGGGTGTTGTCCTCCGGCACCGTGAAGGGACCATCCATCGAATCACCGACGGCATAGTAGGTGGTGCAGTCCCAGCTGTAGGTCAGGTACCAGCGATCCCCCATTTCAAACAGATCGGGGCACTCCAGCATGTACTGGTTCTGGGGCGCAAAGATGGGCCCGCAGAAGGTCCAGTTGGACAGATCGGTGGAAGTGTATTTGACCACCACGCCGCCCAGGGTGTTTTCATGAGCAGCAACCAGCATCCAGTAGCACTGCTCGTCCTCGTTCCAGAACACTTCCGGGTCCCGGAAGTCATCGGTAGAGTAGTTTTCCGGGGCATAGAAGGTATCTTCCGGCAGCTTGGTCCAGTTGACCTTATCGCTGCTGACTGCGTGCATCACGCATTCCTTGCCCGGTCCGAAGGGAGAGCCGTTTCCATCATTGTGGCCGGTGTAGAAACAGTGGTACATCCCGTCCTGCCCCAGCAGCACCGACCCCGTGCCCAGGGCCAGGTCCGGATCGCCAAAGTTCCCGCAGGGAATCACCTCGCCGTCATCCTGATATTCATAGAGATTCCCGGTGGCAAACCGGTAGATGGGGTGATAAGCCTGGCCGTTGTGATCGGTATCATAAAGATAATACAGCTCCAGTTTGCCATCGTCCACCAAGGGCATCACATCGCCCACCCATGCCCCCTCCGAGGTGGGATAGAGCTGGTACGGAACCGACTGGTAGGTTTCATCCGTTGGTTCTGCCAGGGTGATCCCGCCCTGCCCGCAGGCTGTCAGGGCAACGGCAACTGTACAAGCAAGTGCCGCCTTTCTCATGCGACGAAACATCATGATATAGTACCTCCTTTTTATCCAAAACCGTGGAATCACATCCAGATGTCAAAGCCTTTCAGCCGCTTTCAGGGCCCGGCCCCAGATGTTTAGTCCACAACTTTTATGCTTATTATACAGTGTACAGATCCCCAATGCAAGAAAAGTCAACGCTATCTCCAAATTTCCTTTGATCCGTGGGCTGCCTGTCCATCGGCAAATGGATGAGTCACCTGTCTTTCTTCCTTCCAACCGCACACCCATTCTAAAGCTCCATTCATCGGTACAGCGGCATTCATTGGCTCATCCACAGCCCAAACTCGGCAAGTCACTATGCCCTCTCTTTCAAACGGAAGTCAAATCCAGGAGCCGGCCGTTTCTTTCTGGCAGTGCACAATCAAAATGCCGGCGGCTTGCCGGATTGGAAAGGCCTGTAGAACTGATGCGCCGCCGGGATCCAGTGAGCGGCAATATGCAGCGGGCCGTACTGCCGGAAACATACCGCCGGGATGCAGTATTGCATGTGCTCCATTTTCGGCAGTTTCTGTTTTCATCCATCCCATTTTCTTCCTGATTCAGAACCTGATTTGTTGTCAGGGGATGAGACAAGAAAAATGGCCGTCCGACGTGCTTGACACGTGACGGACAGCCACTCTTCTCCCTTTGCCAACAGTCAACGTCACTTCATACAGAAGTCATCCGCCAAAGCCAAACCAACCAGGAACCATCTTTCCTTGCAAACTTTGTTCGCCCATTGCTTTCAGCGCACCTTACAAGTATAAATCGTATCTTCCAGCGAGAACGAGATCCACATTGGATTAGAACTTCCACCGATTTCCTCCGGCATTTCAAACAGCCAGTGCATATATGCTGTTCCCTGCGGCTCAAGATAATCATAAGCCAGATCAAAACTGGTTCGCTCCGTATTCTCTACAACGTCGAAACAGCTATACTGGTCACTGTTCTGATACCAAAGCTTCATATTCATCAGATCATCCATTTCAAACGTCTTGTCCGAACGATTATGGATCATAAAGCAGATATCAAAAAAGAGCATACCATCTTCGGCCGGGTAGTACTCGTCGCTTTTTTCCTCATAATAGGGGTAAATTTCTTTTGCCCAATCTATATGCTCTACACAAAACTCCAGATCTTCTTTTGTTACGGTTTCCCCCAGGATGTATTCTGTTGCAGAGACGCCTCCCATCGAATAAGTCCCAAACGGGGCTACGTTCTCATCTTCTGAGATTCCGATTGTTTCCCCGTTTTGATCCTGCAGAGCAACGGTGTATTCCTTGGAATCAATGGTCAGGTCCACTTCTTTGAGATTGTGGGAGAACAGCCACTGATCCTGGAAAATAAACATATAGTGGATATAAGCTGTGTCCAGAGCAGGCATCATATCGTCTCGCACGATGCTCAGTCCGCCGCGGTTATGTTCTTCCACCGCAATGCTGCCATTCACTTTCTTGGAGCCATCCGAGCATACCAAAACGCCTGAAATCAACTCATCGATTGCCTTTTCAGCCGAGGTTTTGTTCTGATACTCTATGCACAGCTCCAGTACATATTCATCATCACCAATCCCTTTTATGCTCGACCCGGTGCGCATGGGTGCCGTGGCTTTCCTGGCCAAATTGATATACTGAATGACAAACTCCGCCGTCTCGCTGGACACCCGTTCACCAAGCGCAAGCGGTGTCGGCGGGTTCAGATGGAAAGTGCCCTCTTCATTGATCGAAACTGTGGTTGAGGACGCGTCTGCAGCAATGGAGCTTGACATTGCCGGTGTCGACATAACCTGCTCTTCTTGGATTTGCGGCATGCTGCCGCAAGCCGTCAAAAAGCAGGCGCAGCAAAGGGCGGCCATCCATTTTTGTTTTTTCATCAATCATACCTCCTTGTTTTTTCGCTTGCACTTATGCAAACGCATACGCATCCATCAGCAATACCTTTGTCAAATGATGACCTGTTGTTCCAAACATGACGCTGCCCGTAACCATGATATCCTGATTGAGATATCGCTGTTCATCCTCCTGATTTTCAAACCCAATTTGCATTTCCGAAATAAGCTCTGCTTCCCCGTTGTATCCCAGATAATCTGAATAAAGGGATTTTACAACGGGGGTATCCAGCTGCAGGATATAAACCGTTCCCTTATTGTTGGAGTTGATCTCGTAATCTCTCTTTACCAGGGTTCCCGAAACCGACATCGTGTTTCCTTCATACAGAGGTCCTGTACTCTCCATCGATTCCGAGACTGCCGCTGGATCTGACGAATTTCCCAGCAAGGTATTCCCCCGCAGGAGCTGCGCCGTAAAATCATAGCTGGCGTTGGACCACAATGCATCTTGTGCTACAAAGCATATCTGTTTATTTGTGAGCTGAAACAGGATCGTATGTTCCTCGTCCTCAGGCAGAACCGATTGCATCCGGTAATAGCCATCAGAGACGTACGCTTCCTTTTGGACTTCAGGGTCGATTTCAATGCCGTAATCCTGGAAGAAGGCCGTCATGGCTTCTCCAAAATGATCGTACGGCGCCGGCACATCATAGCATTCACTGTAATACAAATCGGCAGACACACAGGCTCCATTTTCAAACTTGTAGCCGGTGTACATAAAGTCTGCGCTTCCGCCGTCTGTCTGGGTATAGGAACAAACATACTGGATCGAATGATCCCGGTACTGCATGATCCAGCAGGAATGATCCAGGCCGTCCCCAAAACTTCTTGCAACGGAATAATCTTCACAGAAGAAATAATACTGTCCCTCTTTTTCAACCAGCGTGACAGCCGTTATCTGGTCCATCCAGAGATTGGGCGTCCATACAACGTTTTTCAGATTTTGTTCACCGGAATCCCGCTGGATGTATGCCCCAAGCACTGCAGCGGCACTTTGCTTCACTTGATTTTCTTCCACTTCGTATAGGTTCAGAACAATGGAATATCTGCCCTCTTCAGACGCTTGATCCGGAATCGAAATACACACTGCCATTTCGCTGTCACCATCCAGGTCAAAGTCTTGTATTTCGGCTCCCAGAACGCCCTTTGGATTGAACCACGCGTCGGAAAGCGATTGCATGGAGCCCTGCTGATTCGGATCAAAACTGCCATATTGGCTGACCAGCCCTGCCAAAGCATCCTCAAACAGAGCGTCCTCTTCTTTTCCGGCTGTGGCATTGCTGATTTTGTTCAAAGCAGCTGATAAGTTTCCGGACAGAGTGCCTGCGGCCCCTGCCTGGTCCCCTGAATCCGAACCAGCCGCAGGCGTGGAGGATTCTGTTTTACATACATATACCCCCACCAAGGCCACCAAGGCGATGACAACCACTGTAAAAACAATCGCAATGAGAATTGGAATGTTCAGCTTACGCTTCGATTCCTGTTTCATAAAACCCTCCTAAAAAAGCCCTATCTGCTGACTTTTTTCTTTTCAGCAGATAGGGCTCCATCCTCACAAGCCTGGAATCCGTGTCGATGGAAGTTTGTCCTTTGCGGGAATTTCTCTGCCAGAAAACAGCAAACCGCAAAAGGCGCTTTTCAAGAAATGCAATAGAAAAACTGGAAGAATCGTATATGTTGTATTTGGCTTAAATCTATCCTTACAGTCCGAACACCGCAAACAGCTGGCCCAGGCCGTAGAGAAAATCACCAATCCCAGTGCTGAAAGACCAGCCGTGAGAATCAGAGTAGGTAAAGCCGTCAGAATAGGTATAAACGCCGCCCTGATAAGAAACAACTTCACCATGTGCCTGCTGCAGGCCAACAGCTTCGCTGCTCCAGGTTTCATATCTGGTGGATCTAAACATTCTTCCAAGTGCATACAGAACACTCGAAACAACGCCGCCGCCTTCTACCATCCGCATGTTCTCTTCATCCAGGATGGTGCAATGTGCAGGCAAATTCAGATTACCATATTTCATAGAACAACACTCCCCTTAAATTACGGCTTCTTCCAGTTTTTCTATTGCATTTCCGTTCCATTCCACTATGCTTTGATTCTGGTCAGGGCTACCGATGTATTGTCATGGGGCCCAGCCGTCCACAAAGCATACCGCACCAGTTTATCTGCAATCTCCTGCAGGTTTTCATTGTCTTCCCTCAAAATGCTGCAAATCTCTTCCGGCGGCAAAGCGCGATACAAACCATCTGTACACTGCAAAATAATATCACCGGCAGACAGCTCAAGCGCTTTTCGAATTCCACCTATATGAGACAATGACGGCATTCCCAGATACCCTGTCAATGCTGCTCGCTTTGGATGCTGCATTGCTTCTGTTTGGGTGATTTGGCCTTCCTTTGCCATTTTATCCAGTTGAACCCCCAGGGTGTTGTCTTCGTTCAACTGTTCCATTTCACCGTTCTGCCACAAATAGATCCGGCTGTCCCCCAAACTGCACCAAAAAAACTTGTGATCTTCCACCACAACCGCTGTCATGGTTGTACCTGCTTCTATGGGATGATTTTGATCATCCCGAAGGCTTTTGACCTTTTCGTTCAGACTGGCGGAGGCGCGTGCCATGGCAAGAGGGACTTCCTCTTCTCTGGACAGCAGAGCCTGCAGCATTCCATCTGCCGAGATGCTGCTGGCCATCTCGCCGCCGGTCAATCCGCCCATCCCATCGCACACCACACAAACTGCCCCCTGGTCATTCACTTGAAACCGGATGGTGTCCTGCTGTTTGTTCCTGGTGCCAATGGATTGACAAACTGCCACTTCCAAGGTCTGGTTTTCCTGGCTTGTCTGGAAATTCTGGTCCTCACGTCCCGAATCCAGCGGCATAGCCAAAGTCTGTGTGATATCATCCAATGCGATGCTGGGCTTTCCCTGCTTGTTGCGGGAGCCTGCCTTTTCCCGGTTGTTTTTCCAACGCTTCAGGAACGATATCATTTTTCAATCACCACCCTGAATTTATATACTGGCGATACCACATAGAAGCAGTCTTTATCTTTCAAAGCGTAGAGACGCTCCTTTTCCATGGGCGTGCCGTCCGACAAAAACGTTCCAAACTTGGAAACATCTTTCAGGACAAAATCCTGCCGTTTTTCATTGTAATAGAGCTCGCAGTGTGTCCTGCTGATCCGGTTATTGGCAGGCATCATGACATTGCTGGATGCCAGACGCCCAATGGTGAGCATTCGGTTCGGTTCGATCAGCCATCGGCGCTTCACAGAATCTGCATCCGAACGGCCATTTTGAACGGTCAGCTCAAGCCAGGCCATCTTTCCCTTTTTCTTGTGCTTGAACAGTCCTCCCTGGGGCCGCGGTTCTGCCACAGCCTGCGGCGTGATCATGCATACTTCGTCGGCCTTTTCATGCTCCGGGCTGACAGGCTCCGGATCTATATTCGATCCATCGCCATGGTGTGCCATCAATGCGGCCAAATCAATATCATAATCCTGCGGCTTTACTGCCTTCTGCAAATCCGACATAAAAGCCGTCAGGCTTTTATAACGGTCGTGGTAATCAAATTCCAGCGCACAATCTATGATGTCGGACATTCGTTTGGAAGCAAAAGGTGACAGCTCGGTCAGCGGAACATATTTTGCCCCCTTGGCCCGTTTCAGCGCATCCACAACATATTGCCCGGTCACAATAAAATAGAAGGTCGCTGCCAGCGCATACAGGTCAGTCCATGGCCCCTGGCACAGTTTCATGCTGTATTGTTCATAGGGGGCATAGTTGGGTTTCAAATAAATTTTATAGCCCTCTGTCTTTTCTCCCTGCCGGAAGGAACGCGCCGCCCCGAAATCAATCAGCTTGATATCGCCGTTTTTTGTGATAATCATATTTTCCGGGCTGATATCACCGTGGATCAAGCCAAAGCGGTGCACTTCCACCAGGGCGCTGCCTATAAGGAACAGCATCTGCACAGACATTTTAAAATTCTGCTCTGGTGTATGCTCTTTCTGAAAAGTCCGCAGATTGCATCCTTCCAGAAGCTCCATCACAAAATAAGCCGTTCCGTTTTCTTCAAAGTAGTCCCATATATCAACCACAGAAACATTTCCCCGCAATTCCTGCAGGGCTTTTGCTTCTTCCAAAAAGCGGTGTTTCCCCTGATCAAACTCCTTTCGGTTGTTTTCGTCTATCAGGCAAAGCCTGCCATCTTCTGTCCTTTCCGCCACCAAGCTGGACGGGAAGTATTCCTTGATGCAGCAAAGCATGCCCGTCTGGAGATTTTTGGCGCGATACGTGATGCCAAATCCGCCTTGTCCCAGATCCTTTCCCAGCAAATATTTCCCATGGAGGATGGTAAAGGCATCCAATATGTTTTCTTTCTGTCCTTCATCTGATTCCCTGTATCCACAGGCTGTACAGACTCCATGTTTCAATGTCTCCCGAAAACAGGCAGGGCATAAACTTTTCACACTACTCTGCATCATTGCACGCCATCCTATGGTTTGGATTTCTTATTGTGTGTTACGCCTTAAATTCCAGGACCTCATTCCCCAGGGTAACATATACGCCATTGGAAAGGACGACCGGCACGCCAGGCTTCAACTGCTGTTCGTTCAAAAACGTGCCATTTTTGGACCCCATATCTTCCAGCATGCACTTGCTGTTTCTGCAGACTATTTTTGCATGCATACGGCTGATAACGGGGTTTGCAATGATGATATCCGCCTGGGAGCCTTTTCCCAAAATCACCTGGCTGTTATTCCTGATGGAAAAGGTTTTGCCTGTGTTCAGCTGGACCAGAATAGCCGCAGTTTTCTCCGGAACGGCTTCGGTCGAGGTGTCTTCCCCCACCAGCCCGGTCTCCAGATTACGGCCTTCTGTTTCACCATCGCTCCAGTTGTATTCATCATTGTCCAGCTCTGTATCCTGGATCGAGTAATGGAAAACGAGGCTGACAATCTGCAGGACAGCTGCTGCCGCAACCGCAATGACCAGAGCGATATGGATCGGATACGAGACCGTCAAAGCCAGCGCAGGATCCTCCATGCTCCAAAGGGAGGCAAAAACCTTTCTGAACCGCAGCAGATAGATCAGGGCAATCTCTGCGATTGCACCAGCGGTCATCAAAAAACTGAGCAGGTTCATGGTGCATACAGAGAAAATAATATTGCAGGCAATGAACAAGATCAGCAGGGCAAACAGTGCGAAGCCCACCCAATTTCTGGAAGGGGATTCTGTTTCTCCATTATAGAGGGCTTCATATGTATGAATGGGCCCGTCGTACTTGATCAAATACGACAGCACGCTCGTGCTCTCTCCGCTCAGCACCGGAGCCATCGCCTCGGTTCCTTCCGGCAGACTGTCAGAAACACCGCTGATCACCTGCTCATAGGCACTTTCACCGATGAGTACCTCCAGCATGTCGCTTAACTGCGACTTCATGGAGAAACCAGGAACCACCATTGCAATCACCAGCGCCAGTGCAGCCAGCCACGACAGGACTGCTCCCCACCTGCGCCCTTTGGATGCATGGGAAAAGAAAACCGCAAATTTTTGTTTATTTTCCATTTTCAAATCCTCCTGAGAGTTTTTCGGAGTACCGTTTTAGGGGTCCGTACCGACGGTCTGTGAATGCTCTATCAAAATATCCTTTGTGATCCCGTTGCGGTGCGGGTTATCGCTTTCCATTGACCGGAAAAGGCCTTTTCGAAGCAAGAGACCGGGCGATCGCTCCGATACCAGAATACTGCTGATATTGTCTTTTTCGCCCCGCTTTTTGCACACATCCGTAATGTTATCCAGGATACCCTGCATCTTTTTGGGTTTCAGCCCGGGCCTCATCCCCAGACGCATCATCTCCTGTTCTGTTATTCTTCTCCTGAATCCATCACAGCAGAGCAGAAACATCTGGCCTTTCTGTACGTCCCCGGTCAAAAAATCCGGAACGACTTTTTTCCCTGCCCCCACACATTGCCAAAGCAGGCTTTGACGAACATCCCTCCTTGCCTGATCCGCTGTCAGCCTTCCGGCCATGATTTCCTGTTGTACGACGGTATGGTCCACGGTAAGCTGCCGTATTTTTTGATCCACCAGATAGGTGCGGCAATCTCCCACATGGCAGATGTAATACCGCCCCTGCATCAGCAGCAACGCTTCAACGGTTGTCCCCAGCCTGCACCCTTCACGTTCTGCAACCCGCTTCATATGATTGTGAAGCATTTGAATCAGCTGGTCCCAGTCGTTAAAAATTGTCTGCTCCGGCTCAGGCTGCTGTTCAAGCATCCCGGATCGTTCATAAAACCACTGGCGAAATGCTTTTGCGACAACTGCGCTCGCCCATTCGCCTCGTGCAAGGCCTCCTACCCCATCACAGATCACCGCAAGGACCATGTCGTCATCGAGATCCTGTCGGGCATGCAACAGAAGCAATGCATCCTGGTTCTTTTGCTTTTTGATTCCAATGTCCGAATTGCATACTGAAACAAAACGCATGGGATTCTGCCGTCACCACCCTCCTGCATCGACCCCGTCAGTGGTATTCTTTTTCAATCCTGCGGAGCACATTTTTCTTTTGGCTGAAAAGAAGCCATTCTCCAATCAGAGCCGTCAGGGCCCCTGTCACAATCAGAACAATGCCAATTGTCAGAATCATCTGTCCCGTAGACATCTGCATCCTCTTTTCTCTGTTGGGTCACGCCCATTTAGAAGCAATCTGGTCCAGTTCATCCATTTCAGGGTCACTGGTTCCCTGGGTCTGTGCTATTTCATAGAGCTGTTTGGCCTGGAGCCAATAGCTTCGGGCCTCGGAGAAATCATAGGTTCCTGCCTGGGCCTGCTCTGCGTCAGCCACAAAGGCAAGCCATTTGTACACCCGATAATCATCGGGATACGCCTCCTGCAGGGACAGAAGGGTCTGCTCTGCAGCAGCAAAATCTTTCAGGCGATACTGCACAATGGCAGTGCTCAGGCGGATTTCAAAGGTTTGGTTGCCGTTTGCCTGAATCTGCTGATAGGCCTCAAGAGCCTTGCTGAGGCCTTCAGAGGTTCCTTCTGCATCGGAAAGGCGGATATAGGCCGCCGCCAGCGGCTCTGCCAACACATTGTAATAGGCTGCCGGCAGCTGGGAAATCCCCTTTTCCAGCCACTCAATTTCCTCGGACAGGAAATCATCGCCCATTTCCTCATAAATATTGGCGGCCAGCAAATAGGCCTGGGCTTTTTGTTCTTCGTCCCCGGAAGCGTCGATGGCCGCCTGAGCCGACGCCAGGGCATCCTCCAGGCTGCCGTTTCTATACTGCAGTGTCCCGAGCGCCACCTGATATGCCGCTGTATTTTCAGCTTCCGGAATTTGTTGGCGCATCTGCTGAAGCGTTTCTTCTGCGCCGGACAAATCCCCCAGCTGAAGCTGGGCGGCCGCCAGGCCCTGATATACAATCGCCTGTTCCGGCGCGTACTCCAGCGCTTTCCTGTACATCCGCACTGCGTTTTCGTACTCCTCCAGGGCATCATAGCTTCTTGCCGCCGTATAGTACAAATTCGCGACTGTCTGCACATCCTCATACTGGAGCGGGCGTGTCAGGATGGAACCAATCTCATCCACACATTCCTGGTATGCCCCCTGCCGATAGAGGAGGACCGCCTGTTCCACATACGCCTCCAGCCGGTCATCATAAAGGGAAACCGCCTTTTGAAGGGCCTGCTCTGCTGCGTCGAACTGCATTGCTTCGCCGGCAGTCCGGCCGCTGCGCACCAGCGAGTCATACAGCATCACCCGTTCCTGGCCCATACGCTGCACCCCAAAGGCCACACAGGCAGCCCCTGCCGCCACCATCAAAACCGAGGCAATCGCCACGATTTTTTGGGCGGCGGCTGTGTTTCGATAGCGCTGGTCCATGAGGTGGATATCCTGCAGCGCCCGCAGCATTTCCTGGGCATCCTGAAAGCGCTCTTCCTGATGTTTGCGCATGGCGCGCAGGATAATGGCCTGGAAACTTTTGCTCAGACTGCAATGGTAGCTGGTAATGGGGCGAACCTGCTCCAGCGAATGCGCCGGCCTTTGTCCTGTGGCGGCAAAGTACAGGGTAGCTCCAATCCCATAGACATCCGTTCGCTTGCTGATGGTTCCGTAATCGCCCGCATTGGTCGCCTGTGCGGCTGTAGCCGAGTAGACAGACCCGGAAACATACATGCTCTGGCTGCTCTGTCCTTCCTTTTCCTCAGCCCCGCCAAACAACGGCAGCGTCGCTTCCTCATCGATCCTGGAGGGGCCTTTCGCATACTGTTCCGGTGCCGCATACCCGGGTGTTGCACCCAGCGCGAGCACGCCTTTTGAAAATACAAGGGAGGTGTTGAAATCAATGACGCAGATATCCCCCGACGGCGTAATCATCACATTGCTGGGTTTGATGTCGCAATGCAGAATCGGCGGGGTCTGGGTATGCAGATAGGCAACCGCTTCGCAGAGCTGACAGGCCCAGCGGTACACCGTCTTTTGGTTTGCCGGCCCGCTCTTTTCGATATATTTCTGCATGTTTTCACCCTGGATATAATCCATGATGGTGTAAACATACCCGCTCGGGCTGTTGATGATGTCATAAATGCGGGGAAGATATTTGTGCTTCAGGTTTTTTAGGATGTTGGCTTCCGCACGCTCATCCATCCGGCCGCGAAACTTCTGTTTGACCCGTTTGATGACAACGTCAATATCCAGGCTATCCTTGTGGGCCCAATACAGCGTTCCCATGCCGCCTTCATCCAAAGGCCGCATGCGGCTGTATCCGCTCCCGACATCCGTGATCCACTGCCAGCTGTCTGTTGTTTCCATGTTGATTCTCCCTGACCCTCTCGATTAAAAGCCCAATCCGCCCGGCAAAGCGCTCAGGCCCTGGCGGATGGCATCCTGGGCATACTGCTGTGCAAGGTCTGCCGCCTCGCCTTCCAGGCCGCTGTCCTCCACTGCCTGGCTTGCCGCATCCTGAGCAACTTCCTGTGTGACCTTTTTGACCACATCCTGGGCATCGTCCTGCGGCGTCAGCTCCACTTCCACCGGGTCATCAATCGACTCAATTTCCATGCGGATGATATAATCCCCGTTTGTTTTGGTCTCAATGGTGGCATTGATATCATCCAGCTTGACGCCATTTGTCTCGGCCAGGCGGGCCAGCTCGTCCGCCTGCTCCTGATCTCCCTGCTCGGAATAATAAGCGCCAAGTGCTGCATATGGTCCCACGCTGTCAGGCTCCATGCTCAGCCATGCATTTCCAATTTCACGCAGGGCATCCGAATCGGTCTGGCCGAGGGTTTTCAAATACCAGTCTGAGAGCTGCCGGTACGGCGCATCTCCGCCGCCATTGGCATAAATCGTACCCGCATTGCTGAGGATCTGCGGAACAATGGCATCCTCATCCTCAAACACTTCCTGCGCCTGGGTCAGAATGTTGTCCGCATCTTCTGTCTGGCTCAATGCCGCATACGCCGCATACAGCCCTGCATACGCATCCTTGTTCTGCGGATTATGGGCAATGATTTCCGTATATTGCAGGATTGCGTTTTGGTAATCCAGTGTACCAATATACCCGGCCCCCAGATCCAGCGCCCTTGCCAGAGAGAACACTTCCTCCACTTCCTGGTCGCCTTCCACCGACAGGGTCGCCAGCGTTTCCTTGCGGCCGCAGGAAGCCAGGGCCAGCACCAGCGCGGCGGCAAGCATCACTTTGCGAAACGTTTGCACCATATTTTCTTCTCCACCTCTCCATTGTGCAGGAATTCATAAAAATCGAAAGACAGCTTCCCCGCCGGGGAGCATCAATTTTGAGCCGCACTTCACTTGCGCAGGAACGCGAGGTTCAATCTGCCGGCCATTGATCTGAACGCCGTTGCGGGAACAGTCTGTCACCAGATATCCTTGTTCAAATCCCTTGTACTCCACAACGCAATGGACACGGCTGATCTTTTGGCCCTCTATGATTAACCCGGCCTGTTTGGGATCCCGGCCCAAAACGAGCTGCTCCCCTGCTTTTAAGGGGATTTTCGTATTTTTATAACTTCCCGCCAGGCCCAAAAGCCCTCCCAAGGCCAGATCGCTGCCCCGGGAGGTGCCTTTTTTGTGTGGGACTGTATACTTTGCATCCTCAGAGCTTCTCTCCCCTGAGCGCTTGTGCCGGCTTCTGACGGCAGCCTGTTCAGCGTTATACGCCTGGACTATGTGGTTCACATCGCGGATCATTAGCGCCATGGCGACGGCCGCTCCCACGCCCGGGAGCAGAATCATCCACATGCACAAGATTTCCCCGTCCTGGACCGAATCCACCTGATAGCGCTGGGCGTTGTTGTACAGGCGGTCCGCTATATGGGCAAACCACAAATACTGATATGCGCCCAATGTGAGAATGCTCATCAGGAGCATCCATCCCACCGATGGGGTTTTCTGCTCTCCATCTCCATCGCAAATCCGGTTCACGTCTCTGACCATCTGCTGCATAAACCAGTAATGATAGAGAGATAAGGTTGCAAAGCTCAGCAGAAAATAGAGGCCGATGCTCCGGTTTGGAATAACGGGATGTACTGCCCTGTGATCGTCCTGTACGTATGCCATAGCATCACAGCAGCCGGATTACATTCTTGGTGTTTCCAAGGGCCAGCTCTGTGCCGCGTTTCACCAGAACCGGCACATTGGTCGGGAGCTTGGAACCATTGACATAGGTGCCATTGCTGGAGTAATCGATGACCTGGTATTTCTGTTCCTTGCTGTTGAACATAACAGAACAGTGCCGGCGGCTGATTTTCTCTGCACCCTCTGTAAAGACAATCTGCACCACCGTCTTGTCCCGTCCAACCAGCACCGGATGATCCGGCTGGAGCGGGAATTTGGCACCGGTATACATGCCGGCCACGCCAAGGATGGCAATCTCCTTGCCCGGCTTGGGATCGTTGGATATGACAGTTTTTTTCTCGCCGCCCGGAATTTCAATAGTTGTCTCCCAGACTTTAACTTTGAGATCGTAAATCTGATCTTGATTCTGACTGCACATGTTTTCCACTTTTTGGATTTGGTTTTCCAGATAGTGGAGGTAACTCACCAGCTTGTCGGAATCCACCTGGGAAAAATCATCGGTGGCACTGATCACCTTGACCGGAGACTTTTTGAGTTCCTGGTACAGCAGTGCGCAGGACATGTGATAGTAGGGATCCACATAGAAAACACCCACCAGGCCGAACGTAATGGCTCTCAGAAAGCGCCAGCCGACAAAGCTCAGCTCAAACACAAACAGTTCGCCAAAATGTCCTTCCGTAATCTGTGCACTCTGTGCCAGCACCTGGTCCACCGGGGCATCGTGATTTTCAGCCAGAATCCACCGCATGGCCCATGTTTTATACCACATATAGACACTCAGGGCCAAGCAAGCGATGGAGACACAAGCCATCAAAAAGATAAACATCGCCAGACCAGACAGGTCTCTGCCATAGCTGAACACAGCCTGTACAATTGCCGTTGCACCAAATGCCACCGCAATCAAGGCCCCCGCTACTGCAGAGACAACGGAAGGCAGCAAAGTCGTGCGAATCCATTCAGACCAGCAGACCCGGACTACATTTTTATAGTTTTCAAAGGGATCAAAGACGCTGACCACTTTGGGGCGCCTGTTTGTTTCCACAATCCGAAGGTAATACCGGATCAGGCCAATCTGTACGGGTGCAGCCAGCACGATCATAATCCCATATCGTGCCAGGGTTCCTCCTGTCAAAAGAGATACAAAGGTGGACGAGACACCAACTGCAGCAGTCAAGCTGGAAATGGCAGAACTCACAAAAGATGCAATCCCCGACAAAAAGCTTGTAACAACCGTCAAGCTTATAATTGCAGCTGTTGCTGCATCGAAAAGCAAGTTGTACAGGATTTCCACACCAACCATGCCGCCATGGTTATTGTTTTGCCGCATATAACTTTTTGCGGTTTCTTTGATTTCAGCCCGATTCATAGCAATCTCCTCATTTACCAGTGGAAATGTTCTCCACACAGCGGAACAAACATGAGCTTGGTATTGCCGATACTCAGCTTATCGCCCGCTTTCAGCTGTACTGCATTCAAAACAAGCTGATCGTTGAGATAGAACAGCTCTTTTGCGTCACCCGGCTGTGCCAGGTAAACATTGCTGCGGGGGTCATAAACCACAATGGCATGGGAGCTGCGGGAAACGGTGTTGTCGTTTTCGATGCACACGTCCATCTCCACAGCGCGGCCAATGAAATTGCGCCCCTGATGCAGGCGGTAATCTTTTCCTTTGTTGATACCCTCAACGCAAACAAGCCATCCCACAACCGGCGCCGGGCTGCCGAACACGCCATCCAGCATATCCGACGACACCGGAATGGTCTTGTCATCATCCGAAACAGTTTGTGTCAGTCTTTTCGTCACAATGCCCGACTGATCGGTTTCTGTCTCAAGGCTTTTGGCCTCCATGCCCGACAGAGGAATCGTCGTTTCATCCCCTGTGTTTTCCTGCCCGATCATTCCACAATGAGGGCACTTATTGCCAAACCGTGCCGGATCATAGAAGTGCCCATTGGGGCATTTTACCAAAGTCATACTGATTCCTCCATTATTTAAAATTTATCTGCAAAAAGCACAGCTGTTTCTGTACTTTTTATGCCTTTGTCTGCTGATTCTGGGATACCCAGGAAATCTTGACGATCCGGAAAGATGTATCACCGATCCGGATTTGATCCTGCCGGCCCAATTTTTGTGACCTGACCAGCCGGATCCCATTCAAATAGGTTCCATTTTGGGAGTCCAGATCAGACAGCCAAATCCCATCTTCACGCACCGTAAAGACACAGTGCTGTCTGGACATTCTCTTGTCCTGGAAGCAGACATCACTCATCAGATCCGATCTTCCCCAAATGGAACTTTTGTCGATCAGGATATCCAATGTCTGCCCCGCTTTTTCTCCGCTGGTCAGCTGGATTGTGACAGACCCCGATGCCCCCGTCCCTGCCGAATGAATCGGCTTGACGGATTCTGCCTGCACATGATGTACTTCGTAGGTAATGGTCTGCGGCTGTTTTTCTCTTTTTCTCCACACAACGACAGCTGCTGCGAGAAGGGCCAGAACCACAATCGCTCCTGCAAAGGGGATCAGCATGGATAGAGTCCAGCCCTTTTTAAACTGGATGGGATCGGATTCCAGTGTATTTTGTTCCATGGAGTCATCCCGGATGCCGGCAAAGGTGACGGTATAGTTTCCTGGCCGCACATCATCCGGCAGCTGCACCAAATAGGTCGTGGAATCCAACTGGCTTACTGAGAATGGCACCAGTGTCTCCTGCCCTTTTTGGATCACATAGCCTGATGCCTGGTCTGAACCGCTCTAGTAAAAACGGACAATGAAAAAAGAAGGCCTCCTGTGGTAGA
>ERZ1090865.671-NODE-671-length-18860-cov-4.145068_pt1 | contig 18860 bp, 12 predicted proteins | sample MGYA00478478_ERZ1090865 | MGnify/ENA primary metagenome ERZ1090865 (study PRJEB33644, sample SAMEA5815715) | chicken gut metagenome | biome: Chicken; feature: Gastrointestinal Tract; material: Caecum | place: Ireland | collected 2019-01-01 | study: A study of the... | reverse complement strand
TACACTCGACTAGTCGTCGGCAGCGTCAGATGTGTATAAGAGACAGGAACAGGGAATCTACCTGGTGATCTGTACAGGAAGAAATCTGGGAAGTGTACAGGATGATGTGCTGGCATTGGGAATGGACGGAATTATTTCCGCAGGAGGATGTGATATCCGGTTTCAAGGAAAAATTCTGGCACAAAAGTATTTTTCTATGAAGCTGCTGGGAGAAATCCTGGAAGCAGTGAGAAAAAGAAAGCTTGGAGCGGCTCTGGAGGCAGAGACAGAGATTTATATGAATGGAAAAGCTGCCGGATTCTATCAGGAGGATTTTGGCAGAAAAATTTCCGGGTGCGAGAATGCGCAGCAAATCCGGGAGAAGAACAAGATTCGATATGAAGATAATTTTTCACAGCTTTGGAAGGATTGTGAGAAGATTCATAAGATCTGCCTTTGGGGTACAAAAGATCATATTCAGGAAATTACAAAAAAGTTTCTGCCGGATGTCCAGGTGGTTCAGGAGAAGGAGTGGAATCAAAGCTGGTATCTGGAACTTCTGCCGAGAGGATGCGGCAAGGGAAAAGCGGTGAAATTTCTGAACCGATATCTGAATATCAAAAAAGAGGACAGTATGAGTTTTGGGGATGGAGACAATGATATTGAGATGCTCAAGGCTTCCGGAATTGGAATTGCAGTACAAGGCGGAAGCGAAGAGCTTATAAAATATGCGGATTCCGTGTGCGGCAGTCCGAAAGAGAATGGTGTTTTTCTGGAACTGTGCAGGAGAGGAATTCTCCACCAGAATGGATAGAGAAACGAATAGAAGCAGGAAAAAGGAAGGAGAACAAAAAATGGAGAAATTATGGTGGCAGGAAGAAGTGGTCTATCAGATTTATCCCAAAAGTTTCCAGGACAGCAATCAAGATGGGATCGGAGACATCAAGGGAATTACGAACCGCCTGGATTATCTGCAGAATCTGGGTGTGACCATGCTGTGGATCTGTCCGATATACCGTTCCCCCATGGACGATAATGGATATGACGTGTCAGACTACCGCAGCCTGGCGCCGGAGTTTGGCAGGATGGAAGATCTGGATGAACTGATTCAGGAGGCAGGGAAGAGAAAGATCCGGATTATGCTGGATCTGGTTATTAACCATAGTTCGGATGAACATGAATGGTTTCAGAAAGCTCTGGAAGATCCCAAGAGTAAGTATCACGATTACTATATCTTCAAGGATGGAAAAGAAAGACCCAACAACTGGAGATCCATATTCGGCGGAAGTGTGTGGGAGAAAGTACCGGGAAGGGAAGAGTATTATTACCACACATTTGGAAAGAAACAGCCGGATCTGAACTGGGAAAATGAGAAACTGCGCGAAGAACTCTATGACATGGTGAACTGGTGGCTGGATAAGGGAATTGCCGGATTTCGAATTGACGCAATCACCTTTATCAAAAAAGATCTGACCTGGTCGGACAGAGAGGCAGATGGTGTGGATGGACTTTCCAAATGTACGAAGTCATCCAGGACTCAGCCGGGGATCGGAGTATTTCTCCATGAACTCAAAGAGAATACCTTCGACAGACACCGATGCGTTACGGTGGCGGAAGCTCCGGGGGTACCCTATGAGGATCTGGATGATTTCATTGGAAAAGACGGATATTTTGATATGATTTTTGACTTCCGCTATGCGGATCTGGATATTGCCTCCGGGAGCGAATGGTTTAAGCGGATACCATGGACTGTGAAGGAATTGGGCGAGAAGATTATGGCAAGTCAGATGGCAATGCAGAAATACGGCTGGGCGGCCAACTTTATTGAGAATCACGATCAGCCAAGAGCGACTTCAAAATACTTACAGGAAGCACAGGACAATCCGGATGCTGTCAAAATGCTCGGCGCCATGTATTTCTTCCTTCGGGGGACTCCCTTCATCTATCAGGGACAGGAATTGGGTATGGTGAATTTTAAACGGGATTCCATCGGGCAATTCAATGACCTGTCCAGCATTGATCAATATAACCGGTCGATGGAAGAGGGGCTTTCGAAGGAGGAGGCTCTTGAGATTGTGAATTTAAGGAGCAGAGATAATGGCAGGACACCTTTCCCGTGGAACCAGGAACGTTATGGAGGTTTTTCACAGCACACTCCCTGGCTGATGATGGGGGAGGAATACCCAAGAATTAACGCGGCAGATCAGGTGGGAAGAGAAGGCAGTATCTACGAGTTTTACAAAGAGATGATTGCTTTCCGGCAGGAAGGGCCTTGCCGTGATACCTTGATTTATGGTGAGATCGCACCGCTTGCGTCCAGTGAAAATGTGATTGCGTACCGCAGGTTCACAGACACAGAGACGATCTATTGCTGGTTCCATTTTGGAAAGGAAGCAGTGAAAGAGACACTTCCACAGGATCATATGCAGACCGTGTGGAGCAGTCAAAAAGAAGTATATATTACAGAAAATCAATTGGTACTTCAGCCATACCAGGCAATACTGATGAGGGGCAAATAAAAAAAGGAGGAAGAGACAATGGCAGGGACAGATTACGGCAAAATTGCATCCCAGATTATTGAGGTGGTGGGAAGAGACAACATTATTTCAGCGACCCACTGTGCGACACGGCTTCGGCTGATTGTCAAAGATAAGGACAAGATTGATGAAAAAAAGATTGAGAAAATTCCGCTGGTAAAGGGAACATTCTTCAATGCGGGGCAGTACCAGATTATTCTGGGAACGGGAATTGTAAACAAAGTTTACGCGGAAATGGAGAGCATGGGGCTGAAAACCCTATCCAAACAGGAGCAGGATGAGATTATCAAAAAGCAGCAAAAGGGCGTAAAACGAATGATGCGTACTCTGGGTGATATTTTCATTCCGATTATCCCCGTGATTGCGGCAACCGGTCTTTTTCTGGGCCTGAAAGGCTGCATTTTCAATGACAATGTGCTGGGACTTTTCGGAGCTTCCACAGATATGATTCCGGCTTATATTGTAACCCTGGTAAACGTACTCACAGAGACGGCCTTCTCCTTTTTACCGGCAATTATCTGCTGGTCGGCATTTAAAGTGTTTGGAGGAACGCCGGTCATTGGAATTGTGCTGGGACTGATGCTGGTGTCTCCTATTTTGCCCAATGCGTATTCCGTGGCAGATCCCAACAGCGGTGTGGAGGCAGTGATGGCGTTCGGGGCAATTCCCATCGTAGGATGCCAGGGAAGTGTCCTGACGGCAATCCTGACGGCTTTGATCGGAGCTAATCTGGAGAAAAAGCTCAGAAAAGTTATGCCGAATGCTCTGGATTTGATCATGACTCCTTTTGTGGTCATGCTGGTTACGTTTTTGATTGTGATTCTGGGAATCGGACCGGTTATGCATGTGATTGAGCTGGGACTTGTGGATATCGTGGAGAAACTGGTACATCTGCCTCTGGGAATCGGCGGATTTATTATAGGGGCAACTTACCCGCTCCTTGTCATCACAGGTCTTCACCATACCTACACGATGATTGAGACTTCCCTTCTGGCCAATACCGGATTTAACCCGGTAATTACTCTGTGCGCAATGTATGGATTTGCCAATGTGGGAACCTGTCTTGCTTTCTTTGTGAAATCAAAAAAAGAAAGCGTGCGTCAGACCAGTATCGGTGCTATGCTTTCTCAGCTGTTCGGAATCAGCGAGCCGGTTCTGTTCGGTATTCAGCTGCGGTATAACCTGAGGCCATTGATTATCATGCTGTGTACTTCCGGACTTGGGGCAGCGATATTGTCCTTGTTGAATATTCAGTCCAATTCCTACGGACTGGCGGTGCTGCCTTCTTATCTGATGTATATTTATGAAGGCAGACAGCTGCTGTGGTATTTTGTGGTTTCTGTATTCTCTGTAGTATTTTGTTTCGTGATGACCTGTATGTTCGGAATTCCCAAAGAAGTACTGGTTCCAGACGAGGACGAGAGCACAGAAGAAGTGCCCGAAATCGAGGAACACGCCCAAGAAGGTTCTAAAGAAACTTTTTTCCTTGCTTCCCCGGTGAACGGAGAAGTGATTCCACTCGAGCAGGTTGATGACCCGGTATTCTCCCAGAAAGTTCTGGGCGATGGATTTGCCGTGCTTCCAAAGGACGGTGTGGTGAAAGCTCCCGTGGACGGCGTGATTGAAGTGGCTTATGAGACAGGACATGCGGTGGGAATTTCCACCCGGACAGGGGCGGAGGTTCTGATCCATATTGGAATCAATACGGTGGAGATGAATGGAGACGGCTTCCAGATGATGGTCAAAGAAGGACAGGAAGTGAAAAAAGGCGATGTCCTTGTGCAGGCAGATCTGGAACAGATCCGCAAAGCAGGAAAAGATACGGCTGTGATTGTTCTTCTCACCTCAGGGGAGAAGGCGAAGATGCTTGGTGACTCTGGAAAGGTCTTAGCCGCAAAAGAATGGATTTGTGAGGGAATTGCGGAATAATCAGTTGCCCCAAGAGATATCCTGAATTATAATATAGATAAGGCTGGTGCGCTGGCACCAGCCTTATTTGTCAATTCAGGGAGGAATACGATGGAAAAGCTTTTGTTCGGTACTGCTTATTATGATGAATATATGCCCTATGACCGTCTGGATGAGGACGTGCAAATGATGAAAAAAGCGGGAATCAATGTGGTGCGCATTGCGGAATCCACATGGAGTACCTGCGAACCTCAGGAAGGAATCTTTGATTTTTCCCATGTGGAGAGGGTGATGGATGCCATGGAGGCAGCCGGAATTTCCGTGATCATCGGAACGCCTACCTATGCCGTGCCCACCTGGATGGTGAAATCCTATCCGGATGTCATTGCGACCACTGTGAAAGGAAGGGGAATATACGGGGCACGTCAGATCATGGATATCACGCATCCGGTGTATCGGTTTTACGCAGAGCGGGTGATCCGTGAACTGATGAAACACACAGCTCACAGAGACTGTGTCATAGGTTTCCAGCTTGACAATGAGACAAAATATTATGGGACGGCGGGAAAAAATGTACAGGAAAAATTTGTAAAGTATTTGAGAAGAAAGTTTCAGGATAATCTGGATGCCATGAATGAGGAATTCGGGCTGGATTATTGGAGCAACCGTGTCAACGCCTGGGAAGATTTTCCGGATGTGAGAGGGACGATCAATGGAAGCCTGGGAGCAGAGTTTGAAAAATTCCAGAGGTCTTTGGTGGATGAGTTTTTAAGTTGGCAGGCTAAGATTGTGGGGGAATACAAACGGGAGGATCAGTTTATCACCCATAATCTCGATTATGAGTGGAGAGGTTATTCCTTTGGCGTTCAGCCAGATGTGAATCACTACCATGCGGCCAGATGCCTGACCATACCCGGGGTAGATATCTATCATCCCACTCAGGACGAACTGACAGGGGCCGAGATTTCCTTCGGAGGTGATATGTCCAGAAGTCTGAAAGGAGGTAATTATCTGGTCCTTGAGACTCAGGCACAGGGATATCCGAGGTGGACTCCCTATGCAGGACAGCTGCGTCTGCAGGCGTACAGCCACATTGCCTCCGGGGCAAACAGTGTGATGTACTGGCATTGGCACTCCATCCATAATTCTTACGAAACTTACTGGAAAGGACTGCTCAGTCATGATTTTCAGGAAAATGAGACATACCGGGAAGCCTGCGTGATCGGCAAGGAGTTTCAGAAAATCGGCGGTCATCTGGTCAACTTAAAAAAGAAGAACCATGTGGCAGTGATGGTGAGCAATGAGGCGCTTACAGCATTGAAATGGTTTGGAATCCAGGCAGTTTCCGGGGATAACGGAGAGATGATGTACAACGATGTGCTCAGGTGGGTGTATGACACACTGTATCGAATGAATGTGGAGTGCGATTTTGTCTGGCCGGAATCTGATAATCTGGAAGAATACCGTATGATTGTTGTACCTGCTCTCTATGCGGCACCCGATGATCTTCTGCTCAGACTGAAGCAGTATGTGAAAGACGGAGGAGTGTTGGCAGCGACTTTTAAGACCGGATTTGCCAATGAGAATGTGAAGGTAAGCTGTGAGGTGCAGCCTCATATTCTCCGGGAATGTCTGGGGCTTGCCTATGACCAGTTCACATTTCCAAAAAAGGTGGGGCTGCGAGGTGAGATTGCCCTGCCGGACGGCTCAGAGGAAGCAAGGGTGTTCATGGAATTGTTAAGACCGCAGGAAGCCAAAGTTCTGGCAGGTTATGATCACAGAGAATGGAAACACTATGCGGCGGTAACCAGAAATGAATATGGGAAAGGAAAAGCCTACTATATCGGCTGTATGACCAGTGAAGGAGTGCTTAGGAATATTTTCAAAAGAGCACTGGCAGACGCGAAGGTTCCATATCCGGAAGACATAAGCTTCCCTGTGATCGTAAGAAAAGGGATCAATGGTTTCGGAAAAAAGATCTGCTTCTATCTGAATTATTCCGCCGGGGAACAGGTGGTCTCCTTGTCGGGAACAGGAATAGATCTTCTGACCCAGGAAAAGGTTCAGGGTACGATGACGATTCCGGCATGGGGCGTGCGAGTGACCGAGATGAAGTGATAGAGAGAAAAGATTCTGTGAGAAATATATGGATAATTCGGTTATGAAAAGACAAAATATTTATGAGAATACTCTGCAGTTTCAGGGAAGGTGGAGAACTTACCAGAAGCGGGTGCTGGACAATTCCGGAAAATACCTTGCGGATCATAAAATTCATATTGTGGCAGCTCCGGGTTCAGGGAAGACAACACTGGGAATTGAATTGATCCGGCGTCTGGGAGAACCCTGTCTGATTTTATCTCCCAGCATTACAATCCGTCAGCAATGGCTGGAGCGTATCAAGGAGAGCTTTCTCCTGGAAGGCTATGAGGCGGAAAAAATTCTGTCCAATGATCTGAAAAATATGAGACTGATTACTGCAGTCACTTATCAGGCATTATACAGTGCCATGAAAAATGATCATGGATGTCTGGAAGAAGGAGATCTGGCGGATGATTCCTCAGAGAAAGAAAATGTGGACTTTCGAAATTTTGAACTTTTGGATGCCATACAGGCTGCGAAGGTGAAAACGGTTTGTCTGGACGAGGCACATCATCTGCGGAGTGAGTGGTGGAAAGCCCTGGAAAAATTCATGGAAAAGCTGGAGGGAATCTCTGTGATTTCTCTGACAGCTACGCCTCCTTACGACAGTACTCCGGGGCAGTGGAAACGATACATAGATCTGTGCGGACCCATTGATGAGGAAATTTTTACACCAGAACTTGTGAAAGATGGGAGTCTCTGCCCCCATGAGGACTATATATTTTTTAACTGGCCTACAAAGGCAGAAGAAAAGAAGATAAAAGAATACCGGAAAACAGTAGAAGAGTTTCGCAAACAGCTTTTGGAAGATTTTGCTTTTTCTGATCTGATCGCGTCCCATAAGGGATTGAAAAGCCCGCAAGAGTATGGTGAGAAGTTTCTTGAAAATCCTTCCTATTTTTCTTCTTTCCTGATTTTCTGTCAGTCGCAGAAGATACCACTCCCCCAATATCTGTTGGAATTGATCGGGACAGATGGATATCTGCCTGGCCTGAATGATCACTGGCTGGAGATTCTTTTGCAGGGATTTCTGTTCGAAGATACAACGTCTTATCAGGTATCGCACGAGGAACGTGAGAAGTTGATAAAAAGGCTGAAAGAAGCCGGATGCATTCATCGGAATAGAGTGTCTTTGACGGGAGGGGAAGAGCTGTCAAGACTTCTGGTGAAAAGTCAGGGGAAGATGGAAAGTATCCGGAAAATTGCAGAGGCAGAGTATCAGGCCCTGGGAGCAGATCTTCGTCTGCTGATTCTGTGCGATTATATCAAGAAAGAAAGTCTTTCCCGCATAGGTACCGAGAAAGAACTGATCACGGAAATTGGAGCAGTACCTATTTTTGAGTATTTGAGAAGAAGCGGCCGGGAGGGGATACGCCTGGGCTGTCTGAGTGGAAGCGTGATGATCGTTCCACTGGATGTGAAAAGAAAGTTGGAGAAGCTTCTGGAAGAAAAGGAATGCGCGGGAGTTCTGACACCTTTGAGAGATACTGGATATGGACAATTGCAGGTGAGAGGAAAAAATGTTCATGCGGTGTCTGTGGTGACAGAGTTGTTCCGGGCGGGTGATATTCAGATACTGATAGGAACGAAATCACTACTCGGAGAAGGCTGGGATGCCCCCTGTGTCAATTCGTTGATTCTCGCCACCTATGTGGGGGCTTTTATGCTGAGCAATCAAATGCGGGGTCGTACAATCCGGACAGATCCGGAAAATCCTGAAAAAACAGGGAATATCTGGCATCTTGCCTGTGTATATCCGGACAAAAGAAAAGAGGACCAGGAAGAAAAGTATTCGGGAGATTATGAGACGCTGATCAGAAGATTTGAATCTTTTCTGGGGGTATCGTGGGAGGAACCGGTGATCGAGAGCGGAATCGGACGGCTGGCTATTCCGGAGTTTGACTCTCCAAAAAAGATGGCAGAAGTCAATCAAATGATGCTGTGCAGAGCTGGGGATCGGGATGGACTGCGCGGACGCTGGGAGAGTGCGCTAAAAGAGATACATGGTGATATGGAAATTGAACAGGCGGAAGTAATTCCAAAAGAAAAAGTCAAAGTGGGATATCTCTTCTACCATGCATTGGGCTTCGAAATTTTAAGTCTTATTATGGCAGGAATTTCATTTCTGGGGCGTATCTTTCTTACCGTAGGTTATCAATCCGATTCTTCTTTGGCGAAAATATGGGGCCTATTGATGGTTCTGGCCTTTTTCGGTGTAGCCAGATATGGAATACGATTGTTCCGTTTCAGCACTCCTCAGAAGAGAATGGAACAGTTCAGCCAGGCAATTTTGGAGGCTCTGATAGAAATCGGCGAGATCGAATTCCCTCAAAATTGCAGAACAGAAGTGGAATCTGCAAAAGGCATACTCATCGCAACTTGGTTAAAAGGAGGGAGTATGCGGGATCGAACTACATTTGCATGCTGTATGGAAGAAATCTGGAGCATCATTGACAATCCAAGATATCTTCTGGTAAAGAGAAAAAGAATAAAATTTGGGGAAGAATACTATTGTGTGCCGGAGATTTTCGGACGTCAGAAAGAACGGGCGGAAATTTTTGAAAAACATATGCAAAAAGTACTGGGGAGATATAGAATTGTATATACCAGAACACCTGAGGGGCGCCAGATTTTATTGAGAGCGAGAACAAGATCCTTTGTCAATAAAAATCAGAAAGTACTTTTAGGAAGAAAAGTGGCAAAAGGAAAATATGAATAGTTTTTTAAAAAAGATTACAGGCCAGCCAGAGGACAGATATTTCTGATCCGAGGCTGGCGTTATTTATGCATTTTTAGCTTTATATTCTTCTCCCCAGTCCCGCAATGCGTCGAGGATCGGCTGCAGGCTGCGGCCTAATTCAGTCAGAGAATATTCCACATGGGGCGGCACTTCCGGATAAACTTTGCGGTTGACAAGTCCGCTCTTTTCCATATCACGCAGCTGTGCAGTCAGCACTTTTTGAGAGACATTTCCAATTGATTTTTTCAGCTCTCCGAATCGCTTTGTTCCGGGAAGCAGATCACGGAGAATTAATACTTTCCATTTATCTCCGATCAGTGTGAGTGTTGTCTCCACCGGACATGCGGGGAGTTCTTTCTTTTCTGTCTGTTCTGACATACCATTTCCTCCTTCTTTGGATTATAGGATGTTTAAAGAAATTTATTATAAATTTTATAGCACAATGCAGAAGTAATTACAATGGAAATCAGGAATTATTGATTGAACAGGAGGAAATTCAACAGTTCTCGATGCGGAAACTGGCAGAAAAACTGGAAGTAAAAACGGCATCCCTTTATACTCATATCGAAAGTATGGAGATGCTATTCTTGCCCTGCTTTGTGTTTTTGACGGCATTTGCCAATTTGTTCGGACTGGGTGGATCAAGCTTGATTTACCGTTCTCTTGTTTCCTCTTCTCGGTGCAAAAGAGAAAACATGGGGCTATCTCAGGCAGTATGTGTTCTGGATAATTGGTGTTGGGATTATAATTTGGAATTTTTCAGAAGAGATTCTTGTCTTTCTTTGAGTTCTGTGACTATAATGATATGGAGAGGGGGGCAGATTATGATTGAGGTATTGTTTGGCGAGAGCGAATCCGCTTCTATGAAAGCAGCAAAAAGTAAGAGGTGTTCCGGATTTGCGCCAGGTCCGGAAGCTGTGTGGATGTCAGGGGCCAAGATGCCGCCCAGGAAAACGTTTTCCGGATGGGTGGAAGGGACGGCTCAAGAAGTCCTATGTCTTGGCTTCCTGTTGGATATCGGGGATATTCAAGAGCCGGTGGATAGTCCATATCGCAAGGATCTGATTGTTTCCATGTTTTCTCAGGATTCCTGGGGCCAGGCAGAGGAATGGAGGCAGGAATTCCAGGAGACGGTAGAGTCATATGTCAAAAATCTGCTCCGTCTGAAAGAATTTTTGAAGCAGGGAGAGAAAATCAGAATCTGGTATAGTGATGCACCTTATTCCAGATGCGGGTTTTATCATCTTTGTCATATCCTGGAAGCGTATGACAATGAAGTCTGGACAGTCCGGCTTCCAGAATATGTGGAAAATGAAAAACGTATTTTGTTTTTGGAAAACTGGGGCAATATTTCAGCAGAAGAGTTTGCAGGATTTCTTCCGGACTCCCGGAAGTTGTCCGCGGAAGAAATACATTTCTATGGAAAATTGTGGGCTGATCTGGTCAGAGACAACAGCCCTCTCCGTGCAATGGTCAATGGGAATGTGATCGGTGTTCCGGAGGATTTCTATGATTTCCATATTTGGAAGGTGCTCTGTGAGCAACCGGTCAAGGAAGCCAGAGTAATCGGAGAGATTCTCGGGCGCTACCGTGTCAATGTCAGTGACTGGTGGTATGCGAAACGCATTGATTATTACATTCAACAGAAAAAAATCCGGGTTGTGGAAGATTCGAAGTGGCGTTATGCGAGAAGTATTGCCCTTACCGTATCTTCCCACCAGCAATAGCGGTAATATCTTTTCCAGGACTCTTCTATTATGGCCGTCTGGCTTATGGAAGCCTGTCCTGAGAGGGTTCTGCATGCTTCTTGACAAATTAGAGACGAAGCGGTATTATGAATAAAGAGATTAGTTGAAACTAACTTCAAGAAAATGCTTCGGTGAAGGTTTAGATAAAAAATGGAAAATCACACGCAATCCCTGTACAGAGGGAAAGACCTCCGACAGCGGTTTTATTTTTCAAATATTAGTTAGTTTAAACTAATTCCTGTAAAGAGGCAGAAAGGAAAAGATTGTTTTGTCCACGAAGATACTGTACCCATGGATAAACAGATTGTGACAGACATATGCTGAAAGAATATTTATTTAATCAAAAATCCAATTTTACATGTTGGCATAGTAACATACCAGGAGTACAGATTTGTAATTTTGTCTTGTGTCAGGCAGAGCGTAATGCGTCTGTGTCTATTCCTGTGTGTGGAGAAAAGCTTCATTTTGAAGTGCTTTTTTGCTTAAAAGGGCGTTTAGTCATTGAGACATTTTCCCATGATTCATGCGCTGTGGAAGCGCCGGGAGCTTTTCTCCTTTCTGATAGCACACGGCTTTGTAACTGCCTGTGTAGTGGGGATCTGAGAGGTATTTTTGTATCGGTGGATGCCGTCAGTGCAAAAGAAAGTCTCCGTGCCATCTGCGCTTCTTTGGGAATAGAATTAAATACGAAAGCTGTCAGAGATCGGATGGCGGCAAACGGATATATTACTATGTCTGGAACACCATGGATACGGGCATTTTTTGAAATCATGAAGCTTCTGCCGGACGATGCGCGGGAACGCTATTGTGTTTTTAAGTCAGTGGAACTGTTATATCTTCTCTGCTACAACACTGCCACAGACGAATTAAAATGTGAAAATAGAGTCATATCCCGCGAAATGGTAAAAATAAGGAATTATATGCAAGAACATCTGTCTGAGAAGATCACCATCCAGTTACTCTGCCGGAAATTCCTTGTCTCTTCTACGTTCTTAAAGGAAAATTTTCGTCGTACCTATGGGATGCCTGTCCATACATGGCTGGTTCAGCAGCGTATAAAACGGGCCGAGGAATTGCTCTGTACGACCCAGATGCCGATTCAGGAAATTGCACAGGCTGTGGGCTATGAAAGCATCAGCCAGTTTCATACTGTGTTCAAAGAATATTATGAAATGACCCCAGGTCAATACAGAAAAATGTCAGAAACCGCAGTTTTGCGTCCGTTTTGGCAGTGACGGAGATAGAAAAAGCTTGTTATAATATCTCGAACCATAAAGAGTTTGATGCAAAAGGAGTGACTTCGATGAAGCAGCATCGTTTTTGGGCCTGGGGTGCTGTGATCTGCATGATCATGGTTATGATTACCGGCTACAAAAGAAAATAGGAAAGGGAGAATTACAATGAATATTTATACGAAACTGGCCTTTTTTGCAGGAGGCACCTTGTTTGGTTCCTGCGGCATGAAACTGTTATCCAGTAAGGATGCGAAAAAAGCCTATGTACATGTGGCAGCCGCCGGCCTGCGCATAAAAGATTCCGTTATGGAGTCTGTAACTACTGTACAAGAAAATGTATCCGATATCCTGGCTTCTGCTAAGGAGTTGAACGAGGATCTTGCAGCAGAAGATGCAAAGGAAGCTGCCGCTGCCGATCTGGAAAACGAAGATATCTGATATATACAGGGAGTCGCACAGACGGCTCCCTCTTTTCATGAAGGAGGATTTTATGAACGCAACCATATTACATGAAAGCCGGGGGCGTATCCGGCTAAAACTGCGGCAGAAGCAAATGACGGTTATGCAGGCGGACCTTTTAGAGGCATGGCTGCAGGAAAAACAATGGGTCCGACAGGCTGTTGTCCACGAACGTACCCGTTGTGTGATCTTGCACTATGAGGGGGATCGTCAAGCTATGCTGGACGAACTCCGGCATTTTTCATGGAAGGAAGCAGAGCAGACCATTTCGCTGCCAACTCACAGAAGCCGTGCGCTGAACCGGGAATTTGAGGAGAAACTGGTGGGGAAAGTTCTTTGCAAAGCCGCTTGCAAACTGTTTCTTCCCTTTCCACTGCGGATTGTCCGTGTTCTATGGCATATGATTCCCTTTGTATGGCGGGGAGTTTGCTGCTTGTGCCGCAGACATATTAAAGTAGAACTTTTGGATGCCTTGTCCATCACCATTTCTGTTTGCCGCAAGGATTTCGAAACTGCTGGAAGTGATGTTCCTGCTGGAAGTGGGTGAATTGTTGGAGGAGTGGACACGAAAAAAATCTGTGGCAGACCTGGCTCAGTGCATGTCGCTGCATGTGGATCGGGCATGGGTGCGCACTGAAAAGGGAGAGGTGCTGGTGCCTGTGTCACAGATACAGCCTGGAGATTCCGTTGTGGTACGGGCCGGCGGAATCATTCCTATGGATGGCTTGGTAGTGGATGGAGAAGTTACCGTTAATCAGGCTTCTCTCACAGGGGAATCTATCCCGGTATCCAAACGCCCTGGCGGGGCTGTTTACGCCGGCACCATAGTGGAAGAAGGCGAATGTATTTTTGAAGTAAAGCGGGTCTGTGGTCAAAGCCGTTATGAGCAGATCGTCTATATGATCGAGCAGTCAGAACAGCTAAAGTCAGAGGCCGAAAATAAGGCTGCCAATCTGGCAGATAGGCTGGTTCCCTATACTTTTGCGGGAAGCTTGCTGAGTTTTGCTCTTACCCGGAATGCAGCCAGGGCATTGTCTGTGCTGATGGTAGACTTTTCATGTGCGCTGAAGCTTGCTATGCCGCTTGCTGTCCTTTCTGCGATGAGAGAGGCCGGAAGATTCAATATTAGCGTCAAAGGCGGTAAATTCCTGGAGGCAGCGGCCGCTGCAGATACCATTGTCTTTGATAAGACAGGAACCTTGACCCATGCTTGCCCTCAGGTAGCACAGGTAGTTCCCTTCGGCGGCAAAGATGAACAGGAAATGCTGCGTCTGGCCGCCTGCCTGGAGGAACATTTTCCCCACTCTATGGCAAATGCCGTGGTAGCGGAAGCAAAACGCCGCGGCTTGAAACATGAAGAATATCATTCAAAAGTAGAATATCTGGTGGCCCATGGGATTATCAGTACTGTTAATGGAGAAAAAGTTCTAATCGGCAGTGCCCACTTTGTGTTTGAGGATGAACAGTGCCAGATTCCCAAGGGTGAGCAGGAACGTTTTGACGCTCTGCCGCCGGAGTATTCCCATCTTTATTTGGCCGTTGGCGGAAATTTGGCTGCTGTAATCTGTATCACGGACCCGCTTCGGGAGGAGACGAAGGATGTCTTAAATACACTGCGCACACTGGGCATTCGGCGTACGGTCATGCTTACTGGTGACAGTCAGCGAACCGCCGAAGCTATCGCTTTGCAGGCAGGGGTAGATGATTTCCGTGCAGAAGTGCTTCCGGCGGATAAGGCGGATTATATAGCTCAGCTTCGGAAGGAAGGGCATATTGTCATAATGGTAGGAGATGGGATTAATGATTCTCCGGCGCTGTCTGAGGCGGATGTCGGAATTGCTATCAGCGACGGTGCCGCCATTGCGCGGGAGATTGCAGATATTACCATTGCCGCCGACAAGCTGTGGGAATTGGTGGAACTGCGCCGAATTGCCATGGCACTTATGAAACGTATTCATTCGAATTACCGTTTTGTCATCGGCTTTAACGGGATTTTGATCTGCATGGGTGCTTTAGGGATTTTACCGCCCGCGGCGTCTGCTACCCTTCATAATCTTTCTACACTGGGGATCAGTCTTCGGAGCATGAGCAGTCTAACATAGTATTATATGGGTGATGTTATCTCCAACTTCCACTGGGATGTTTCTCTTTGAAGCTCTACCATATGTCGGTAAAGACCGCCTTGTTCCATCAGCTCTTTTGGAGTGCCTTGCTGGACCACGTGACCATTCTGTAATACCACGATGTGGTCAGCACCGGCTACGGTACGCATCCTGTGGGCGATGACTAGTACTGTTTTACCTTGAAGCAGGCGGGAGAGAGCTTCCTGAACAGCACTTTCGTTTTCCACATCCAGGCTGGCAGTTGCCTCATCCAAAAGGATTACGGGCGCATTTTTCAGAAGGGCACGGGCAATGGAAATCCTCTGGCGTTCACCGCCGGAGAGGGTGGAGCCGTTTTCTCCGATCATGGTCTGATAACCCTGTGGGAGTTTTTGTATAAACTCATCGCATCGTGCAGCTTTAGCAGCAGCAATGACTTCCTCATCTGTGGCTTCCCGGCGTCCCAGCCGGATATTTTCCATTACCGTATCCCGGAACAGCACCACATCCTGAAAAACCATAGAATAGTATTTTAACAGTGTCTCCGGTTCTATACTAGACACATCCATGCCGCCAAGGGTAACTTTTCCGCTGGTAACATCCCAAAAACGGGCAGCTAATTTACACGCAGTGGACTTTCCTCCTCCAGATGGACCGATGAGGGCAGTCACTTCCCCCTGTCTGGCGGTAAAGCTTACATCATTGAGGATTCCGTCTCCTTCCCGGTAGGCAAAGGACACATGATCAAAGGTAATGTTGTAGTTTTCAGGAGTAAACTTTTTGGTACCTTCCTGTATTGGCTGTTCTAAAATGGAACGCATCCGCTCGATTTGCAGTTTCGCATTAAAGGTGGCGGCAATATTCTGCAGTACCAGCCCAAGAGGATCATAAAGCCTTGAGGCGGCAAAGAGAAATCCGAGAAAATAGAGGAAAGAAAGTTCCCCGGCTGCCAGAAGCGTTCCGCCGGTCAAAATAGTAGTGGCCAGCCCAAGGCGGAGGAAGGCTTGAGCAGAGCATACAAACACGCCGGTTACCAGTTCCGAGTGGATAGAGCTTTTTTCCATGGCGGTCAATTTTTCTTCCAGTTTGCCCATATAGGTTTCCTGCCGATTGCACGCTTTAATATCTCGTATGGTTTCCAGTCCTTCCTGGATGTAGTCGGCTACCGCGCGTTTGTTTAAAATATTCTTTGTACCAAAGAAATCCTGGATCTTTTTGCTTCCTGCTGTGAGAAGAATTGCTACTGGTACTACCCACAGCACGGCCAGTGCCATCCGCCAATCGCAAAAGAACATGGCGATGCCGATTACAAGGGTGGAGAAAATGGATGCGAATAACTGTGGCACATAATGAGAAAACATCTGATCCAGGCTGGAGCAGTCTGCAATCATGGTGGAGGTCAGATCGCTCAGATCCCGGTTCCCGAAAAAGCTCAGTGGCAGTCGGCGCAGAGTCTCTGCCAGGCTGATCCGCCGGTTGGCACTTTCTTTATAGGTTGCCAGGTACAGCGAAGCATACTGAAACCAATGCAGAATAAACAGTAGGAGCAGGACAGTTATGGCAAAACCTGTATAAATCCCAAAGCCATCCATAGAACTGCCTCCGTATTCCATGGAATTCAAGAGATGCTGCGCTGTAAACAGGACGGCTCCCACCGGAAACATCAGGCTTAAATTGCACACAAAGCACCAGATGACGGCTTTTACCAGATCCTTTGCTCCTTTTTCACTGAGTGCAAACAAATGCTGTAATTTTTTTGTCATACCGTTTCCTCCTTTCTAACCTTCCACTGTGCGCTGCGCTGATAATCCTCCCACATGGCGGTATACACACCTTGCAGTGCAAGCAGACTTTTGTGACTGCCCTGTTCAGCAACTTTCCCTCCGCTTAAGACAATGATAGAGTCCGCATTCTGTACGGTAGACAGCCTGTGGGCGATCATCAATACAGTTTTGTTTTTTGTCAGTGTTTCAAATGCTTTTTGAATCTGTTGTTCATTTTCCGGATCGGCAAAAGCAGTGGCCTCATCCAGCACTACGATGGGGGCGTCTTTCAAGATGGCCCGGGCCAGAGCGATCCGCTGCTGTTCACCGCCGGAGAGGTAAATACCTTTTGTTCCCACCACAGTGTCCAGACCCTGTGGTAATTTATCCAGAATATCATCACACTGGGCGGCATGGGCAGCAGCCAAGACTTCTTCTCTAGAGGCATTTGGTCTGGCGGCACGGATATTTTCCAGAAGGCTTTCTTTAAATAGCCGGGTGTCCTGAAAGACAAAGGCAACCTGTTCCATCAGATCTTCTGTGTGTATCTTGCGGACATTGACTCCGCCGATGGAAACCGTTCCGCTGTCGGCATCCCAGAAGCGGGGAATCAGGCTGGCGGCTGTGGTTTTACCGCCTCCGGACGGACCCACAAGCGCTGTCACCTGGCCGGGGCGGACAGAAAATGACACATCGTCCAGAGCCGGACGATCCGCACCCGGATAAGTAAAGGTCACATGGTTAAAGGATACGGCGGCATTTTCCGGACGTTTCTGTACTTTTGATTCTTCTATGGGCTTTTGGTCAAGGATTTCATCCAGGCGGATCACAGCTTCGTCTGCTTCCATGACAGCCTCGCTCATATACATGATCCGGTTGATCATCTGGCCGCAGGCGGGAGCAAATAGAGAGTAAAAGATAAAGTTGACAAGCACTGTGCGTATATTCCCGCCGGAGGACAGTAGAAGTGCCGCCGGGATCAACAGGGCGAAGGCTCCGTTGATAAAAGTCAGGAAACAGGTCTGCCCGACACGGCAGCTCATGGCATACTGGCTGGCAAGGTTGCTGTAATCCATAATAGCAGCATAAAAGGCTTTGAAAGAGTAGACAGTCTGCTGGAACATCTTTACAACCGGGATTCCCCGAACATATTCCACAGCCTCGCCGCTCATGCGTTCAATTTCCTTCTGGTACCGATGAAAAAAGCCTGCATTTTTTCCACCCATCATCAGACACATGGAAAGGAGTGCCAACACCATGGTAAGCAGGCATAAAAGCCCCATTTTCCAGTCAAAGAGGAATAGCATGATAATGGCTGCGATCGGTGTGATTATAGTTCCGGCCAGGTCAGGGAGCTTGTGAGCAAGCAGATCTTCCGTAAGGCCGGCGTTGTCATCAATCAGTTTTCTAAGTCTTCCCGACTGATTCCCTGTAAAGAATCCCAGTGGTAATTTCAGCACATGAGCCATAGCAGTACGCCGGATGTTCCGGGCGGTACGGAAAGCGGCGATATGAGTGGACATGAGTGCCATAAAATACAAAACGATACTGCCAATGGCAGTCCACACTGCCGTCCAGCCCCAGTGTGCCAGGCCGGAGATCCCGGAGGGATCGGGCCAGGTTTCCAGTACATTCCTGGCTGCCAGCCAGACACATACATAAGGAATCAGCCCCAGTATCGCAGACAGGGCGGAGAGGATACAGCCCAGTAAGGTGAGATTTTTGTGCCCGCCTGCATAATTTAAGATACGGGACAGGCTGCTTTGCTTTTTTTGCTTCAAAAGACTACCTCCTTTTTTACTAAAATTTATTATGAAGTTAGAAATTACTAACTACCATGCAAAAAAGATTGGGGCTATTGCCCCATCAATTTTAGCCATCCGGCTGTGTAAAAATCCCGCAGCTGATCCACATAGTGCAGGGCTTTATCTCTTGGCATATCATGCACCACAATCTCAAATATCCCATTAAACATACCGCTGGCAATGATATGGCACATCTGTTCATCCAGTTCTGGGATGTTCTGTCCGAGACGGCGGAGGACATCCATGTATTTCAATGTATATTCCACTTCTATCTCCACCATGTTGTGCACAAAATGTTCGTAGCTGGTGCCTTCCGACCGGCTAAGCAGCAGCTTTACTGGTTCCCGGTGTTGACAGATATATTCCACCATCCTGTGGACACAGTCTGATGACTCCACGCCCATATGGTCTGGTTGTTGTTCTTCAGGCAACTCAGCGATAGAAG